>Ga0160455_100329_pt1 | contig 28644 bp, 18 predicted proteins | sample HID1972I_E6MG_FD_108206 | JGI IMG/M metagenome (GOLD analysis project Ga0160455, IMG submission 108206) | Enriched pill bug-associated microbial communities from UW Madison campus, WI, USA - HID1972I_E6 MG | ecosystem: Host-associated > Arthropoda: Insects > Digestive system > Unclassified ... | reverse complement strand
CATCGCGGAGAACTTCATCCGCTCGGCGAACGCACCGACGATCAGCGCCGGGGTGATGATCGCGAAGGTCATCTGGAAGGTGATGAACACCGCCTCAGGGAACAACGCCGCAGGACCGGTCAGGCTCGAAGGCGTGACACCGGCGAGGAACGCCTTGCCCATGCCGCCGAAGAACGAGTTGAAATTGACAACGCCCTGCTCCATGCCGGTGGTGTCGAACGCAATGCTGTAGCCATAAATGACCCACAGGATGCTGATCAGACCGGTAATGGCGAAGCACTGCATCATCACGGAAAGAATGTTTTTCGAGCGAACCATGCCGCCGTAGAACAGCGCCAGGCCGGGGATGGTCATGAACAGCACAAGTGCCGTCGAGGTGAGCATCCAGGCCGTGTCGCCGGAATTGAGGACCGGGGCCGCCACTTCGTCTGCCGCCATAGCAAGGCTTGGCATTACGATAGACAACAGGGCTCCTAGCCCTGCGAATTTACGCAGAGTCATATTGTTTTCTCCTGGGGCGTTGGGGTTTGTGGCGGCGCTTAGATCGCGTCGGTATCGGTTTCGCCGGTACGGATGCGAATCGCCTGTTCCAGATTGACCACGAAGATCTTGCCGTCCGATCTTGCCGGTGTTGGCTGCCTTGGTTATCGCCTCGATAACCCGATCAAGATCCTTGTCGTCGATGGCGACGTCGATCTTCACCTTTGGCAGGAAATCGACCACGTATTCCGCGCCGCGATACAGCTCGGTGTGACCCTTCTGCCGGCCGAAGCCTTTGACTTCAGTAACGGTAATGCCCTGCACGCCGATTTCGGACAGCGACTCGCGCACGTCGTCCAACTTGAACGGCTTGATGATGGCAGTGACTAGCTTCATGAAAACTCTCTCCCGAATTGGTGGACTTGCCCCAGGAAAACAAACCCGACTCAAGTCTAAGCGCAGTGCCTGGCTTTGTAACGCATCGTCGGCCGTACCTGCCCGACTGACGCCAGCTAACCGCTGCCGACGAAACTCCCCGCTCCGTCTGCCGCACTGCATTCGTCACAGCGACTGCATCAGTGCATGGGTCGAAGGTGACTAAGCAGAAACCTTGCCATCTCGCCAAAATCCCCTGATTTCAAGCCCTTGGCCGCTGCTGCAAGCCGTCCCGTGCAAAACGCTATCCGGATACGCACAACAACGGTGCGTCGCCGTCCGTCCGCCTGCGCGAAAAGCGTGCATCCCTGACCGCGAGATTGACTATAGACACTGCGTGATACACTGCCGGCCATTGTTTCCAGGACATCCACCATGCTCGCGCCCAAAGACTTCCTCGACGCCCTGAGCGGCACCGCCTCCCGCCTCTTCAGCGGCGACACCCCTCTGCCGAAAGCCGAAATCGAAAGCCAGTTCAAGATGCTGCTGCAAAGCGCCTTCAGCAAACTCGACCTGGTCAGCCGTGAAGAGTTTGATAGCCAGATGGTTGTGTTGGCGCGCACTCGCGCACGCCTCGAGAGCCTTGAAGCCAAGGTTGCCGAGATGGAAGCGAAGCTGACGCCGCCAGCCGAATAACCCCGCAATTCCCTGTGGGAGCTAGCCTGCTAGCGATTGAAGGTCGGCACGACCTTCCCGTTCTTGGCAAACATTCGAAGTATGTATGTCGAAAGGCCAATAAAACCGCTCCTGCCGAGGCAGGAGCGGTTTCCGTCAGATCAATCCTTACAACGAATTATTCCAACGGTCTCGCAGAATCTCGTACAGGCGAAAAGCCCATAACGCGATACTGACGAGGCGCCACATATGTTTAAGAAACTTAGACATACTTTGGCCCTCCTTGCGTGGGGCCAAACCTCCGATGCACTTTCCGGCGTACGAACACCTTCGGGACTACACACGAGTGTGTCCGCCAAGGCGGCCGGGTGTGGGCTCCCCAAGATCAGCACCGGCACGGGTCTCAAACCGTGTCGAGGAACATGAAATTTTTTCGCTCCCGGCCACACTTTGCGAACACTCGATGAGTGGGCATCGTCACGGCGAATGGTATTCGCTGTCCGGCCGTGGCATTTAAACAAGCTGTATCAAGTCGTTATCATGTGCCGGCAAACCGATGTCGGTCCTCGAATCTTTTAATCGATTGATTGGCTGAAATTTCAATGATGCTTGCGCCACCGGTCAAATATGCATAATCTCGGGCAACACGAGTGTGTCCGCTAAGGATGCGCAGGCCTTGGCCTCACCGAAGCCTGCATATAAAAAACCGCTTTCTCAAGGCGGTTTTTTTTCGTCTCGATTTTTATGGGGTATGACCCTTAATCCACGTTTACCTCATGGAAGCCACTGCGAAGCATCCATGTGAAAGCACCGAACTATTTGCGGAGTGCCTACGCCGACCATGAGCTAGCCAGCTCAAATGTCCGCCTCCGGCAACATCCAGTGAAAGTTTGCCCTTAAAACTGTCCGACCAACGCCCTCTCCCCAGACTACCCTTCAAAAACCCGCAGGAAGCGGCTCCCCGATTCAGCTCAAGGAACGACCATGTCCCTCTCCATCGTCCACAGTCGCGCCCAGATTGGCGTGGAAGCCCCCGCTGTCACCGTCGAAGTCCATCTGGCCAACGGTCTGCCGTCGCTGACCATGGTCGGCCTGCCCGAGGCAGCGGTGAAGGAGAGCAAGGATCGGGTGCGCAGCGCGATCATCAATTCCGGGCTGCAGTTTCCGGCGCGGCGGATCACTTTGAATCTGGCGCCGGCGGATCTGCCCAAGGATGGCGGGCGGTTTGATCTGGCGATTGCCTTGGGGATTCTGTCGGCGAGTGTGCAAGTGCCGACGCTGACTCTCGATGATGTGGAGTGCCTCGGCGAATTGGCATTGTCCGGAGCAGTGCGGCCGGTGCGCGGGGTGCTACCGGCAGCATTGGCGGCGCGCAAGGCGGGGCGGGCGCTGGTGGTGCCGCGAGCGAATGCCGAGGAGGCCTGCCTGGCTTCGGGGTTGAAGGTGTTTGCGGTGGATCATCTGCTCGAGGCGGTGGCGCATTTCAATGGGCATACGCCGGTTGAGCCCTATGTATCCGATGGATTGATGCACGCCAGCAAGCCTTATCCCGACTTGAATGAAGTGCAAGGGCAAGTGGCGGCCAAACGAGCGTTGCTGATTGCTGCTGCGGGTGCCCATAACTTGTTGTTCAGCGGGCCGCCGGGGACGGGTAAGACATTGTTGGCGAGTCGCCTGCCGGGGCTGTTGCCGCCGCTGGCCGAGAGTGAAGCACTGGAGGTGGCGGCGATTCAGTCAGTCGCCAGTGGCGCCCCGCTGACCCATTGGCCGCAGCGCCCCTTCCGTCAACCGCACCACTCGGCATCAGGGCCGGCACTCGTTGGTGGCAGCTCGAAACCACAACCCGGCGAAATCACCCTCGCCCACCATGGTGTGCTGTTTCTCGATGAATTGCCGGAGTTTGATCGCAAGGTTCTGGAGGTTTTAAGGGAGCCTTTGGAGTCGGGATTCATCGTGATCGCCCGGGCCAAGGATCGCGTGCGTTTTCCCGCGCGCTTTCAACTGGTCGCAGCGATGAACCCCTGCCCCTGTGGATATCTGGGCGAGCCGAGCGGCAAATGCTCGTGCACACCGGACATGGTGCAGCGCTATCGCAACAAGCTGTCTGGACCGTTACTGGACCGGATTGATTTGCATCTGACGGTGGCGCGGGAGGCAACGGCATTGAACCCAGCGATTAAGCCCGGCGAGGACAGCGCCAGCGCTGCCGCATTGGTGGCCGAGGCGCGGGAGCGCCAGCAAAAGCGCCAAGGCTGTGCCAATGCGTTTCTCGATCTGCCGGGTTTGAAGCAGTACTGCAAGTTATCCACAGTCGACGAAGCCTGGTTGGAGTCGGCCTGTGAGCGTTTAACGCTATCCCTACGCTCGGCCCATCGCCTGCTCAAGGTCGCCCGGACACTGGCAGACCTTGAGCAAGTCGATGCAATCAAACGCGAACACTTGGCCGAAGCGCTGCAATACCGGCCAGCGACACCTTAATGCTCGGTCAGATCAACCAGCGGCGTCTGCCGCACTTCGGTGTCGCGTCCGGCCTGAATTTCGGTCACACGCTTCAAGGCATTATCCACAGCACCTTTGTCCGCGAGCAGGCTGTAGCTGATCTGGAACTGTTTGTGTTCTTTGGGTGCGATAGTCGGCACCAGATTCAGCGGACGCTGATAGCGGCGGTTATAAGAAAAGCTGGTACCCGGCTCCAGCCCGGTGACATAGCCCTGACCTTGAGTATCGGTGTTTTTCCACAGGGAAAACACCGGCAACTGCTGGGTGTTGAAGCCAACAGAAACACCGAGGCTACCGGCCTTGTTATGCAGAACAGTCAGGGTTTCGCCTTTGGCGTCGGCATAGGGCACGACGTTGTAGACGGTTTCGTCGTAGTCCTTGGTCGGCGCGCGATAAGTCTGCCAGTCGGCCAGATCACCCTTGGCCTTGTCGTTGAACGGCGAGACCTGTTTGACCGGTGCCGCAAACCGGGCGCCTTGCTCAAGAAACGGCGTACTGAAGTTACTGTGATACAGCGCCTGATATTCCTTCGGATAGTCGCCATTGTTGGTCAGCGAATCGTTCAGCGCGAACGCTGTGCTGCCCGGCACCGTGACCAGTTCGGTCACTACAGAGAAATCGACCTTCTTGAACGCCTGCTCTTTCAGCTCGCCACGCAGGCTGATGGCGTACGGCGGTTTTTCGTCGATGTGCAGGGTGACCTTGCTGGCCGGGATGTTCGCGGCGCGACCGTGCAGGGTCAGCAGCTCACCGTTGTCCATGCCCGGATGGCCGACCCATTCGTAACCACAGCGGGTCACCAGCTCGTTGAAGCCTTCCAGCCAACCCAGACCGCCACGGCCATTGAGCTCGATAAAGGCCGGATTGACCACTTCCTTGACCGGCGAATCCCAGCCCATGCGCACAGCGCCGACCGTGGCCTGCAAGACATTCATGCCGCGGGTTGGCACCACCGAGAGCTTCATCGTGCCGTTATCTATGTCGACGATGCTCACCCCCTCCTGCCGACCGCCGTGCAGGGTGCGCAGGGTCACGGAGAAGGCTTTGTCGGTTTTGACCCCCAGTTGCTCACTGGTCACGGTCCAGTTTTGCGCGGGCTTGTCGGTGTCGAGCAGGACGTAATCCCAAGCCATGGCCTGGGAAGCCGCCGCCATCGTAGCGAGGGCAACAGCGAGTTTGAGCGAAGTCATGAGCGTGCCTTTTATTGGATTTGTAGGTTTTTTATAGCGCTGATGAATCGTTTCAGCAAGCGTAAAAAACCCTTATCCATGCCGCCCTTCCGTCACTGGTAAAATAATCCCGAGCGAGGTTGGCATTCTTCAGCTAGCCTCGTTCGGTTTTGGCCTATCGGCTGATTGACGGCGACATCATAATGACATTAAGGTCGCCAGCTAAATGCAGGAGCAAGGTACAGGCAGTTCCGCCTGTCATTGCGCAACGGAACATATGGAGTATGGATGCGCGGGGCACTACTACGCAGCGGTAAGAGCGGTTCATTCACTGCCTTGGGCGAAACAGGCCAACCGGTTTACCGGGCGGCGCTGCAGTTGCGCGAAGCAATTCGCCGCAAGAATCCCGACCTGGTCGATCACCTGGCCATTCCTCAGAGCGATGAACTCGGCAATCAGATCGACTGGTACAGCGGCCTCGACGGTGATGTGATCCCGTGGAGCAGCGCGACCGAAGAAGAGCGCGCGCCTGCCCGTCGCCAACTTGAAGCCTTGAAAACTGCCCTCGAAGAATTGAGCCAGCGTTTCCTCGGCACTGACTCGGACGAGCCGCAGCAAGGCGACAAAGCCGTCTTCGGCAAGTTGCTCAAGCGCGTCATCCATTTCCCCGACGAAAACTTCGTTTATCTGGTGCAAGGCAAACCCGTGCTGACCTTCTGGGGTTTCGAGCACGCCGGCGCCGATCGCAACCGTGATCCGCTGCACTGCCTCTATCAGGTTCCGCCAGTTTTTACCCTGCCTCCCGAAACGCCAGCGCCGGTAGCGGCCCCGATCGCGCCGGTGGTTCCGGTCGTGACGCGCCCATGGTGGCGACGCTGGTGGTGGTGGCTGTTGCTGCTGCCGTTACTGTTGCTGCTGTTGTGGCTGTTGCTCGGTTTGCGTGGCTGTGTACCGATTCCACTGGTGGCCGTCGACTTGCTGCCCGAGGGCGTCGTGCCCGTAGAAAGACAGGTTGAACCACTGCCCGTCGGCACCGCGACCACGCTCAATGGCGTCCCGGTGACCAGCACTGGCGCGGGCATCGACACCGGCGCAGCCGTGCTCGGTACAGAGGGCACACAAGGGGCAGAAGTCCCGGCGCTCGACGGCAACGAACCAGCCGCAGAGAACGCAGGCGTGAGCCAGGATCCGGCGGCCGAAACGCCTGCCAATGCTGCGCAAAACCCGACTGCGCCACCTGCCCCAACACAGGCAGAAGCTGACAAAGCCGCCGCAGCCAAAGCAGGCCCGGCCCTGAGCATTCCGCCCGATGCCGCTGACGGCGCCGCCAATTTCCTCGATGGCCAATACCGCGCTGGCGCTGGCATTCAAGACCGCCGCACCGGCAAACCGCTGCGCCTGGAATACCAGTTCAAGGACGGCAAGGGCGAAGTGACGGTGCATCAGGCCGATGGCTCGAAATGCAGCGGCCCGGTCGCCGCCTCCATGAAGGGCGGCAGCCTCGCCATCGACAGTCAGGGCCAGGCCGTTTGCGGCGATGGCAGCACCTACGACATGCCCAAGGTCAACTGCCGCAAGGGAGCGACTACGGTCGCCGATTGCACTGGCGGTTATGGCAAAGATCAATTCCCCATGTCCATGCGGCAGATGGGCGAATAAGCACGGAATAACGCGAAATGTTGCCTGAAGTCACCCAGTTCGAAGACACCGTCACGCTCGTCAGCGACACCGGCATCCAGTTCATGGATTTCGCCCTGCGCCTGGACCCTCGCAAGGAACCGGCGGGCGAGTTCGCTCAGATGATCAGCGGGCTGGTGTGCCGGTTGATGTACAACGAAGAGAAAGACTTCTACTTCTACGAGCCCGAACCGGAAAAGATCGAGAAGGCCAAACCGGCATTCAGCCTCGACATGAAAAGCAGCCTCGACCTGCTCAACGGCGTCTGGCTGCCGATCCCGTTTTTCCGCTTCATGCCGCCGCACCGCTTTGACGAGGGTCCGAGCAACTGGTCGCGCATGCGCCTGGTCAAACTCGACTCGCCCGACATCGACGGCAATACCCATCGCCTGACCATGGCCTTCGACAGCCGCGTGATGCCCAAGCGTGACGGCACCGCCTACCTTGCGCCAAACGAAGAAGACATCAGCTCCGGCGTGTCTTTCAAACTGGCGACCAAGGCCAGTGAGACCCGCTGGTTCCTCGCTCAGCCGTGGGTCAACGAATGGTTGCTCGAGCTGTTCAACGAGGGCAACAGCCATCGCTCGCGTGAAGAACTCGACATCGACATTCGCGCCAACCATCACCTGGCGCATTACCTCAACGTGCTGAGCCTGCTGGGCAAGCCGTCAACCGCGATGCAGTCGACGGCGCGGCCGAAAGTCGATATTCCAGAGCTCAAAGTGGTCGCCAACGACAGCAACGGTCAGCCGATCCTGGTCGATCTGGTACTCGACGTCGGCAACTCGCGCACCTGCGGCATCCTCATCGAAAACCACGGTCAGGCCGGCTCTGGGCTCAAGCACAACTACGTGCTGGAACTGCGCGACCTGATCACCCCGGAACACACCTACAACCAGCCGTTCGAAAGCCGTGTCGAATTCGCCCAGGCGAACTTCGGCAAGGACCATTGCTCGGTCAAAAGTGGTCGGCACGACGCATTCCAGTGGGCGACGATCGCCCGCGTCGGTAACGAGGCGGGACGTCTGGCCAGCCGCCGCCGCGGCACCGAAGGCTCGACGGGCCTGTCGAGTCCGAAACGTTATCTGTGGGACGAAAAGGCTTACGCGCCGGGCTGGCGTTTCAACTGCTCGTACGTCAAGACCGACAACGAGCCCTACGCCACTGCCGCGCCGTTTTCACACCTGATCAACGAAACCGGCGAAGCGCTTTACAGCCTCGACGAAGATGACCGTTTGCCGGTGTTCATGCCGCGTTATTCGCGCAGTTCGCTGATGACCTTCATGCTCGCCGAAGTGCTGGCGCAGGCGCTGTCGCAAATCAACAGCCCGGCCCAGCGCTCGCGTCAGGGCCACACTCGCTCGCCGCGTCAGCTCAACAGCATCACCCTGACCGTGCCACCGGGGATGCCCCAGGCCGAGCGCAGCATTCTCAACGAGCGGATGTTGCAGGCCATCGGCCTGGTGTGGAAAAGCCTCGGCTGGCACGCCGGCGAAGAGGATCCACACGAAAAAGAAGGCGTCAGCCCGCGCACGCCGATCCCGAGCATTCGCGTCGAATGGGACGAAGCGTCCTGCGGCCAGTTGGTCTACCTGTACACCGAGGTCAACGAGAACTTCGCTGGTCACCCGGAGGAGTTCTTCGACACCATCGCCCGGCCTGACAAGACCGACCGCGAGCGCATCACGCTGGCGACCATCGATATCGGCGGCGGCACCACCGACCTGGTCATCACCGATTACCGCCTCGACCGCGCCGGCAATACCGGCAGCGGCAGCAACGTGCACATCGTGCCCGAGCAGCGTTTTCGCGACGGTTTCAAAGTGGCCGGTGACGACATTCTGCTCGACGTGATTCAGGACTTCATTCTGCCGAGCTTCGAAAAAGCCCTGCAGAACGCCGGGGTGAAAGCGCCGGACTCGTTGATGTCACGGCTGTGTGGCGACGAATCGGTCAGCGCGCAGGACGTGATCCTGCGCCAGCAACTGAACCTGCAAGTGTTCTCGCCCCTCGGCCTGGCGTTGCTCAAGGCCTACGAACACTACGATCCGCAAGTCCCGCAGGAAGTCACGCCGCAGAGCTATCGGCAGTTGCTCGGCGACCATGCGATCAGCCAGACCGTGCTCGAATACGTGAATGCCGCCGTGCGCCGCGATGTTGGCGGGCAGAGCAATTTCGATCTGTACGAAGCGCAGATCAGCTTCGATCTGCAAAAGCTGCACGCCGCGTTCCTCAACGATCAGATCAACATCACCAAGATCCTCGGTGCACTGTGTGAAGTGGTCGCCCAGTACCCGTGCGACGTCTTGCTGCTGACGGGCCGGCCATCGCGCCTGCCGGGCATTCAGGCGTTTATCCGCAAGGTCTTGCCGCTGCCTCCGGGGCGCATTCTGGCCCTGCAGAATTACCGCACCGGCGGCTGGTACCCGTTCCACAAGAACGGCCGCATCGACGACCCGAAAAGTACCGCATCGGTCGGCGCCATGCTCTGCCTGCTGTGCGCCAACCACAGCGTGCCGAACTTCTACTTCCGCTCTTCGGCGCTGAAACCGTACTCGACGGTCAAGCACATTGGCGTGATCGACCTGAACAATGTGATCAAGGATGCCGACGTGCTGTACCGCGACATCCAGTCAGAAGACTACAAGATCAAGTTGCCGGAAATCGGCGCGGGCGATGACGCCGACACGCCACAGCTGGAAATGCGTGGCGATCTGCGTCTGGGCTTCCGCCAATTGGCGGCTGATCGCTGGTCGGCCTCGCCGTTGTACACCTTGCGTTTCACCAAGACGGGGCGAGAGAAGTTCTCCCGTGCGATCGGTGAAAACGGTAGCGCGCCGCTGCTCAAGGTGCGCTTCGAGGTGAAGAGCGCCGACCAATACACGAAAAAACAGGATCTGGTCAGCGACCGCCTCTCGGTGCGGGCCATCGAATCCAACAGTAGCAACGTCAGCTTCAACCCGCGCAGCGACCTCGAGCTGGAACTCAACACCATGCTCGACGCCGGCCTGAGCGAGACCAAGTACTGGCTCGACAGTGGAAGTGTGAAACGCAAATGAACGACCTGACCCCCGAGCAACGCCAGCTCTCTGCCCAATGGGCTGCGGTTTACGAAGGTGCCGGTCAGGCACTGGACTGGATTGACCAGACGCGCGGCAACGCGCCACGTCTGGACAGCGAAGCCGACAACCTGAACATCCGCCTGCATCGCGCCCGCAACCTGGCTCACAGCCTCGGTCGCGTGGCCTGCACGCCGATGACCATCGGCTTTTTCGGTTTGTCCCAGGCCGGCAAGTCCTACCTGATTTCAGCGTTGGCGGCGGGTCAGAACGGCAAACTGGAGACCGACTACGGTGGTCAGCGCCTGGACTTCATCCGCCACATCAACCCGGTCGGTGGCGGCAAGGAAGCGACCGGTCTGGTGACGCGCTTCAGTCGTCGCGCCACACCGAGCCAGGACCCACAGTTCCCGGTGGAGCTGACGCTGTTCAAGGAAATCGAGCTGGCGAAGATTCTCGCCAACTCCTGGTTCAAGGACTTCGACCTTGAGCGGATTTCCTACGAGATCGACGAAGAACGCATCCAGCGCGTACTGAAACCGTTCGAAGGCCGCGAAAACGGGCCGCTGCAACCGGGCGTCAACGCCGACGATCTGGTATCGCTGTGGGATTACCTGCGGGACAACTTCCGCAATTCGGTGAAAAAACTTGAACACCTGTACTGGCCGAAAGCCCTGCAACTGGCGCCACGCCTGAATTATCAGGAGCGTGCCGAGCTGTTCGCCATTCTCTGGGGCGAGCAACGCGAGCTGACCCGCGTGTATCAACAACTGTCCGGCGCGCTGCACAAGCTCGGCCTGCCCGAGACCGTGTTCGCGCCGCTGAAAGCCTTGGTGACGTTCGAGAACGACACCTACAGCCAGCGCGACAGCATCATGAACGTCGACATTCTCGAGCGCTTCGGCAGCCCGGCGGATTTGCCGGTCGACGTGCGCCCACAAGTCGGCGGACGCCTGCAAAACAGTCAGGGCATTCCGGTCGCGCAGCTGGCGGCGTTGACCGCCGAGATGACCTTCGGCCTGATCGAGCCGCCGGCGGACGACATCGTCAATCAGGTCGACCTGCTCGACTTCCCCGGTTATCGCGGGCGCAAGAAACTTCACGAGATTGCCGACTCCAGCGACCCGGAATCGGCGACCAAGGACAACTCGGTTTCGCAGTTGATTCTGCGCGGCAAGGTCGCCTACCTGTTCGAACGCTACACCGACAATCAGGAAATGAACGCGCTGGTGGTCTGCACCGGCTCGACCAAGCAGAGTGACGTCAACGACGTCGGCCCGGTGCTGACACGCTGGATCGAAAAGACCCAGGGCGCCGATGCTGCCGAGCGCAGCAAACGCGCGACCGGACTGATCTGGGCGCTGACCATGCTCGACCTGCGGGTAACCAACTCGCTGAGCCTGACTGCCGATCAATACGACGAAAGCTGGAACGGCATGGTCAAACTGACCATGCTCGAGCGCTTCGGCAGCCTCAACTGGATGAACGACTGGGCCGGCACGCCGTTCCAGAACACCTTCCTGGTGCGCAAACCGCGGATGGACGCGGCGTTTATCGTGCAGGACGCCAGCGGTGCCGAAGCCGGCCTCAACAGTAACTATCAAAGCCGCGTCGAAGCGTTGGGCAGCAGCTTCGCCAGCAACGCGCTGGTGTGCAAACACGTCGCCAATCCGGCCGAAGCCTGGACGGAAATGCTCAAAGATGATGACGGTGGTATCAGTTATTTCAGCAACAGTTTCACCAAAGTGGCCAATATTGAATTCAAGCTGCAACGCATCCGTGAGCAGCTCGACCAATGCCTTGAAGGCCTGACCACTCACGGCCTCAGCACTTGGTATCACGCCGACGGCGACGGTGCGGCAGCGGCCAAGAAAGCCCAGGCGCAGATGATTCTGTCCGGTCTGGGTCGACGTCCAGCGGTGCTCGGCGAGTTGATCGATCAGCTCGACATGAGCAGCGAAGAAGTGCGCGACCTGTACCTCAGCGGCGTCTACGAAACTGACGAAGAGCCGACCGCCAGCGATGAGCCGGTCAGCACCCCGCCGAGCCAGAGCCTGTACGGCAACGACGCCGGTTTCGATTTCGACTTCGGCAGCGACCTCGGGCAGGACAGTGCGCCCGTTAGCAGCAAAACCAGCAGCGCCGCGCCGGAACTGCAAAGCAATGAACACCGCTTTGCCAAAGCGGCGTTCAAAGCCTGGATCGCCCATTTGCGCGAACTCACCACCCGGCAAAGTCTGCTCAACCTGCTGGGTCTGGAAAAAGCGCTGCTCGAGGCCGTGGTCGATGAATTGATCACCGCCGGCTACCGCCATGATTTGCCGGGCCAACTCAGCCGCGCCGTACTCAAACGCGCGCAAAGCGGCGCGCGACGCGATCAACTGGTCGAGCGCCAGGTACTGGAAGTGCAGCGCGTGCTGCGCGATTTCGTTTCCTGGTTTGGCTACATCCAGAAACCTGTGAGCGAGCGCCCGAACAGTCGGGCCGGTGCCAAGGCGCCGCTGTTTTCGTTCTATACCGACATCGGCCCGGGACAAGTTCCGGTGCTGCCGGCACAGCCGTCGAATCAGGCGCAGCTGTTTCTCGGCGACTGGCTCTCGGGCCTGGCCTACATCACGCTGGACAACGCCGGCCATGGTGCCGGTCGCGAAATCACCCCTGAACAGAACGAACGGCTGGGCCAAGTGCTCACCGCTTTCGCAGCGAGATAAGCAATGCCAATTCGTGTCGACCTGCTCGCGTTAGAGCCCAATGTCCCTGGCCGTGCCTGCCTGACCGTAAAAAAATGGACAGGCGCCGAGCAACAGCTGGAGTTTTCCATTCAGCGTAACCAGGACAGTTTCTATCTCCAGGAAGGACAAGTCTGGAGCAACAACCCGTTCTGGTTTCAGGTGGCGCGTTTCGACGTTGCCGCCAGCGGTGAAGCGCTGGAAGCCCAGGTTGGCCCGGAAGTCGTCGACCCGTTGCTGGAAGGTGGCGCCAATTCGCAATTTCGCATCGAACTGCGCGAGCAGGGGCCGGGGCATACCGACGTTGGCGTGGTTCGACCGGGCGTCGGGCTATTGCCTTCCACCGCCGGCGGTGAAACCCGCTCGACTTACGGCGCTGCGCAACTGAGTACGCCGAAAGCTCCGGAACCCGAGATTCCCGAGTTGCCTGAGTTGGTACTGCCTGACCTCGAGGCGCCCGTTGAACCTGAGCCGATTACCCCTGAGCCTCTCTACACCCCGCCGCCAGCACCGGTAAAGAAGAGCAACAAAGGTTTGATCGGTCTGCTCATCGTGCTGTTGCTGCTGATCGCCGCAGCCGTCGGTTTCTGGCTGATGAAACGTGCCCCGGAACCTGCCGCTCCGGCGGTCGCCACGACGCCGCCGGCGAGTGCCGATGCCGCGGCCTGCACCCTGGAAAGCATGAACAGCCTGCCCGAGCTGACGTTCGTCCAGACCTGCATCAAGGCTGCCCCCGACAGCGCCAAGCTGCTGGAGATCATCAACCAGGCCAAGGCCGGCAAACACTGCGGTGTCGCCCAGCGTTTGTACGCCAACCGCGCCCAGGCCGGTGACGCTCTGATCGCCAACGCCTATGCCCATGAATACGATCCGAAGTACCTCAAAGCCAGCGATTGCTTCCCTACAGCGGACAACGCCACCGCTGCTTACTGGTACGAAACGATCCTGACGCAAGATCCGAATAATGCCGAAGCCAAGCAGCGTTTCGAGGAGTTGCAGAAGTGATGCGCACCTCCATGAATCGTTTCCTGCTCAGCGGTGCCGCGCTGCTCGCACTGTGCATCGGCTCGCTGGCCCAGGCCGATGACAAACCGTTGATTCAGGCCGGCAAAAAAACCCTGTTCCAGCGTGTGCTCACCACCCCGGGCTGCAAGATCAGCCCGACGGCGGGCGGTGCGGCCGGCAACGAGCAACCGGTGTTCAGCCGTTTCTACGTCTACGAGCGCGCCCAGGCGAGCAACGCCGAGTGGCTGAAAGTCGGCCCCGACAGTTACGGCAAAACCATCGGCTGGCTGCCCGCCAGTTGCACCACTGACTGGAAAATGCAGCTGACCCTGGCCTTCACCAACCCGGCCAACCGCGACCGACTGCTGTTTTTCAAAGAACGCGCCACGGTCGAAGGTATCCTTGATGCGCCGGATCCGGTGAGCAAAGTCGCCCCACTGCGGGCCACGCTGAAGAAAGGCCAGCAGGCCCCCGGCGTGCTGGCCGAAGAACCTGAATACTTCGTCGACCTGCAAAAGCAGTTCTACCTGCTGCCGGTGCTCAGCGGCGAAGAAGTCATGACCGAAGCGGGTTTCCGCACGCGCCTGCTCAATGTCGCATCGGTCAGCAAAGCCGAGGCAAAAGACACCAAAGGTGTCGCTGCTGGCGGCGCGTCCGGCGGCAAGGAAGCCGAAGACAAGGCCACCAGCCAACTGAAGGAATTCAGTGCGGCGGTGGTGTTTGTCATCGACTCGACGATTTCCATGGACCCGTACATCGACCGCACCCGTGAGGCGATCCGCAAGGTCTATCAGCAGATCGAATCGCAGAACCTCGGCAAACAAGTGAAGTTCGGCCTCGTTGCTTTCCGCTCCAGCACCGATGCGGTGCCGGGCCTGGAATACACCACGAAGATGTACGCCGACCCGACCAAGGTGAAGGACAGCGCGGACTTCCTCGCCAAGGTCGCCGACCTCAAGCAGGCCAAGGTTTCCAGCAGCAGCTTCGACGAAGATGCCTACGCCGGTGTGATGCACAGTATCGACAAGGTCGACTGGAGCCAGTTCGGCGCGCGTTACGTGGTACTGATCACCGATGCCGGCGCCATCGAAGGCGACGACAAACTGTCGAAAACCGGTTTGAGCGCTGCCCAGGTCCGCCTCGAAGCCACCAATCCGGGCGTGGCGATTTACACCCTGCACCTGAAAACGCCGGCGGGGATCAAAGACCACGCCAAAGCCGAAGCGCAGTACCAGAACCTGTCGACGTACCCGGGCACCAACACCTCGCTTTACTACCCGGTCAACGCTGGCGACATTCAGGAGTTCGGGCGCAAGGTCGACACCCTCGCCGCCGCCATCACCTCGCAGGTAAAAGCCGCCTACATGGGCGAAGATGCCATCGGCAGCGCGGCGAACGCCAAGCAGGATCCGGCCGAGAAGAAGATGCTCGACGATGCGGCCCTGATCGGCCACGCCATGCAACTGGCGTATCTGGGCGAGAAGACCAACAGCAAGGCCCCGCCGGTGTTCAAGGCGTGGATCACCGACCGCGACCTGATCAAGCAGAACATCCCGACCACCGACGTGCGCGTGCTACTGACCAAATCCCAGCTCAGCGACTTGAGCGATGTGATGAAGCAGATCCTCGACGCGGCCAACGAAGGCCTGATTTCGCCGACGGAAATGTTCGATCGCCTGCGCTCGGTCGCCGCGACCATGGGCGCCGACCCCAATCAGCTCAAACAGAATGGCAATGCCAAACTGGCGGACATGGGTGTGCTCGGCGAGTACCTCGAAGACCTGCCGTACCAGAGCGAAGTGTTGAACCTCGACGAAGAGACCTGGAAGAGCTGGGACGGTCTGGCGCAAGAGAAATTCATCCGCACGCTCAACACCAAACTGCGCCACTACCAGCGCTACAACGCTGACGTCGACCGTTGGGTGGCATTGGCCAAGGACAGCGATGCGCGGGATAACGTTTATCCCGTGCCTCTGGAAATGATGCCCTGACGAGACGCTGATGCTCGATATCAAGAACCTGCTGGTGCGCCGCGGTGCGGGCGCACTGGCGCATCACGTGCGTCTGCCGCAATTGCAGGTCGGTGCCGGGGAAATCCTCGCCATCACCGGCGAGAGTGGCAGCGGCAAAAGCACGCTGCTCGAAGCCATCGGCCTGTTGCTCGCGCCGGTCGAGCTCGAACGCTTTCGCCTGGGCAAAACAACGTCGGCCACACAACCGGCGCAGGACATTGCTCGCCTGCTGGCCAGCGATGACCAGCCGGGGCTGGCGGCGGTGCGTTCGCGGGATTTGGGCTTCATTTTGCAAAGTGGCGGCTTGCTGCCGTTCCTGAGTGTGCGCGACAACATCAGCCTGCCACGTCGCTTGCTGGGGATGCGGGCACAAAGCGCTCACATCGACCACGCGGTCGAGGTGCTGCGCCTGCGGGGTTTGCTGGATAAGAAGCCACAGGCTTTGTCGATCGGTGAACGTCAGCGAGTCGCCTGCGTGCGCGCGATTGCCCATGAACCGCTGCTGTTGTTGGCGGACGAGCCGACCGCCGCTCTCGATCCGCACAGCGCCCGACGCTTGTTCGAATTGTTGCTGAGCCTGGTCTCGAGCATGGGCTTGAGCGCCCTGGTGGTTTCCCATGATTGGGCGTTGCTCAAGGATTTCGGTTTGCCACGGCTCGGCGCCATCAGCCGTCAGGGAGAGACACTGTTTGAACCGATGGACTGAGCGCCTGCGCTTGCTGACCACACTCGCCCTGCAAGACCTCTGGCACGACCGCAAGGTGTCGCTGTGCATCGCCGCCTCGCTGGTGGCGGTGATCGCGCCGCTGCTGCTGTTGTTCGGGCTCAAGCACGGCGTGGTCAGCCAGTTGCAGGATGAATTACTGCGTGACCCGCGCAATCTTGAAGTGAAGATGCTCAGCAACGGCAACTACGACAGCGCCTGGATCGAACGCCTGCGCCAGCGCCCGGAAACCGGATTTGCCCTCGGCCAGACGCGCTCGCTGAATACTCAGGCGGACTTGTTTGTCGGCCTGCAAAAGTTTGTCGAAGGCGCTGAAATCATCGCCACCGAACCCGGCGACCCGCAACTGAACCTGCCGCAATTCAACCCGGTCGGCAATCAAGTAATTCTCAGCGCCCGCGCCGCACAACGCTTGCAGGCCAAGGCTGGTGACCGTGTGCAACTGCGGGTGCTGCGTCGGCTGGAAGGCGTCAACGAGCGCGGCGAAATCAGCTTGAGCGTCCTCGCCGTGCTGGATGGCGCACGCTTCGGTCGCGCCGCCGGTTTTGTCGCGCCGCCGCTGCTGCTGGATCTCGAACGCTTTCGCGACGGCTATCAGGTCGCGGCGTTCGGCATCGCCACCGGCAAGCCGCAAGGCAATCTGCAACCGCTGTATGCCCGCGCCCGCGTGTATGCGCGTGACATCGATCAGGTCGCACCGCTGGAGCGCTGGCTCAACGAACAACACATCGAAACCTCGAGCCGACTGGCCGATATCGACAACGTCAAAGCGATCAACCATGTACTGGGTTTGATCTTCGGCGTGATTGCTTTGGCGGCGCTGATCGGCTGCGTGGCGTCGATGGTCGGGGCCTTTCTCGCCAACATCGACCGCAAGCGCAAAAGCCTCGCGGTACTGCGCCTGCTGGGTTTCAACCGGGCGGCAGTCGGCGGCTTCGTGATCACCCAGGCGCTGCTGCTGAGCCTCGCCGGTTATCTCGGCGGGTTGGGGTTTTACGTCATCGGCAGCCATTTGTTCGACTATTTGCTCGGCAGCAGTCAGGCCACCGGCACGTTCGTTTGCCACATCACTTTCTGGCATGGCCTCGCTGCCCTGCTTCTGACCTTTCTGGTCGCTGCACTGGTGGCCGTGATCGGCGCCGTGCGAGCCATCAGCATCCAACCTGCGGAGAGTCTGCGTGAGCTATAAACGTTTTGGCTTGCTGTTGCCCCTGAGCCTGGGCTACCTGCTCGACGCCTCGGCGGCGGGCTGGGAAGAGAAGTATTACAACCCGATGCCCGAGGCCAGCGACGTCGTCCTGCCGATGCCGTGCGAGGGCTCGATGGTGTTTCGCAAGGTGTTCATTCCGGTCGCCGGGCCGCTCGATGACTACCCGATCAACATCGGTCAGGACGGCGCCGAGTACGGCTATGTCGAACAGACTCGGCCGACCTTCATCGCCGGCAGTTTTACCGGCGGCAAGAGCGATAAATCCCGTTACTACCTGATGGCCAAGTACGAGATGAGTCAGCTGCAATACGCCGCGCTGACCGAAGAAACCTGCCCCACCGCCGCGACCAAAATGCGCCTGCCGCAAGTCGCCGTGAGCTGGGTGCAAGCCATCGATGCCGCCGACAAGTACAACCTGTGGCTGCGCAAGAACGCCGCCGACAAGTTGCCGAAAGAAGACGGCGTGCTGGGCTTTCTGCGCTTGCCGACCGAGGTCGAGTGGGAGTTCGCCGCCCGTGGCGGACTGGAAGTCGGCGCCGCGGAATTCCGCGACACGCACTATCCGATGCCCGAAGGCATCAACGCCTATGAGTGGTTCGCCGGCGCGCAGTCGTCCAACGGCAAACTGCAACTGACCGGCCTGCAAAAACCCAACCCTCTGGGCTTGCACGACATGCTCGGCAACGTCGACGAGATGATGTTCGAGCCGTTTCGCCTGAACAAACTCGACCGCCAGCACGGCCAGGCTGGCGGTTATGTAGTGCGCGGCGGTAACTACCTGACCGCGCAGGCCGACCTGCGCACTGCGCTGCGCAAGGAACAGCCGTACTACAACGCCGAGGGCCAGGTGAAGAACAAAACCTCCGGTCTGCGTCTGGTGATGGTCTCACCGACCCTCACATCGCGTGAACGCGTCGCCAGTATCGAAAGCAGCTGGAAGAAGCTCGGCACCGGCAGCAAGGAAACCGAATCGGCCGATAAAGGCACGGTGCAATCTCTGAATAATCTGGCCTCGGGCGTCGAAGACAAGGCGCTCAAGGAAAAACTCCAGGCCCTGGAAAACCAGTTGCGTGCGAGCAATCAGCAGCAGGAAGAAACCCGCGATCAGGCAATTCGCGCCAGCCTCAACCTCGGTGCGTTCCTCTGCACCAAGATGCTCGATGACGGCCAGTACGTGGATTTCCTGCAGAAAAACTACAAGCTCAACTGCGAGTCCGCCGACAAGGACGCCAGTTGCGACATGCGCAAGGGCAAGCTCGACGAGCAGAAGGATCGCCTGCACAAACTCAGCCGTTACTACGCCAGCAGCCTGGTGGAATCAGCGACGTTGTATGGCCAGCCGCTGCTTGAAGCACAGATGCCGGTGATGGAAGAAATCATCACCCGCAACAAACAGCTGCAAGACCTCAAACCTTATTTGCGCACGCATTGGGCCAATCAGAAGACCTTCCTGCAAAAGCAGAAGATCGACACCGACGCCTGGCTCAGCAGCTGCAAAACCGTATCCCAATAACAACGCACCACAACACTGTCATCAAGGAGCTTCACCATGTCGCGCAGCCTCTGGACTCGCTTCAAGCTACAAATCGCTTTCGTTGTCACCGGCAGCCTGCTGCTGACCGGTTGCGCCAATACTGGCAGCTCGATGCTCGGCGGCAGCGACGGTGCTGACCCACGTCTGACCCAAGGCAGTGACGCGCAGTTCTTCAGCAAGTCCGGTTACCAGGCCTGTGCCGTGGGTGCTGGCGTCGGTATCCTCGGTTGCGCGCTGTCCAACAGCAGCAACAAGGCTGTTTGCGCCATCGCCGCCGGTATCACCGCGTGTGGCGTGGCCATGGGCGCCAACTACTATCTGGATCAGCGTCGCAGCGAATACTCCGACACCACGACTCGTCTGGCGAAGATGAACAGCGATGTCGAGCAGGACACGCAAAATGTGGTTGCCCGTACCGCGACCGCGCAACAGGTGATCAACGACGATCAGGCACGCATCGCCCAGATCAAGAAAGACATCGCCAGCAAGAAGGTCGACAAGACCAAGGCCCAGGCGCAAATCGCCGAGATCGATCAGAACATCGCGCGTCTGCGCAAAGACCTCGGCAACATGCGCACCAAGGTCACCGAGTACACCAAAGTGGCTGACGCCGAACGTGCTCAGGGTGCCAGCGCCGAGATGAAGCAGGTGGACGTGAACATCCTGAAAATGAACGAGAAAGTCGCGGCCCTGCAGAAGGAAGTCGACGGTCTCTACAGCCAGCGCTCCGCGATCACTCTGGGCTAAGCACATGACGCTAAAACAGCTGGCGGTCCTGACCGCCATCCTGGCGTTGGGCGGTTGCGCCACCAAGCCAGGCGAATGCGATGCGACCAATCGCGACAGCAGCATGCTGACCAAGATGAACTGTGACTACTCCGGTGGTTACAGCGATCAGGTCAAGCAGAAGGAGCAGGCGCTGACCGAGTCGCGTCAGCAGAACGCGATGTTCCGACAGGTCTACCAGAACATCCAGGCCCAGCAACTGAACACCAAACTCGATCTGGCCAGCCAGCAGAAATCCCAGGCTGAGCTCAACCAGTCACTGGGCAAGTTGCTGACTTCGCTCAAGGGCCGACGCGGTAATGAAGGCTCGGTGCAGAAGCAGATTGCCGATCTCGAGCAGCAGCTCAAGGCCTCGCAGGCAGCGCCAACCGCCAAGGCTTCACCGGCGGCGCTGGCAGCCAAGCAGGAACAGCTGAAAACGCTGCAGAAAAAGGTCAATCAGTTGCAGTTCAGTCTCGGTTACGAAGAGTAACTGTTCACCCCGCAGGCCTGCCGTCGCAGGCCTGCAGCTTTTTCAGGAATCGTCGTCATGCAGCGGGTCATCAGGGATGCGCACGCCACACCGGAGGGGATGAGTGCGCTGCAGGCCAAAGTCGCCCTCATTCAAAAACACTTTCCACCCACCACCGCGAGTCTGTTCGCCATCCCCCGGATGGGCAGTGGCGAGGTGCTGGAATGGTGGACCGAACTGGGTGGCCAGCCCACGCCCTATGCCGAGCTCAATGAGGACGCGCAGCGACGCTTGCTGCAAACCTATGAGGTGCGCCAGACCGCCCTCGAACAACTGGCCGACGAATTGCAAAAACGCGGGCAGCCAAGTGTCGCGGATGATCTGCGCAGCCTGCTCGGCAGCCCGGAGCTGGACAAGCTCTACAGCCTCAACGGTGAGCCGCTGGTGGTGCGCTGGAACCAGCGACCGCCGCGTCCGATCGTGCCGCCGGTGGTGCCGCCCGTGCCGTTGGCGCCGGTAGTGCCACCTTCGCGCCGTGGCTGGTGGATCGCCGCTGCCTTACTGGCGCTGTTGTTGCTGCTACTGGCGTTGTGGCTGTGGTGGTTCCTGCACCGTGAACCGGTCGTCGTCGCGGTGCCACCGGCAGCACCGATCGTGGCGCCCGTGGAACAACCGGTAGAGCCGGTGCCCGAGCCTGTCGTGGAGCCGGAACCTGTTCCAGAACCAGAACCCGAGCCGGAACCTGTTCCGGTACCTGAACCCGCACCCGTTGCGCCGCCAAAACCGGTGGTAGTCGCCCCGCCGCCACCGACACTGGACAACTTCGCCTGCCGTAAAAAAGCACCGAATGCGGTGGTCCCGCAATTCGTCGTGGTTCTCGATACATCAGGGTCGATGGAGCTCAACATCAAAGCGGTGAAGGCTGACGAAGACTGGTTTTTTGGCAACAATCTCAACAAGTACATGGACCCCAACCGGACCCTGCAAATCTTCGAGAAGCCGAGCCGCATGAATGTGGCTCAGGATTCGCTGGCAGGAATGATCAACGCGCTGGATCCGAAGATCGATACGCGCCTGATCACCTTCGCCGGTTGCGAAAGCACGCCGGACCAAGGGGTGTTCAAATTCGGCGATCGTCAGCGCCTGATCAACGGGATCCGTGGCCTGGTGCCCAACGAAGGCACACCGTTGGCCGATAGCCTGGCCAAAGCGGCGAGCACCGTGGACGGGCGTAACAATGACGCGGTGATCGTAATGTTTGTCGACGGTGAGGACGGTTGCCAGAAAGACGTCTGCGCAGTGTCCCGACGCATTGCCCAAGAGCAGCCGCGGTTGCGAGTCAACGTGGTGAACATCGGCGCTGGCGGACCTTCGCAGTGCATTGCGAAAAACACCGGAGGCCGGGTTTACTCAAGCACCAACGCGGCCGAACTGGCCAAGCAGTTGAAACTGGCGAGCAAGGAAGTTTCGAGCAACGCCAAATGTAACTGACAGCGTGTAGGAGCTGCGGCACGCTGCGATCTTTTGATCTTGCTTTTCAGAATCAAAAGATCGCAGCCTCGTTGCACTCGTCAGCTCCTACAAGGGCATCGGCGCATCAACGGAAACGATCAACCTCGGAACGCAGATCCGCCGCCAACTTCTCCAGCTCTTTGGCGGTGACTGCAAGGTTCGACACCACCTCACGCTGCTCACTGTTCGCCAAGGCAATGCTCTGCAAGTTGCTGCTGAGCAACGTCGCGGTGCTGCTCTGTTCCTGGGTCGCCGTAGTGATCGCGGCAAACTGCTGACCCGCCGAGCGGCTCTGCTCATCGATGCGTGCCAGCGCCGAGGCAACATTGGCGTTACGCGACAGACCTTCCTGCATCAGCACATTGCCCTGCTCCATGGTGCTGATCGCGTTGCCGGTTTCCTGCTGGATGCTGTGAATCATGCTGGAAATTTCATCGGTCGCCTGACGGGTACGCGAAGCCAGGCTGCGCACTTCATCGGCCACCACAGCGAAGCCGCGACCTTGTTCACCGGCACGTGCCGCTTCAATCGCAGCGTTGAGCGCCAGCAGGTTGGTCTGCTCGGCAATCGAGGTGATAACCCCGACGATACCGCCGATTTCCTGCGACCGCTGGCCGAGGGTGTTGATCACCGTGGCGGTGCTGTTCAGCGCGCCAGCGATTTGCTCCAGCGAGGACGATGCCTCTTCCATCGAGCTGCGGCCAATCTGCGTCTGCTGGGCGTTTTCCTGCGCCAGACGCTGGGTCGCGCCCATGTTGTCGGCAATGTTCAGCGAGGTCGCGCTGAACTCTTCCACCGCACCGGCCATGCTGGTGATTTCGCCAGACTGCTGCTCCATGCCTTCGTAGGCACCGCCGGACAAACCGGACAAGGCTTGAGCACGGCTGTTGACCTCTTCCGACGAACGACGGATGTGCTCGACCATCGTCGACAAGGCTTGGCTCATCTGGTTGAACGCGCGGGACAGCTGACCGATCTCGTCATTGCTCGACACGTTCAGGCGCACGCTCAGATCACCGGCACCCAAGGCTTCGGCCTGACGTACCAGATCGCTCAGTGGCGCCAGCTTGCTGCGCAGCAACCAGACCACCGAACCGACCGCCAGCAACATCGCCAGCAAGCTGCCAATGGCCAGTTGCGTACCGACGCTCCAGGTCACCGCGCGGATCTCGGCTTTCGGCATGCTTGCCACCACCGACCACGGCCCGCCATCGAACGGCACCGCGACGCTGTAGAAATCTTCTGACTTGTCGCCCCAGAACTGACCTTTGCCCGGCGATTTCGCCAGATCCTTGATCACTGGAATCGCTTGATCAAGCGCCTGTACACCTGCCGGTGCAACCAGCCATTTGCTCTGCTCATCGAGCAGCGCCAGCGAGCCGGTCTGGCCAATGCGGAAGCGCTTGAGGTTGTCGAACTGGGCATTCTGCGCGTCGGTGTAATCGAAACCGACAAACAGCACCGCAATCACCTTGCCGCTGCCATCGCGCACCGGGGTGTATTGGGTCATGTAGGAACGATCGAACAGCAACGCACGGCCAACATAGCTCTGCCCCGCCATCAACTTCGCGTACGCCGGGTGAGCGTGGTCAAGCAAGGTGCCGATGGCGCGGGTGCCATCCTGTTTGGTCAGCGAGGTGCTGACCCGCACAAAGTCTTCACCACTGCGTACGAACAGCGTGGCGACACCGGCCGTCATCTGCTTGAACTCGTCGACTTCCTTGAAGTTGTTGTTCAGCACTTCGCTGCCCAGATGCAGGCCCGGGGTCTGCGTGCCGGCGACTGTCACCGGCTCACTTGGGTGAATGCTCAAGCCCGCGCTGAAGCGCTTCTCGAACAACCCGCTCAAGCGCTGGGTGCTTTCACGCAGCGTGCCGTGGAAGGTGCTCAGTTGGTCGGCCAGCAGCCGCGCCTCACTGGCCAGATGTTCTTCACGGGTGGCGAGGTTGGCCGAGTCCAGCGAACGCAGGGCGAACACCGTACTGCCACTGATGACTATCGCCAGTATCACAGCGAGCGCGAGGCCCAGCTGCGAGGCGATCCGAGCGCGAGGTTGAGACATGGACAGCTCCTGGCCGAGCTACCGGATCCTCCCTGATCGCAGCCAATGCTCGGAAATTTTTTAATAATGGGGGTGACCTCATGAAACCGGCACGACGGTTCCATCTGCTCGTAGTCGGCGGCAAAGCCGAATACTTGAGCGCATTGCGAGGGTATGGCGTAAGGCCGGCATTGTGGCGGCTCGAACGTTTCAGCTCAAGCGCGTAACCGCCGGCAGCTCCATGGCGCGGACTTCGCCTTGCAGGAAGTCGCTTAGACGGCGCAAACGTTCACCTCCCGGACGGGTCTTTGGCCACACCAGGTAATAATTCAGTCCGCTGGCGACCGCCGTCGGCCACGGCAGACTCAGGCGTCCTTGCGCGACATCCTCGGCAACCATCAACAGATCGCCCATCGACACACCGTAGCCGCGCGCCGCTGCGATCATGCCCAGCTCGAGGGTATCGAACACCTGGCCGCCCTTGAGTGAAACCTGATCGGACAGCCCCATGTGCTCCAGCCAACTGCGCCAGTCACGACGATCCGGGGTCGGATGGAGCAATTCGGTGGACGCCAGCCGGGCCAGATCCCACGGCTGATCATTGAGCAGGTTCGGCGCACCCACCGGGATCAGCTCTTCAGGAAATAACAGGCTGGCCTCCCAGTCGGGTGGAAAATGCCCGTCACTCAGCAGCACCGCGCAATCGAACGGCTCATCGTTGAAGTCCACCGAATCGACATCCATCCAGGCGCTGGTCAGTTGCACTTCGTTGCCTGGTTGCAGGTGACGGAAACGACTGAGTCGCGCCAGCAACCAACGCATGGTCAGGGTCGACGGCGCTTTCATGCGCAGGATGTCATCTTCAGCGCGCAAGGTATTACAGGCCCGCTCCAGGGCTGCGAAGCCTTCACGGATGCCCGGCAACAGCAAACGGGCCGACTCGGTGAGCTGCAAATGGCGACCGCTGCGGTGAAACAGCTTGCAGGCAAAGTGATCTTCGAGCGTGCGAATGTGCCGACTCACCGCACTCTGGGTGATCGACAACTCCTCGGCCGCACGCGTGAACGAGCTGTGCCGCGCGGCGGCTTCGAATGCACGCAGGGCATACAACGGAGGAAGTCGACGGGACATGCACAAGGCTCCTGCAGCGGGATACAGCGAAATGGACAGTTTCTACTCAGGATGAGTATTACTCATGCGACTCATCCTTTTTATCCCTTTGTGCAATAAATGCCAAACGCCGAGAATCGACGCTCTCCTGCTCCCTCTGAAATCGACTGGTGATGACCATGCAGCATCCTGTGCGTACCGAACTCTGGGCCATTCTGCGGCTGGCAGGGCCGTTGATCGCTTCACAGTTGGCGCACATGCTGATGGTGCTGACTGACACCCTGATGATGGCGCGCCTCAGCCCGGAAGCGTTGGCCGGTGGCGGTCTCGGTGCGGCGAGCTATTCATTTGTGTCGATTTTCTGCATTGGCGTGATTGCGGCTGTCGGCACGCTGGTGGCGATTCGCAAGGGCGCCGGCGACATCATTGGTGCAGCGCGGCTGACCCAAGCCGGTTTGTGGCTGGCGTGGCTGATGGCGTTGGGCGCCGGGTTACTGCTGTGGACCCTGAAACAGGTGTTGCTGCTGTTCGGCCAGACCGAAACCAACGTCAACGCCGCCGGGCAATTCCTCATCGCCCTGCCCTTTGCCCTGCCTGGCTATCTGAGTTTCATGGCTTTGCGCGGCTTCACCAGTGCGATTGGCCGGGCGACGCCGGTGATGGTTATCAGCCTGGCCGGCACGGTGGCCAACTTCCTGCTCAATTACGCGCTGATCACCGGCATGTTCGGTCTGCCGAAAATGGGTCTGACGGGCATCGGACTGGTCACGGCGATCGTCGCCAATTGCATGGCACTCGCGTTGGCGTGGCACATCCGCCGGCACCCGGCGTATGACGCTTATCCGCTGCGCGCGGGCCTGTCACGGCCGAACCGGCAGTACCTGAAAGAGCTGTGGCGCCTCGGCCTGCCAATCGGCGGCACCTACGCGGTGGAAGTCGGTTTGTTCGCATTTGCGGCGTTGTGCATGGGCACCATGGGCAGCACGCAATTGGGCGCACACCAGATTGCTCTGCAAATCGTTTCGGTGGCGTTCATGGTGCCGGCGGGGATGTCGTATGCGATCACCATGCGTGTCGGCCAGCATTACGGCGCCGGGCAATTGAGCGATGCGCGGATGTCCGGACGGGTCGGGATCGTCTTCGGCGCCGTGGTGATGCTGGGGTTTGCGATGGTGTTCTGGCTGTTGCCGAATCAGTTGGTCGGGTTGTTCCTCGATCACAATGATCCGGCGTTTGCCGAAGTGATCCGGCTGGCGGTGAGTCTGCTGGCGGTGGCGGCGTGGTTCGAGTTGTTCGACGGCACGCAGACGATCGCGATGGGCTGCATTCGTGGACTCAAGGATGCGAAGACCACGTTTCTGGTCGGGCTCGCTTGCTATTGGCTGATTGGTGCGCCAGCGGCGTGGTGGATGGCGTTCCATTTGAACTGGGGGCCGACGGGCGTCTGGTGGGGGTTGGCGCTGGGTCTGGCGTGCGCGGCGGTGAGTTTGACGCTGGCGTTCGAGTGGAAGATGAAGCGGATGATTCGGCTGGAGCCTGCGCCCTCGAACCCTTACACAGTCGCCCAGACTGACTGAGATCCCCTGTAGGAGTGAGCCTGCTCGCAATAGCGCTGTATCAGTCAGTGCATGATTATCTGACATACCGCTATCGCGAGCAGGCTCACTCCTACAGGGTTATGCGTTCAGCTCACGATTTCCAGGGCTGACTGCTGGCTTGAGCCGAAGGTCAGATACTCAACCAGTTCCGCCAACGGCAACGGCCGGCTGATCAGATAACCCTGCACCTGATCACAACCAAACCCGCGCAGCAATTCCAGTTGTTCCGGCGTCTCAACCCCTTCCGCCACCACTTCCAGATGCAGGTTGTGCGCAAGGTTGATCATCGCGTGCACCAGTTTGCGGTTCTCTTCACGCTGTTCCATGCCACCGACAAAGCTCTTGTCGATCTTCAGCAAGGTGATCGGCAAGCTGTTGAGGTGCACGAACGAGGAAAACCCGGTGCCAAAGTCATCCAGCGAAAAACGCACACCGAGGCGGCCCAAAGCATCCATGGTCTGCTTGACCAGATCGCTGCGGCGCATCACCGCCGTTTCCGTCAGTTCAAATTCCAGCCATTGCGCCTCCACACCGCGCTCAGCGATCAAGCGGCTGAGGGTCGGCAACAACTGGCTGTCCTGAAACTGGCGGAACGACAGGTTGATCGCCATGTGCAGCGCCGGCAATCCGCGCTCGCGCAGCGCCTGCATGTCACGCAAGGCCCGGGAAATCACCCAGTAACCCAACGGCACAATCAGCCCGCTCTGTTCGGCCAACGGCACGAATTCGCTGGGCGGCAGCAAGCCACGCTCGCCATGACGCCAGCGCACCAAGGCTTCGAGGCCGACAATCTGGCCGTCCTCAAGATTCAACCGTGGCTGGTAATGCAGCTCCAGTTCATCGCGACGCAACGCCCGGCGCAGCTCGCTTTCGAGGTCGGCCATGCTCCGTGCATTGCGGTTGATGCGTTCGTTGAAGATATGAAAGGTGCAGCCCTGCGTGCTCTTGGCCTGCTGCATGGCGATGTGCGCATGCCACATCAGCGGGTCGGCCCCGGCCTGTGCGCGAGCATGGGCGATGCCGAGGCTGGAGCCGATCAGCAGGCTTTCGCCATCGACCCAATACGGTTCGGCGAGCGCTTCGGTAATGCGTTCGGCCATCCATTCGGCGCGTTGCGGCGCGCGGCGGGTATCAATCAACAGGGCGAATTCGTCACTGCCCAGCCGCGCCAGTTGATCGCCGGCCTCCAGCTGACTTTTCAACCGTGCGACCACCTGCAGGATCAAGCGATCGCCGGCCTGATGGCCAAGGGCGTCATTGGCATGGCGGAAGTTGTCGAGATCGAGATGGCCGAGGGCCAGGCCACGGCCGTCGTTTTCCGCGAGGCGCGCCGCAAGCAAGGTCTGAAAACCCTGTCGGTTGGCGATGCCCGTCAGCGGATCCTGTTCGGCGAGGCGCTGCAGGGTGTTTTCGAGAACGCCGCGTTCGCGCACATGGCGCAGGCAACGGCGCAGCATGCCGGCGTCAAGGGCGTCGAACACCAGCCAGTCACTGACGCCAACCGGCGCGGTGTCCGGTTCGTGTTCCAGCAGCAATACCGTCGGCAGGCTGCAACGACCGGGGGCCGGTTGCAACGCCGGAATCGTCAACAACACCGCGTGGCGGTTGTCTTCGAACAAACTGCTGACCGACTCCCAGCTCGGGGCGCTGATCAGCACCGCCGCGCTGCCCATTGGAGCCAGACACTCACGCAATAACGCTGTCCACGCTGGCTCTTCGGCCAGTAGCAGCAAACGCAAGGGTTCGACAGGCGTAGACAAGCTAGCTCCCTAGACTCTGCAATGATGTGGGCGGGGGCATTATGCCGTTGCTATGACCAATGACCAAATGACAACGGTTATCGAAACGTTATTTTGTGTCACGAATGAGTACATTAGCCGCAAAATCACCGCGCATCCTCCGCGAAAGTAACAAAACCGGCAAATTTGAATCGCGTGGTACGTCACAAGTCGGACAGAGCAGCACAAATCTCTGAGCCTGTTAAAATGCCGGCCCATT
>Ga0160455_100326_pt1 | contig 29481 bp, 27 predicted proteins | sample HID1972I_E6MG_FD_108206 | JGI IMG/M metagenome (GOLD analysis project Ga0160455, IMG submission 108206) | Enriched pill bug-associated microbial communities from UW Madison campus, WI, USA - HID1972I_E6 MG | ecosystem: Host-associated > Arthropoda: Insects > Digestive system > Unclassified ... | reverse complement strand
CTCTTTCCGGCCCTCCATGGTGGGTTCCTTCTCTCCGGGTACGTCAAGCCCTTTGAAGGCAACACGCCCGGAACGAACCGATCCGGGCCAGGACGTGCTGGATGGCATCGCCCTGATCAGGCAGATGTGGAAGAGCGGGCACGTAACGGTGGAGACAAACACGTGTGGGCGCAGCGCTTCCTCGGCAACTGCACATACGGACGATCAATCGATCGACGCTGACATCCGCAAGGCTGTTGATGCGATCCCCAGCCGCATTGCAGGCATCAGAGCCCAGTGGCAGAAGAGGGCCGCGTTGAGCGTTGCGCAAGCTGCAGGAGCTCAGGACGCGCGATCTGCCAGATCGAACAGCGTGTAACCCCCACGGTCGACCGCGGGGCATCGAACGCCCGATCTTCGCGTCGACCGGATTGATCAAGCATAAAAGGTCAGGACTGCATGCCTACCATCACCCGTACCATCTCGGCTGCAATTGCCAGACGGATCGAGATATTCGAAAAAACGGCAGGCTCCAGAATGCCGTCGCCACCGGTGCACACACGTCTCACGCAATGTCTTTCGAGCCCACACGTCCGCAATATCGATATACCGAAGCAGGCAGCGCAAAGCCCGACGAGGCACACGATGCCACGTCCTGAACCCGTCCCCAGCCGCTTCAGTCCCATCGTTATCAGAAGCGTGTCAGTTTCCGGGACGCCCGCGGGCAGGCCTGCAGGCGCCGTCGCCAACGTCGCGCAACTGCACCGGACGGATTTCCAGGAACGTTCTGCCCGAATGAGGCCGACGCCTGCAGCCATGCCGGCAAGCGAACTGCTGCGCCCATGTGCTCGATACAACCGTGCGGACCACAGCCCTGTGTTCAGCCATCCGGGTGCGGAGGCTGGGCAGGCCAGACTACTCGCCCTCGCTCAAGGCATGTCCATGGAAGCACTTCGCCGTCCTGGGTTCTGGAACGATGGCATCATCGATGCAATCGTCCCCAGCATCGTCAAGTGCGATGCCTGGCCGCCAGGACGTGCACTGCGCATCGTGGACTACGACAGCGACTCCATCCACTTCTACAGCCAGCAGGAAAGCCGCTGGGCCTACGCCGGCAGAGGGAATACGAATCCACTGCCGGAGCCTGCCGCAGGAGAAATCCTGATGATCCGCCAGAATGGGCACTTCATGCGCGTGGATCCTGACAGCGAACAGCTCATCCACGACGTTCCGCGGGATGGCGACTGCTTCTTCTCCTGCATCTCGACCGCGCTCGGCCACGCAGACAGCGCTCGACAGGCCTTCAACCTCCACCTGCGCGATTCGGTCGCCCGCTACATCGAAAGCGATCCTGACCTGCTGGAGCAGGCCACCACGCCCGATACGCCTTCGCGAAACCGATGAGCAGACAGGTGCGGATCAGCGCCCGGCGCGATCCAGCGCCGCGCGCAGCTGTGCCGGCGGCAGATACCCCCCCAGCTGGGTGCCATCGGCCGCGAAGATCGCCGGCGTACCATTGACGCCCAGCTGTTGCCCCAGCGCGTACTGCATCGCCACCGGGTTGGTGCAGTTCTTCGCCGCCACGGCCTTGCCCTGCTTCGCGTCGGTCAGCGCCTTTTTGCGATCGCTGGCACACCAGACCGAGATCATGTCGGTGTAGTCCTTGCTCCCCAGGCCCATGCGCGGGAATGCCAGGTATTCGACCGTGATCCCGTTGCGATTGAGCTCGGCAATATCCTGGTGCAGCTTGCGGCAGTAGCCGCATTCGATGTCGGTGAAGACGCTGATGGTGTGCTTGGCATTGGGTGCGGCGAACACGATGCGATCACCGTGGTTGGCCTTGTCCAGCAGGCCCCGCCGATAAGCGAGCAGGCCTTCGCTGTTGACCAGCGCCTTGGCCTGGATGTCATACGGCTGCGACTGCATCACATACCGGCCATCATCCGAGACGTAAAGCACCTGCCCGGAAACGACAACCTCACGGAAACCGGGAAAGGGAGCCGCGCCGACGTAATCGGGCGTGTAGTTCGGATCCAGCTGCTGCAGCGCTGCGCGTACCTTCTGTTCCGGGCTGCCGGCTTTCGGCGCGGACGCCGTGATCGCGTTGGTGCCAGTGGCCGAGTCCCGGGCGACGGGCGTTGCTGGCTGGGCGCAGGCGGACAGGCTCATGGCGCCCAGGAGCGCAGCAGCAAGGACTCGAAACATCAGGGGCAACCCACGGCATGAAGGGAACCCGGATTCTCGCACAGCCGCTGGGAGGACGCGTTGCTCCCCACTGTATCGATAGATCCCGCTTCAGAAATTGCCAGTGAGCGATTTATGGGAGTGCAGGAATTCGAATGGCCGCACCCTCACCCGTAGAACGCGAAACCCGGAGTACCCATGCATCTTCCCCTGCGCGGCCTGCTGGTCGGCGCACGGCTGGTCAACCAGCTCGTCGCCGCCAAGGTCGAACGGCTCCATCAACATTACACCGAGGCTCGGTGGAATAGCGCGTTGACCAGTATCTCGAACCGTGAGGCGCGGATTGCCCGCAGGTTCAATAAAAAGCGCATGAGTACTGCGACACTTGAATCCAAAGTCAAACAATTGGCACGCAGGCAGTTGATTGTCGACGATTCCCTCCGCCCCAGGCATGTCGATAAATCGGTGGGAATCACAACTGAGCGCCTTCAAAATGCCGTCCACTTGAAGCTGCTATCGATACGCTGCCAGATGCCGTGGCAACCGGACGATAAACCAAGGCGTGAAATTGACCGACTGATCCAGAACAGCAAACCAGACGATCGCCCGATCCCCCGCACCATGCCAAGCAAAATCGCCGAGAGCATTTCTCCGGGTGTACACCAGTACCGGGACCTGCCGAAGGCTACGTCCAGGTCCATGGTGCGGCAAGCGAACACCGATCGATTCAACCTTTCCGATTGGCACGAAATTTCGAAAACTTTCTGGACGATGGACTCCATTCTCGGGTATGAGTCCTTCAATGGAATCGTGAGTGCAGGGGTCGATAAAATACTATCCAGGGCTCCCCTGAAGTGTTCCACGGTCGCCGAACAACGATGCCGCCTGACCTTCGAGGTACTGGAATTCATTCATCGACAAGAACCGGAAAATCCACTTGATGAATGGTCCCCCCAGAAATTCCTGTTTGACACGTACAGATCGATAGTGGAGGGCGAAGTGGTGGAGCATCTGCTGGCAGAGCGCACACAAGCGCGAACAGATTCGCCGACATGGAACGACTCAGCGGTAGGATCGGCCGGAAGCTCTTCTGTTTACAGCGGCATGAGGTCCAGCAGTATGACAGGAATCGACTACGACGACGATTCGGACAACTGGTCGGATGGGGAAGGCGACTTCAATCAGCACCTGCATTTCCCTGCCGCCAGTTCAACGCCGGGAACCGGTCGTTACCCATAACCGCATGCGATTTCCAGCCAACGCCACACCCCGTCCCACCATGCACTGGATAGACACCGCCCTTCTCTGGTTCCAGGCACGGATACTGCGCAGCACCCGTGCCTACCTGCTGCGCGCGGAAGCCCTGATCAGCCGTTGCCTGCAGCCCAGGATGGACGAACCGCAACGGCAGGAGGCGCTGATCCGAAGCCTGCGCGCCGTGGAGTCCGTGGAGAAACACCTGGCCCGGCAGTACTGGAGCAGGCGCTGCGATGCAGACGACCTGCGGGAACATGCCGAAGCCCTGTCACGGATCCGGGTACGGCTCTCTTCGCAGACCCATGCCCAGTGCGTGGCGCAGACGCTCAAGGCGGTATCCAACCTGTGCCCTACGCGCCGCCAGGCACGGGAGCTCGAACGTCTCTGTGAGTGCCTGCCACGTCCGGTGCTGCCGGAAGCACGCAGGCGGTGCATCGCACCTCAACCGCGCGGATGATGCCGGGCGTGCAGCTTCTGCAGGTGTTCGCGCGCCACCAGGGTGTAGATCTGCGTGGTGGACAGTGAGCTGTGGCCGAGCAGCATCTGCAGCGCGCGCAGGTCGGCACCGCGGTTGAGCAGGTGGGTGGCGAAACTGTGGCGCAGGCCATGGGGGCTGATGCGTGCCGGATCGATACCGGCAGTCGCAGCGTGGCGCTTCACCAGATGCCAGAACGCCTGCCGGCTCAGCGGCCGCAGGCTGGCTTCGATGAACAGCGGTACCTGGCCGCTGGCGTCGGCGGGTACGCTGCGCGTGCCTTTCAGCTGGGGACGTGACTGCTGCAGGTAACGCTCCAGCCAGTACTGCGATTCTTCGCCCAGTGGCACCAGGCGCTCCCTGCTGCCCTTGCCGGTCACCCGCAGCACGCCCTGGCGCAGGTTCACCGCGGTGGCGGGCAGGTTCACCAGCTCGCTCACACGCAAGCCCGCGGCATACATCAGTTCCAGCATCGCGCGATCACGCAGGCCAGGCGGATCGTCGACATCCGGCGCCGACAGCAGCGCATCGATCTGGCTTTCCGCCAGTGCCTTGGGCAGCAGGCGCGGCAGCCTGGGCGGATCCAGCAATGCTGTCGGATCCTCGCTGCGCTCGCCACGGCGCACCGCATCGGCGAAGAAGGCCCGCAGCGCCGACAACAGGCGCGCATTGCTGCGGGGCGACCAGCCATGCCGGGTCCGCCAGGCCAGGTAATCGAACAGGCCGGCGCGATCGATGCCCGCCAGCCCACCTCCACGTCCGTCGCGCCAGCGTGCCAGGCCTTCCAGGTCGCGGCGGTAACTGTCCACGGTAGCCCGCGCCAGTCCGTTCTCCGCCCACGCGGCGTCCAGGAAACGGGTGATGCGGGCGCCATCGGCACCCTCCAGCGCGGGCAGTGCCTGCACCAGCTGGCGACGTTCGGCGGGAGTGGAAGCGACAGCCATGCGCGCAGGATACGCGGCGTGCGGCACGCGCCACCAGCTTTGCGTATGCTCGGCGCATGGCCCACGTCCCATCCGTCGCCACCGCATCACTCCAGCGTCCGGCATCGCTGCTCGGCTGGCGCCTGTTGTCGCTGCTCTATGACCTGTGGCCCGCGCTGGCGTTATGGATGTTCATCGGCACCGTGTTCGTCATCGCCTTCACCGTCACCGGCCACGCCGCGCGCGAGAACATCGCCCCCTTCAGCAGCTGGCAATGGGCACTGTGGGCGTGCTGCTGGGTCGTCACCGGCCTGTACGCAACGCTGAGCTGGCGACGCGGTGGCCAGACACTGGGAATGCGCCCGTGGCGGCTTGCGCTGGTGGCGCGCGATGGCGGCACGCCGTCCCGCCGTGCCCTGTGGGTGCGTTACGTGGTCGGTACAGTGTCATTGTCATTGGCAGGCATCGGCCTGTGGTGGGCGCTGGTCGACCGCGATCGCCTTGCCTGGCACGATCGTGCCAGCGGCACACGGCTGGTGCGCCTGCCAAAGCGTTGAGAGCGGCCCGATGCCAGCTGCGGCAGCTGAACGGCGGCTGCATTGTCATCAGGCGGTCATCGAACCACGATAGATGCCCGCCAGTGCTGCCGCTAGCCTGCCCGGCCATTCCTGGAATTATCGACATGATGCGCCTGCTGCTGGCCTGCGCCTGCCTGTGGCTGGCCGCCTGTTCTTCTCCCGCCAATACGCTCAGTGACCGCCTGGTAACGCCTGGCGGCGCCTCGCCGCTGCTGGATCAGGCGCGTATCGCCACGACGATCGCAACGCTGCCCAACCACAGCGGCCATGTGACCAGCCGCGAAGGCGTGCGATTGTTCTGGCGCGCCTTCGATGCAGGCGACTACGGCCTGCACTACCGCTATGCGCGCACTCGCCACGAAGATGGCACACCGCTGGCCATGGACCTGCGGCTGTCGCCGCCACGCATCTTCCAACCCCGTCACCCACGCGGCACGGTGGTGCTGCTGCACGGCTGGATGATGGACGGCGATTCCATGCTGCCCTGGTCCCTGTACCTGGCGCAGGCGGGGTATCGCGTGATCACCATCGACCTGCGTAACCATGGCCATTCCGGATCCGGACCCGCCGGTTACGGCACGGTGGAGTCGGATGAGGTGATCGATGTGATAACCGCCCTGCGCGAGCGTGGCGAAGTGCAGGGGCCGCTGTACCTGCTGGGCGTGTCCTATGGTGCGGCGACGGCCGTGTTCACGGCGGAGAAACTCGGCGACCAGGTCTCCGGCGTGGTCGCGATGGAATCCTTCGCCAACGCAGGCGATGCCATCCGCAGCATGATTCCGCACCTGTTGTCGCTGCAGCCGCGCGGCTGGCAGGCGCAGGCGCTGGCCGGTTTCGCCCGCTGGCGCTATGGCGGCCAGGACATGGACCAGGTGATCGCGGCAGCCAACCGCAAGCTCGGCCTGGACCTGGATCGGGTGGATGTTGCCCGCGCCGCGTCCCGGACGCGTGCCTGCGTGCTGGTCCTGCATGGCGATGGCGACCAGCACATCGCGGTCAGCCAGGGACGCCGGCTGGCGCGTGCCAGCCCACGCGTGCAGTACATCGAAATGCGCGGCGAGGACCACATCACCCTGCCCCTGCGTATCGACCTGCTTGGCGGAGTGGTGGAAGAGTGGCTGGCCGGCGACCGGCAGGCGCCTGCAGGCACCTGTCCCGCCCCACGCCTGCCGGTGGAGGCGAATTTCATGGCGCTGGCCGAACGGACTGCGGGCGCTCGAGGTGGCTACGGGCAGGCAGCGACATTGAATGGAAGAAGCGGTAGAGCGGGTCCATGACCCGCTGCTGTGCCACCTCCGGTGGGTGACGACCTTTGATCGTCGGTGGGTGACGGTGGGTGACGACCGTTGGTCGTCACGCTCTTCAGCGGGTCATGGACCCGCTCTACCCACCCTGCCCCGGCCTCCGCTCAACCCGACCGACGCCGGAACAGCATGCTCGACACCACCAGCATCACGATCGGCGGCAGTGCGTAGGCGATGCGGTAATCGAACTTCAAGGCACCGGCCATGCGCCCGAAGAACAGCTGCAGCAGCCAGAAACCCAGTGCGAACAGGATGCCCAGGAACAGGCGCTTGCCCATGCCACCGCTGCGCAGGGAACCGAATGCGAACGGTACTGCCGCCAGGCACAGCGCCAGCACGTTCACCGGATAGAACCACCGCCCCCAGTAGACATCTTCGTAATCGCGCGCATCCAGGCCGTTGCGCTCGCGGTACTCGATGCTGGTGCGCAGGTCCGCCGCACGCAGGTTGCGTGGGCGCGAGATGCCATTGGCCAGCGCGCCGGCATCCAGCTGCGAATTCCACGGCTCGCGCTCGGCCTCCTCGCGCTGCAGCGAACGCTCGCCGAAGATGTCGCGGCGCACCTTGGTCAGCACCCAGCCAGTGTCGTCGTGCTCGGCCGTGGCCGCATGGGTCAGCGATTCGATCTCGCCATCCGCACCGATCCGGTACAGCCGCACGTCGTGCAGTACCAGCCGTGTGCCGCCCTTGTCGGTCAGCTGCTCCTCTCCACTCTGTGCGTTGAGGAAGGTATCGCCTTCGCGTGCCCACACGCCGTTGTAGCGCGCCACGGACATGTCGCCGCCGCGCTTGGCGCTCATGCGGATGTTGTCCGCGCGCTCCTGCGCCCAGGGTGCCAGCGTCTCACCACTGACCACCATGGCGCCGGTGAGCAGCGACAACGCCACCGCCACCGACACGCTCAGGCGACGGCGCGACAGGCCCAGCGCGCGCAGCGCGGTGAGCTCGGACGTCGCCGCCAGCTGGCCCAGGCCCATCAGCGAGCCGATCACCGCCGCGGTCGGGAAGAAGGTATAGGCACGGCGTGGCACGGTGTACAGCACCCACGCCGCGGCATGCCCCAGGGTGTAGCCGTTCTTGCCGACATCCTTGAACTCACCGGAGAACGCCATCACGACGTCAAGGCCGATCAGCACCGCCCAGGTCAGCAGCACGGTGCCGAACACCGCCCGTCCCAGGTACAGATCGAAACGCATCGGGCGCGGGATCATGCGCTCATCCTCTTCGGGCGCGCCAGGCGGCCGTCACGCAGGTACATCCATATCGCCAGCCCCAGCAGTGGCAGCGTCAGCCACCACAGGCCCATCCCGGCGGGCACCTTGCCATCGGCGATCCAGCCGGTTCCGATGAACATCAGGTTCATGCCCACCATGTAGGCCAGGAAGGCCAGCATCATGCGTCCGTAGCGCTGCTGTCGCGGCGAACTGCGCGCCAGCGGCACCGTCAGCAGCGCGAACGCCAGCGCGATCAGCGGCGGGGCGATGCGCGAATGCAGCTGGGCCTTGGCCTGCGGCCGCTCATCGCCGATCAGCTGGCTCGTCGGCAGCAGCTCCGGATCGTCGGACTGGCGGGTCTGCGCGCCATCGGGCATGGCCACGTCGTTGCGCGCGAAGGTCGCCAGCCGGTAGTCCTTGCCGCCGTCGGTGGGGCCTTCGATCTGCTGCCCATCGTCCAGCTGCAGGTAACGCTGGGTCTGGCCTTCGAAGTACAGGCGGCCGCTGGCGGCGGACACCACTTCCACGCGTCCTTCGCGCAGGCGGTTGATGAATACCCGGCCCAGGCCGGTGCCATCGGGCGAGATCGACGCCAGATAGACCACGCCGCCATTGGAAAGGTTGGTGAAGCGTCCGGCTTCAAGGCCGGCCATCAGCACGCTGCGGTTGGCCTCGTCGATCATCTTTTCGCCGGTGCGGTCCGCCCAGGGTCCCAGCCACAGCGAGCAGGCGCCGATCAGCGCCACCACCGGCAGCACCAGCATCAGCAGCGGCCGCAGCAGCCGCCGGGGCCCCACGCCGATGGCGGTGATGACCGCCATTTCCGAATCGCGGTACAGGCGCGCGACCGCCAGCAGCAGGCCCAGCATCAGCGCCAGCGGCAGGATCAGCGGCATGTAGACGATGAACTGCAGGCCCAGTTGGGAGAACAGCAGGCGCGCCGGCAGCCGGCCATCGGCGATGTTGCCGAGGATGTCCACCAGCACGCCGCCCACGCTGACCACCAGCAGGACAATGAGGGTGGCCAGGAAACTCTGGACGAAATCGCCCAATAGATAGCGGTCGAGCTTCAACATGGGCCGTGGTTTAAACTCTCGGGTTCGTTCGCGGTGCCGCCCAGTCTACCGGCTGGACGTAAACGGTCCGCGATTGTACGGATTTGACAACGGAATCTGATCAATGGCCCTCGAATTCACCCTGAACCAGGCATCGCCTACCTCTGCTGGCGTCGACTGCGTGGTCGTCGGCGCCTTCGCCGACCTCTCCCTGTCGCCCGCCGCACAGGCGCTGGACGCTGCCAGCGGTGGTCGCCTGGCCGCCCTTGCCCAGCGCGGCGATGTGTCCGGCAAGACCGGCGCCACCACCCTGCTGCACGACCTGCCCGGCGTCAATGCGCCACGCGTGCTGGTGGTCGGCCTGGGCGAAGCCGCGCGCTTCGGCGTGCCGCAGTACCTGAAGGCCATCGGCGACGCCGTGCGCGCGCTGAAGTCCGGCGCCAGCCGCAGCGCCCTGTTCACGCTGGTGGACCTGCCGGTGAAGGAGCGCGACGCTGCCTGGGCCATCCGCCAGGCCATCATCGCCGCCGATCACGCCAGCTACCGCTACACCGCCACGCTCGGCAGGAAGAAGGCCGATGACACCGGCCTGCAGCAGCTGGCCATCGCCGGAAACGACGACCAGGCACTGGCCCAGGGCCAGGCCATCGCCGCCGGCGTCGAATTCGCCCGCGAGCTGGGCAACCTGCCGCCCAACTACTGCACCCCGGCCCACCTGGCCGAGGTGGCGGCGAAGTTCGCCGGCGAGCACGACGGGGCCGAAGCCGAGATCCTCGATGAAACAGAGATGGAAGCGCTCGGCATGGGATCGCTGCTGGCCGTGGCCCGCGGTTCGGCCAACCGCCCGCGGCTGGTGGTGCTGAAGTGGAGCAACGGTGGCGATGCGAAGCCTTTCGTGCTGGTCGGCAAGGGCATCACCTTCGATACCGGTGGTGTCAACCTGAAGACCCAGGGTGGCATCGAAGAGATGAAATACGACATGTGCGGTGGCGCCAACGTCATCGGCACCTTCGTGGCCACCGTGAAGGCGAAGCTGCCGTTGAACCTGGTAGTGGTGGTGCCGGCGGTTGAAAACGCCATCGACGGCAATGCCTACCGCCCGTCCGACGTCATCACCTCGATGTCCGGCAAGACCATCGAAGTGGGCAACACCGACGCCGAAGGCCGCCTGATCCTGTGCGACGCGCTGACCTACGCGCAGCGTTTCGAACCACAGGCACTTGTCGACGTGGCGACCCTGACCGGTGCCTGCCTGGTCGCACTGGGCCACCAGACCGCCGGCCTGATGACCAGGCATGACGACCTGGCCAACGAGCTGCTGGCTGCCGGTGAACACGTGTTCGACCGCGCCTGGCGCCTGCCGCTGTGGGACGAATACCAGCCGATGCTGGATTCCAGCTTCGCCGACGTCTACAACATCGGTGGCCGCTGGGCTGGCGCCATCACCGCCGGCTGCTTCCTGTCGCGCTTCACCGAAGGCCAGCGCTGGGCGCACCTGGACATCGCCGGCGTGGCCAGCGACGAAGGCAAGCGCGGCATGGCGACGGGTCGCCCGGTCGGCCTGCTGAGCCAGTGGCTGCTGGACCAGTCCGCTCGCGCCTGATGTCGTACCCGACCCTGCCCGGCGACCTGCCGGCCAGGGTTTACCCCCCCGGCGCTGCCGCCCCCCCTGCCTGACCCGCTACGGACCCCGCCATGCCCCGCGCCGATTTCTACCTGATCGCCAAGCCCCGCTTCCTCGCCGAACCGCTGCGACTGGTCTGCGAACTGGCGCGCAAGGCCAACGACGCCGGGCTGTTCACCCTGGTGCTCGCACGCGACCAGGCGCAGGCGGAAGAGCTGGATGAGCTGCTGTGGGCCTTCGATGACGAGGCCTACATTCCGCACCAGATCGCCGGCGAGGACATTGACGAGGAAGAAGCGCTGGTGCTGATCGCCGCGCCCGGCACCGACGCCCCGGCCCGCCCGCTGGTGATCAACCTGCGCGACCAGCCGTGGATGGGCGAATGCGACCGGGTGCTGGAAGTGGTGCCGGCCGATCCGGAAGCGCGCGAGCCCCTGAGGGAGCGCTGGCGGCAGTACAAGGACGCGGGTTACGACCTGTCCAAGCACGACATGTAAGCAGGCGCTCGCCGGCGCACTTGAAGCGCCGGGCAAACGCCCTGATCCTCCCCCGAATACCTTCCCGGTTGCCCCGCATGACCCGACTCGATTCCAGCTACGACCCGACGTCCTTCGAAAAGGACACCTACGATGCCTGGGAGAAGGCTGGCCACTTCAAGCCGTCCGGCCAGGGTGAGCCGTACACCATCCTGCTGCCGCCGCCGAACGTGACCGGCACGCTGCACATGGGCCATGCGTTCCAGCAGACCCTGATGGATGCGCTGGTGCGTTACCACCGCATGCGCGGCTACGACACGCTGTGGCAGGTGGGTACCGACCATGCGGGCATCGCCACCGAGATGGTGGTCAGCCGCAACCTGGCGCAGGAAGGCAACGGCGAAACCCGCGATTCGCTGGGCCGCGAGGGCTTCATCGGCAAGGTGTGGGAGTGGAAGCAGCAGTCCGGCGACACCATTGAACGGCAGATGCGCCGCCTGGGCACGTCCGCGGACTGGTCGCGCAGCACCTTCACCATGGACCCGCAACCGTCCGAAGCGGTGATCGAGGCCTTCGTGCGCTGGCATGAGCAGGGCCTGATCTACCGTGGCCAGCGCCTGGTCAACTGGGACCCGGTGCTGAAGACCGCCATTTCCGACCTGGAAGTGGAGAGCGCCGAGGAAGCCGGCTTCCTCTGGTCGATCGCCTATGCGCTGGAAGACGGGCTGACCTACGAGCACGTCGAGCGCGATGCCGACGGCAACGAGACCCTGCGCGAAACCCGCGATTACCTGGTCGTGGCCACCACCCGCCCGGAAACCCTGCTCGGCGATACCGCGGTGATGGTGCACCCGGAAGACGAACGTTATGTGCACCTGATCGGCCGCACGGTGACGCTGCCGTTGACCGGCCGCAGCGTGCCGGTGATCGCCGATGACTACGTGGACCGGGCGTTCGGCACCGGCGTGGTCAAGGTCACCCCGGCGCACGACTTCAACGATTACCAGGTGGGCGTGCGCCACAGCCTGCCGATGATCAACCTGTTCACCCCGGTGGCGGCGATCAACGAGAACGCGCCGGAACGTTTCCAGGGCCTGGACCGCTATGACGCGCGCAAGGCCGTGCTGGCCGAACTGGAAGACCTGGGCGTACTGGTCGAAACCAGGGCACACACGCTGCAGGTACCCCGCGGCGACCGCACCGGACAGGTGATCGAGCCCTATCTGACCGACCAGTGGTTCGTGAAGATGGATGAGCTGGCGCGGCGTGGACTGGAACTCGTCGAAGACGGCTCGATCTCGTTCGTGCCACCGAACTGGATCAATACCTACCGCCACTGGATGACCAACATCCAGGATTGGTGCATCAGCCGCCAGTTGTGGTGGGGCCATCGCATTCCGGCGTGGTTCGATGCCGCCACCGGCAGCTGCTACGTCGGCCGCAGCGAAGACGAAGTGCGCGCGAAGAACACTCTCGGCAGCGACGTCGTGCTGCGCCAGGAAAGCGACGTGCTGGAGACCTGGTTCTCCTCGCAGCTGTGGCCGTTCTCCACCCTGGGCTGGCCGAACGAACAGGCGATGGCCGAACGCGGTTTCGACCGCTACCTGCCGTCGTCGGTGCTGGTCACCGGCTTCGACATCATCTTCTTCTGGGTGGCGCGCATGATCATGGCCACCGACAGCCTGACCGGAAAAATTCCGTTCAAGGACGTCTACTTCACCGGCCTGATCCGCGATGGCCAGGGCCAGAAGATGTCCAAGTCCAAGGGCAATGTGCTGGACCCGCTGGACATCATCGACGGCATCAGCATCGATGATCTGGTGGCAAAGCGCACCGGCGGGCTGATGCAGCCGAAAACGGCGGAGAAGATCGAAAAGGCCACGCGCAGGGAGTTCCCGGACGGCATCGCCGCCCATGGTGCCGATGCGCTGCGTTTCACCATCGCCGCACTGGCCACCCACGGTCGCGACATCAAGTTCGACATGAACCGCGCCGAGGGCTACAAGAACTTCTGCAACAAGCTGTGGAACGCCAGCCGCTTTGCGTTGATGAACACCGAGGGTGCGACGTTTGAAGGCGCGCCCAGGCCGCGCACCGATGCCGAACGCTGGATCCTGTCGCGGCTGGCCGCCACCACGGCCGAAGCACATGGCCACTTCGCCACCTACCGCTTCGACCTGCTGGCGCAGTGCCTGTACGAGTTCGCCTGGAACGCGTTCTGCGACTGGTTCCTGGAACTGAGCAAGCCGGCACTGAACGGCGCCGATGCCGCCGATGCCGACAGCACCCGTCACACGGTGCTGTACGTGCTCGAAGCGCTGCTGCGCCTGCTGCACCCACTGACCCCGTTCATCACCGAACAGCTGTGGCAGCAGGTCGCTCCGCGCCTGGGCATCTCCGGCGATTCGCTGTCGCTGCGTCCCTACCCGACGGCCGCCGAGTTTGAAGGCGATTTCGCCCAGGCCGAGGCCGATGTCGAATGGTTGAAGGCCGTGATCAGTGCGGTGCGCCGCGTGCGCAGCGAACTGAATGTAGCGCCGTCCAAGCTGGTGCCGCTGCGCCTGCAGGCCGGGCTGGAGCAGGATCGCGTGCGCATCGGGCGCTTCAGTGCGTCGCTGTCGTTCCTGCTGAAGCTGGACAGCATCCAGTGGCTGGCCGAGGGCGAGTCAGCACCCCCGGCGGCCGCGGCGATCGTCGGTGAGCTGAAGCTGCTGGTGCCGCTGGAAGGCCTGGTTGACCTCGATGCCGAACGCGCGCGCCTGGACAAGGAAATCAAGCGCGTGGAAGGCGAAAAGGAAAAGAGCGAGACCAAGCTGTCGAAGTTCACCGACAAGGTTCCGCCGGCGGTGGTGGAGCAGGAACGCGTGCGCCTGGTGGACTGGAATACCCAGCTCGCCGGCCTGCGCGAGCAGCGCGCGAAGCTGTAACCCGACAATCCGTCGGCGGCGGTTCCCGGTAGAGCCGACCCATGGTCGGCTGGCCGTATCCCGCGCAGCGCATCCGAGGTGGGGGAGCGGGACTCAACGCAGCCGACCATGGGTCGGCTCTACCGCTCAGCCCCCGCCGCTCATAGCGGCGGCATCGTCTCGATGTCGTCGGCCACCAGTTCCATGGCCATCACCAGGGCGTCCTCGCGCCCTTCCGCCGCCGGGTAATAACGCGGGCGGCGACCGATCTCGTTGAATCCCTCGCTGTGATACAGCGCCAGCGCCGGAGCGTTGGAGGGGCGAACCTCGAGGAATACCCGCTGTGCCCCGCGATCACGTGCGAGCGCCACGATGGCACGCAGCAGCCGGCGTCCAAGCCCGCGGGTCTGGCTGAGCGGGTCCACGCAGATGTTCAGCAGGTGGGCCTCGTCGGCGGCGATGCTCAACAACGCATAACCGGACAGCAATCCGTTTTCTTCCAGCGCCAGGCCCGGATACCCGGCACGCAGGCAATCCAGGAAAATGCCGCGCGTCCACGGATATGGATACCCGCGCACTTCGATGGCCATCACCGCGTTGAGGTCGCTTTCGTGCAGCGCGCGCAGGTAGGCGGCGCCGGGACGCGCGACGGCGCTCACGATGTCGCCTTCCTGCGCAGCGCGCGCAGCTGCGGCCAGAGGGCCCGCTTGGCGGCAGGATTGCCGCGCAGCACATCCAGGGGCCAGGTTTCCATCAGCGCCTGGGTCGCCGGGTCGCTGGGATTGCGGCCCGATGCACGCAGCAGGGCGATCTGCAGGCGGTCCGGCAGGCGCACGGCGGGTTGCCGGGCGGTGCCGGCCCGCGGCGCACGCGTAGGTGCATCCGCAGCCTGTGCCTTGGCCGCTGGCTCACGTTGCGGGGATGCAGGTTCGCTGGCGGGCGCATGGACGGGGACTCCACGGGCGGAAGAAGGCGCCGTTTCAAGCTCCGGATCACGCTGCCGGACCGGTACGGCGCTGAGCTGCACGGCGGACGGATCAACGATCGCGGCTGCGGATCCAGCCGACCATGGCTCGGCTTTACCGGGCGCGGCGATCTCCAGCGCGCCGTCCTGGAAAACGACATGACCCATGGCCTGCAGCCAGGCCTGCTGGGCCGTCGTCCAGGGCAGGGCCTCGCCGCTCACGTTGCGTCCGGACGCTTGCGCTGGCGCTGCAGGGCCCACATGAGCGGACCGGACAGCGCATAGATGATTCCCACCGCGAACAGCACGCGTGGCAGGTCGATCACCGCGATGGCGATGGCGATGGGAACCAGCGCCAGCACCAGGAAGGGGACGCGGTCGGCGCGCGGGCCCTTGGCATTGCCGCCCTTGAAGCTCCAGAAACGGATGCGGCTGACCATCAGCAGGGCAGCAACGAGGGTGACGCCCAGCGCGACGTAACGCAGCTGCTCGCCGCTCCAGCCCAGCGTGCCATCGGCGAAGGCCCACACGAAGGACATCATCAGGCCAGCCGCCGCCGGGCTGGCCAGGCCGACGAACCAGCGCTTGTCGACCACAGTCACCTGGGTATTGAAACGTGCCAGGCGCAGTGCCGCGCAGGCGGCATACAGGAACGCCACCGCCCAGCCTACGCGCCCAGGCAGTGCACCATCGAACTTCAGCGACGACAGCGCCCAGTGGTACATCACCAGGGCCGGTGCCATGCCGAAACTGACCAGGTCGGCCAGTGAATCGTACTGCACGCCGAATTCGCTGCTGGTGCCGGTCAGGCGTGCCACGCGGCCATCCAGGCCATCCATGACCGCCGCCACGAACACGGCGATGCTGGCGTAGACGAAGTCGCCATTGGCTGCCGCGATGATGGCGTAGAACCCGGCAAACAGGCCCGCAGTGGTGAACAGGTTGGGAAGCAGGTAAATGGTGCGCGAGCGCGGCGGCGGTATGATCGGATCCATGCCCGGAGTTTAATCGACTTGCCAGCCGGCGGCGGCAATGCTGCAATCAGGCTTTCCCGCCGGTCCGGCCTGGAGTCGCCATGCGTGCCCTGTTCTGCCTGAGCTGCCTGTTGCTGGCCGTCGCCCCTGCCTGGGCGGGCCAGGTCTACAAATGGAAGGACGCCAACGGCGTAACCCAGTATTCGGAAACACCGCCACCGGGAAAGACCGCCGAAACCCGCCAGCTCACCCGCGACCCGGCTACCCGCGCAACGCCGGCGGCTGAAGAAACCCCGGTCCCGGCGCAGTGCACCACCGCGCGCGACAACCTGGCGCTGCTCGACGGCGGCGGCCAGGTGATGCAGGACACCGATGGCGACGGCAAGGCCGACAGCCCGCTCAGCGAGGAACAGCGCAGCAGCCAGCGGGCGCTGGCCGATGCCGCCATCAAGGCGTATTGCCCCGCCGCTTCCTGACCGGGCCGATCGCGCGGATCGGGCGGCCAGGCGCCCACGACAAGCGCCAGGCTGGCAGAATAACGGCTTCCGCCGTTAGACGATGCCGACGATGCGCCTGTCCCAGTTCCACCTGCATACCACCAAGGAAACTCCCAGCGACGCCGAGCTGGCCAGCCACCGGCTGATGCTGCGCGCGGGCATGATCCGCAAGCTCGCTTCCGGGCTGTACACCTGGTCGCCGCTGGGCCTGCGCGTGATGCGCAAGGTCGAGCGCATCGTGCGCGAGGAGATGGACCGTGCCGGCGCAGTGGAACTGCAGATTCCCACCATCCAGCCGCGCGAACTGTGGGACGCCACCGGACGCTGGGAGAAGTTCGGCGGCCAGCTGCTGAAGATCAAGGATCGCAAGGAGCAGGAGTTCTGCTACAGCCCGACCGCGGAAGAAGCGATCACCGATTTCGCCCGCCAGGAGCTTTCCAGTTACAAGCAGCTGCCGGTCACCTTCTACCAGGTGCAGAGCAAGTTCCGCGATGAGATCCGCCCGCGCTTCGGGGTGATGCGCGCGCGCGAATTCCTGATGAAGGACGCCTATTCGTTCCACCTGCACGACGACGACCTGGTGCGCGAATACGAAAACATGAAAGCGGCCTACAACCGCATCTTTACCCGCCTGGGGCTGGAGTTCCGCATGGTGCAGGCCGATTCGGGCGCGATCGGCGGTGATGCTTCGCAGGAATTCCACGTGATCGCCGATTCCGGCGAGGACGCGCTGGTGTTTTCCACCGGTTCGGATTATGCGGCGAACATGGAGGCAGCGGTTGCCGCGGCGCCGGCACCGCGCCCGGCGCCCGGTGAAACCCTGCGCAAGGTGGAAACCCCCACCCAGAAAACCTGCGAGGACGTCGCCGCCCTGCTCGGCATTCCGCTGCAGCGCACGCTTAAATCGGTGGCGTTGATGACCGGTGACAGCCTGCTGGCCAGCGAACAGGACTTCGTCCTGGTCCTGGTGCGTGGCGACCACGAGATCAACGACATCAAACTGGCCAAGGTACCGGGACTGGCAGGCCATCGTTTCGCCAGCGAGGCGGAAATCGCCGAATACCTGGGCGGCACGCCCGGCTTCCTCGGCCCGGTATCACCGGCCAGGGCCATTCGCGTGATCGCCGATCACGATGCCGCCGCCCTGGCGGATTTTGTCGTCGGCGCCAATGAAACCGGCTTCCACCTGGCTGGCGTGAACTGGGGTCGCGATCTGCCCGAAGCCGAAACTGCCGATATCCGCAATGTGCGCGAAGGCGACACGGCCCGCGACGGTGGCGAGCTGAAGATCGCCCGTGGCATCGAAGTCGGCCACGTGTTCCAGCTCGGCCGGCAATATGCCCAGGCGCTCAATGCCACCGTGCTCGATGAAAACGGCAAGGCCGCGGTGATGACCATGGGCTGCTATGGCATCGGCATCTCACGCATCGTTGCCGCGGCCATCGAGCAGAATCACGACGACGCCGGCATCATCTGGCCCGAGGCGATGGCGCCCTGGCAGGTGGTGGTCTGCGTGATCAACCCGAAGGGCGACGAGGCCGTTGCCGAAGCAGCCGCACAACTGCTGGAAACGCTGCGCGATGGCGGGCTGGATGCGGCGCTGGATGATCGCGGCCTGCGCCCGGGTGCCATGTTCGCCGACATGGAGCTGATCGGCATTCCGCACCGCATCGTGGTATCCGAACGCGGCCTGGCGGCCGGCACTTTCGAATATCGCTCACGCAGCGCAAGCGAAGCAGAGAGCCTGGATCGCGACAGCCTGCTGCGCAAGCTGCTGGGTTAATGACGCAACGCCGGGAAAATCTCCCGGCGTTTTCTTCCATGCGTCGTACCGGTGATCGCTGATTGTTTGTGCTTGAAGTAAATGCACATTATCCTTGGCCCCCAGCCACGGACCGGCAGACCCTGTCCACATTATCTGGAGCACTACATGAGCATTGATCTGACCGGTCTGTCTGCCCGCGAACTGGGTGCGTTGATCCGCACCGCCAAGAAGCAGCAGACCATCGTGGCCAAGCGTCGCCCGATCACCAAGGTGCGCGCCCAGCTGAGCAAGCTGGCGAAGACCGAGGGTTACACCATCGAGGAACTGTTTGGTGGCGAGCCGGCACCGCGTGCGCGCAAGTCTGCTGCCAAGGCCCCGGCGAAGACGGCTGGCCGCAAGCTGGGCAAAGTGGCGCCGAAATACCGCAACCCCGCCAACAGCAAGGAAACATGGACCGGCCGTGGCAAGCAGCCGCGCTGGTTGGCCGAACTGACCTCCAAGGGCAGGAAGGTCGAGGATTATCTGATCAAGAAGGCCTGATCGGATTTTCGCGATGCACGAACGCCGGCTGCGAAGCCGGCGTTTTCTGTTCTGGCGGCGGGAAAACCACGTGGCCAATGGCACGGATGAGCCCTGCCAGCCCAGGCTCCCCCCAGGCCGGTCAGAGTGTCTTGCGCGCCGGAATCAGCAGATTACCGAACAGCAGCCCCGCCACCAGCGCCATCACCACGTTGAGCACGGTCAGGAACACGCCTTGCCCCGCTCCCACATCCTGCTGCTGCACCAGCGTCAGCACACCGCGCAGGCTGGTGCTGCCGGGCACCATCATGATGATGCCCGGCAGGCGGATGATCGCCCCCGGGCGCTGCACCAGCCGCCCGAACAGATTACCGGCGGCCGTCAGCAACATGGCCGCGAGGAAAATACCGGCCGCGGTTCCCCATGCATGGCCGGCGAACTTGGAAATCGCATAACCGGCCATCGAGGCAGCCATCACCCACGGATAATCGCGCCGGCTGGCCTTGAACAGCATCGCAAATGCCAGCGAGGCGATAATCAGCGATGTCCATTCCACCCATGCACCCTGCGGACGCGAGGCGCGCACGAGCGGATCCAGGCCGATCACATCGCTCAGCGTGACCGCGATCATCGCGCCCACCGTGAGTTTCATGATGGTGGTCAGCGCACCGGCCACCCGCGCCGTGCCCGATACCCAGTGCTGGCTGGCCAGTTCGTTGACGGCATTGGTCAGCGACATGCCCGGCAGCAGGACCACCAGCGAGGCGATCAGCACGGTATTGAGGTTCAGCGCACCGACGAAGCTGGCCACCAGCGTGGCGACCAGACCGGCCAGCAGCGCGGCCAATGCTTCACTGGCCTCCTTTGTCGCGGGGCGTCGGCTGGTGAACAGGCCGAGCACGCCGATCAGCATGCCGATCACGCCGGCAGTGGCGATATCCAGCCATGGCAGCTTCCATAATCCTGCAACGCCGGCGGCTCCCAGGCTGAAGGACAGGATTTCCTTCAGTTTCCCCCATTGGCCCGGATCACTGTCCAGCTGCCGCAGCGCGGTATGGCCCTGGGCCAGGCTCATGCGTCCATTGGCGACATCCTCAGCGATGCGATCGGCCACGCTGAGCTTGTGCAGGTCATTCTCGCCCGGCGCCAGGCGGATCACGCGGGTGATGTCGCTGGAACCGATCGCCTTGGCCGGGTCGCTGAAACTGAGGATGATGCCGGTGGGGTTGGACCAGGGCTCGCAGTCCAGGCCCAGTTGCTGGGCCAGCGCCACCACGGCTGCCTCAAGCCGCTGCGCGGTGGTGCCATAGCTGTGCAGGCGCCCGGCGATCTCGGAAACGAAGGCCACCCGCTGTGCGTAGGTGGCCGGAGGCGTGGCGATCGGGGAGACGTCTGCAGGCATGGGCCTTAGTATCACTCAGCCCCGGCCCGCGCAGAAGGATAATCGGACCAGACCGACGCTGCATGCGACATGCACACGGTATGCTGCATCCTTGATGGCAACCATGACCTCCAACGACGTTCCCCGGATAGAACCCGACAGCGCCGGATCAGGCCGGATACGTCTGGCTGGGCGCTGGACGCTGCATACCGCGCTGCAATCGGCAGAGGTGCTGCGCGAACTGCCGGAAAAGCTGACCGCCATCGATGCCACCGGCATCGAGCAGCTGGATTCCGCGGGCGTGCTGCAACTGCTGCGTGTGGCGCATCGTGCCGATCTGGGCCCGGATGCGCTGACGTTCCGCGCGGACCACCAGGCGCTGGTTTCCACCATCGAGGAAGTCGCCGACGATCGGCCAAAGCCCAAGCGCGATTTCGGCGTGCTGGCTGCGCTGGAGCGGCTCGGCCGTAGCATGCATGCCACTGGCCGGAACCTGGTCGCGCTGGCCAGTTTCCTGGGCGAAAGCCTGGTCAAGGGCGCCCGGCTGCTGAAGGAGCCACGCCGTTTCCGGCTGACCGCCACCGTGCACCAGATGGAGCAGGTCGGGCTGGATGCGGTGCCGCTGGTGGCGCTGCTGTCCTACCTGGTCGGCGCCGTCATCGCCTTCCTCGGCTCCACCATCCTGCGCGATTTCGGCGCGGAAATTTACGTGGTGGAACTGGTCAGCATCGCCTTCCTGCGCGAATTCGCCGTGCTGCTCACCGCCATCGTGCTGGCCGGACGCACCGCCAGCGCCTTCACCGCACAGATCGGTGCGATGAAGGCACGCGAGGAAATCGACGCGATGAAGACGCTGGGACTGGATCCCATGGACCTGCTGGTGCTGCCGCGCATCGTCGCGCTGCTGATCACCCTGCCGCTGCTGACCTTCATCGCCATGGTCGCGGGCCTTGCCGGCGGTATCACCGTCGGCGCGTTCGACCTGGACATCCCCCCGCAGATGTACCTCGCCCGCATGCACGACACCATGGAAGTGAGGAACATGCTGGTCGGCCTGTCCAAGGCACCGGTGTTCGCACTGGTGATCGGCCTGATCGGCTGCCTTGAGGGCCTGAAGGTGGAAGGCACCGCACAGTCGGTCGGCGAACGAACCACCTCCAGCGTGGTGCAGACCATTTCGCTGGTCATCATCCTCGATGCGTTCGCCGCGCTGTGGTTCATGCAGGTGGGCTGGTGACCATGACAGGGACGGACACGATGCAGGCCGACAACCGGAAGGACGATGAGGACGGCCAGCAGGTCATCCGCGTTCGCGGACTGGTCAACCGCTTCGGCAGCCAGACCGTGCACGAAGGCCTGGACCTGGACGTGCGCCGGGGCGAGATCCTCGGTGTGGTCGGTGGTTCGGGTACGGGTAAATCCGTGCTGATGCGCTCCATCCTTGGCCTGCGCACGCCGGACGAAGGCCAGATCGAAGTGCTGGGCCGCGACGCACGGGCGGACGATCCGGAAAGCCGGCTGCACATCGAACGCAATACCGGCGTGCTGTTCCAGGACGGCGCCTTGTTCTCTTCGCTGACGGTCGGCGAGAACGTGCAGGTGCCACTGAAGGAGCACTATCGCGAACTTCCCGAACGCTGGCATTACGAACTGGCGCTGCTGAAGGTCAAGCTCGCGGGCCTGCCCGCCGATGCGATCAACAAGTTGCCTTCGCAGCTGTCTGGCGGCATGCGCAAGCGCGCCGGGCTGGCACGCGCGCTGGCGCTGGACCCGCCGCTGCTGTTCCTGGATGAACCCACCGCCGGCCTGGACCCGATCGGCGCGGCCGCCTTCGACCGCCTGATCAAGACCCTGCAGGAAGCCCTGGGCCTGACGGTGTTCCTGATCACGCATGACCTGGACACGCTGTATGCCATCTGCGACCGGGTCGCGGTGCTGGCCGATCGCAGGGTCGTGGCCAATGCGCCATTGGCCGAGATAGAGAAACTGGACCATCCGTGGATCCAGGAATATTTCCACGGACCCCGCGCGCGCGCCGCGCGTGGCGAGCAGACCGAGAGTGCCTGAGCAATGGAAACAAAAGCCAATTACGTGCTGATCGGCGCGTTCACCATCATCACCGGACTGGCCTTGCTGGCCTTCGGCCTGTGGGCGGCGAAGTATTCATCCGACCGCACCTGGCAGGAGTACCGGGTGGTATTCCGCGAGGCGGTGACCGGCCTGTCGGTCGGCAGCCCGGTGCAGTACAACGGCATCGCGGTCGGCTCGATTACCGAGCTCAACCTGGTGCCTGATGACCCGCGCCAGGTGGTCGCGCGCATCCGCCTGAACTCGACCACGCCGGTCAAGACCGATACCCGCGCCAAGCTGGCCATCACCAGCCTGACCGGACCGTCCATCATCCAGCTCAGTGGCGGAACGCCGCAGGCACCGGCGCTGACATCGGTGAACAAGGACCCCGCACCGATCATTCCGACCACGCCCTCGGCACTGCAGAACATCACCGATGTGGCCAACCGCATCGTCGAGCGCATGGACCAGGTCCTGAGCGACCGCAACGTGGCCGCCATCAACGCGACCCTGGCCAACATCGAAACCATCAGCGGCGGGCTGGCCGACCGCGACCAGGGCACCCAGGCCCTGCTGCTCAGTGCACGCAATGCCGCCCGCAGCCTGGACGACACGCTGAAGACGACCAACGGCACCATCCAGCGCCTGGACCAGAACCTGGTGCAGCAGTTGCCCGGCATCATCGAGAAGCTGGATGCCACCATGACCAAGATGGATTCGGCCGCCGGCAACGCCAACTCCATCCTTGGCGAGAACCGCGCCGCCATCAACAGTTTCGCCAGCGACGGCCTGGGCCAGCTGGGCCCGACGCTGACCGAACTGCGTGGACTGATCCGCGACCTGCGCCGGGTCAGCGATCGCCTGGAGAACAACCCCGCGCGCTACCTGCTGGGCCGCGACGCACCCAAGGAGTTCGAACCCGAATGAACCGCATGCCGACCATGACCCTGACGCGCCTGCTGCTGCCGGCTGCGTTGCTGGCCAGCCTGGCTGGCTGCTCCATCCTTTCCAGCGGCGACCGCAAGGCGGTGACCATCTACGCGCCTGCGCTGCAGGTGCAGGTGGACCCGGCCTGGCCGCAGGTGGACTGGCAGCTGGTGCTGTCCAAACCGAGCGCGGCGCGCATGGTGGACAGCCCGCGCATCAACGTGCGGCCGACGCCGGGCGAGCTGGAAATCTACAGCGGCGCCACCTGGGCGCAACCGGCCACCGACATGATCGAAGAAGCGATCCTGCGCGGCTTCGAGGATTCCGGCCGCATCGCCGGCGTGGCACGCTCGGCCGGCGGCATCCGCGCCGATTACCGGCTGTCGACCGATATCCGTCGTTTTGAATCGGACTATCGCGGCCAGTCCTCGCCAACGGTGGTCATCGTCGTCAACGCCAAGCTGATCCATGTGGTCGACCAGCGGGTGGTGGTGGACCGCACCTTCCGGCAGGAGCAGCCGGTGGGCAGCACCGACGTGCCTGCCGTCGCTGCGGCATTCGAGAAGGGTCTCAACCAGCTCGCCGCCGACGTGGTGGGCTGGACGCTGCAGAGCGGCCAGCAGGATACGCTGGAGAAACTGCCGGCAGCCGTTTCATCTCCCACTGCGCGTCCGCCAGCCAACCGTCCTGCTTCACTGCCGCCGCCGGTAAGGTAAAGGGCTGCGATCCGGGAGCCGACCATGGGTCGGCTCTACCATCACTGTCCGATCCAGCGGAAGGTCAGGTTGATGCGCTCATCCGCAGCCCGCGCCATCTTCGGCAAGGCGTGCTGGCAGTGGCGCTGGGTGCTTCCAGTCATCACCAGCAGGTCGCCATGGCCGAGCAGGTACTCGACCTTGCAGTGGTGATCATCGCGCCGACGCAGCAGGAAGCGCCGCGTTTCTCCCAGGCTCAATGAGGCGATGAGCGGCGCGTGGCCCAGTTCCGGCTCATCGTCGCTGTGCCACCCCATGCTGTCCTTGCCATCCCGGTAGCGGTTGAGCAGCACGCTGTTGAAGCGCGCATCGCATGCCTGCTGCAGCTGATCGCGAAGCAGAAGCAGGAAGCCAGGCCACGGATGCGGCACGAAATCCGCGCCGGAATAGCGGTAACGGCCCTGCGGATCGCCGATCCAGCAGCTCAGCCGCGGAGAATCCACCCAGCGGCCGAACATGCGGATGCGGTGGATCTCCCAGGGAACACCGGTGACCAGCGCGGACTGCAGCGCTTCGGCCCGCGCAGGTGGCAACCACCCCGGCAGGTGGCGGACATCGGCGCCGGGCAGTGCAGCACGTTCAGGCGGGAACAGCATGGCGACCTGGCGACCGGTCACGCCGCCGTGCCGGATCACGCATGCGAAAACGCAACGCCGGTCTTTTCCTTCAGCTCGTCGTCGCTGACGCCAGGTGCGGTTTCCACCAGCACCAGGCCGCTGCCGGTCACATCGAACACGGCAAGGTCGGTGATGATGCGGTCCACCACGCCCACACCGGTCAGCGGCAGGGAACATTCGGCAAGGATCTTGTGTTCGCCGTTCTTCGCGGTGTGCTCCATCAGCACCACCACGCGCTGCACGCCGGCCACCAGGTCCATCGCTCCGCCCATGCCCTTGACCATCTTGCCGGGCACCATCCAGTTGGCCAGGTCACCCGTGTCGGTGACCTGCATGGCCCCCAGGATGGCGAGGTTGACGTGGCCGCCGCGGATCATCGCGAAGCTGTCGTCGCTGCCGAAGTAGCTGGCGCCGGCCCGCGCGGTGACGGTCTGCTTGCCGGCGTTGATCAGGTCCGCATCGAGTTCCTCCTCCGTCGGGAACGGACCGATGCCGAGCAGGCCATTCTCCGACTGCAACCAGACATCCACGCCCTCGGGAATGTGGTTGGCCACCAGCGTCGGCAGGCCGATGCCGAGGTTCACGTAGGCGCCATCGGTCAGTTCACGGGCAGCGCGGGCCGCCATTTCATCGCGGGTCCATGCCATCTCAGTTGCCCTCCGTGCGCAGGGTGCGTTGTTCGATGCGTTTCTCCGGGTGCGGGTTGTGCACGATGCGGTGCACGTAGATGCCCGGAAGATGTACCTGGTCCGGGTCGAGGCTGCCAACCGGCACGATGTCCTCCACTTCGGCGATGCAGACCTTGCCGGCCATCGCGCACGCCGGGTTGAAATTTCGCGCCGTCCTGCGGAATACCAGGTTGCCGGCTTCATCGGCCTTCCATGCCTTCACCAGCGCTACGTCGGCGCGCAGCGCGGTTTCCATGACGTAGTGACGGCCATCGAACTCACGGGTTTCCTTGCCCTCGGCCACTACGGTGCCGTAGCCGGTGGCGGTGAAGAACGCAGGGATGCCGGCACCGCCGGCACGCAGGCGCTCGGCCAGGGTGCCCTGCGGATTGAATTCCAGCTCCAGTTCACCGGCCAGGTACTGGCGTTCGAACTCCTTGTTCTCGCCCACGTAGGAGGACACCATCCTGCGGATCTGCCGGGTCGCAAGCAGCTGGCCAAGCCCGAAGCCATCCACGCCGGCATTGTTGGAGATCACCGTCAGGCCCGACACGCCGCTGTCGCGCAGCGCGGCGATCAGCGCCTCCGGGATGCCACACAGGCCGAAGCCGCCCACCGCCAGGGTCTGGCCATCGGCGACCACGCCGTCCAGTGCCTGTGCCGCGCTGGCAAAGCGCTTGCCGTGCGTGCCGCCGGTTGTTGCCGGGTTGCTCATCTACGCCCTCATCTCGTTCGATGTACTGCCGACATTCTAGGCCACCGGACGGTGCGGTCACGTGGCGTTGCGGCATGAAAACGATTCCCACACAGACGAGGTCGTAAACTATCTGGCTGGACCCCAAAGGATTTGACCGATGCCCCTGCCCGCCTTCAAGGCCTATGACATCCGCGGCCGTGTTCCCGACGAGCTGAACGAAGATCTTGCCCGGCGCATCGGCGTGGCGCTGTCCGACCAGCTCAAACCTGGCGCCGTGGTAGTCGGCCACGATGTCCGCCTGACCAGCCCGACGCTGCAGGAGGCGCTCGCCGCCGGCCTGCGGGGTGCGGGGCGCGAGGTCATCGATATCGGCCTGTGCGGCACCGAGGAGGTCTATTTCCAGACCGATCACCTGCGTGCCGCCGGTGGGGTGATGGTGACCGCCAGCCATAATCCGATGGATTACAACGGCATGAAGCTGGTGCACGAGAACGCCCGCCCGATCAGCTCGGACACCGGCCTGTTCGCCATTTCCGATGCCGTGGAAGCCGACACCAGCACCGAAGCGCAGCCGCCGCGTGCCGCCCAGCACGAGGAATACGACAAGAGCGCCTACATCCAGCACCTGCTGTCCTATATGGATGCGTCTGCGCTGAAGCCATTGAAGATCGTGGTGAATGCCGGCAACGGCGGCGCCGGTGCGATCGTCGACCTGCTGGCGCCGCATCTGCCGCTGCAGTTCGTGCGCATCAACCACGAGCCGGACGGCAGCTTCCCCAACGGCATCCCCAATCCGCTCCTTCCTGAAAACCGTGCAGCCACGGCTGAAGCGGTGCGCGAGCATGGGGCGGATTTCGGTATCGCGTGGGACGGCGATTTCGACCGCTGCTTCTTCTTCGACCATACCGGCCGTTTCATCGAAGGCTATTACCTGGTCGGGCTACTGGCGCAGGCGGCCCTTGCACGTCACCCTGGCGGCAAGGTCGTGCACGATCCCCGGCTGGTATGGAACACCGTTGAGATGGTCGAGCAGGCGGGCGGCGTGCCGGTGCTGTGCAAGAGTGGCCATGCCTTCATCAAGGAAAAGATGCGCGCCGAGGATGCTGTATACGGCGGCGAAATGAGTGCTCACCATTATTTCCGTGAGTTTGCCTACGCCGATTCCGGCATGATCCCCTGGCTGCTGATTGCCGCCCTGGTATCGGAAAGCGGAAAGTCGCTGGCCGAATGGGTCGAAGACCGCATGGCAGCCTATCCCTGCAGCGGCGAGATCAATTTCAAGGTGAGCGATGCAAAGGCTTCCGTGGCGCGCGTGATGGAACATTTCGCCACGCAGGCGCCGACGCTGGACCATACCGACGGCATCAGCGCCGATTTCGGACACTGGCGCTTCAACCTGCGCAGTTCCAACACCGAGCCCCTGTTGCGCCTGAATGTTGAAACACGTGGTGACATGGCGCTGCTGCAGGCGCGCACCGACGAACTCTCCGCGCTTCTGAAACACTGATACAGGGACGATCCCAAGCCCATGGCCATCCTCCAGCCCGTCATCCTCTCCGGCGGTTCCGGCACCCGCCTGTGGCCGCTTTCGCGCGAAGCCTACCCGAAGCAGTTCCTGCCATTGGCGGGTGAGCAGACCATGCTGCAGGCGACATGGACGCGGGTGGCCCCCATCGCCGCGCGTGGTCCGCTGGTGATTGCCAACGAAGAGCATCGTTTCGTGGCTGCCGAGCAGCTGCAGCAGGTCGGCGCCGAGCCCGCGGCGATCATCCTGGAGCCGGTCGGCCGCAATACCGCGCCGGCCATTGCCGTGGCTGCGCTGGAAGCCACCCGCGACGGCGGCGATGCGTTGCTGCTGGTATTGCCCTCCGACCATGTGATTGCCAACGAAGGCGCCTTCCGCGAAGCGGTGCAGCAGGCCGCCACGGCCGCCGAAGACGGCAAGCTGGTGACCTTCGGCATCGTGCCGGGCGGCCCGGAAACCGGATACGGCTATATCAAGGCCGCGCCCGGCGACGGTGCACGCGCGGTCGAACGCTTTGTCGAAAAGCCGGACCTGGCGACGGCGACCGACTACGTGGCCAGCGGCCAGTATTACTGGAACAGCGGCATGTTCCTGTTCAAGGCTTCGCGTTACCTGCAGGAGCTGGAACGTTTCCAGCCGGACATGCTGGCGGCCAGCCGCGATGCCTGGATCAAGGCACGTCGCGATGCCGATTTCACCCGCCTGGACAAGGATGCCTTCGCCACCGTGCCGGCGGACTCGATCGACTACGCGGTGATGGAAAAGACCGCCGACGCGGTGGTCGTACCGCTGGATGCCGGCTGGAACGACGTCGGTTCATGGACCGCGCTGCGCGATGTCTCGCAGCAGGATGGTGACGGCAACGCGCACCAGGGCGATGTCATCGCCATCGACTGCCGCAACACCTACGCCTATGGCGAACGCCTGGTGGCGATGGTCGGGCTGGACGACGTGATCGTGGTCGAAACCGATGATGCCGTGCTGGTCGGCAAGGGCGACCGCATGCAGGAAGTGAAGGCCGTGGTCGCGCGATTGAAGGCGGACGGCCGCAGCGAGGCCACCTGGCACCGCAAGGTCTACCGGCCGTGGGGTGCCTACGATTCGATCGACAACGGCGCGCGCTTCCAGGTCAAGCGCATCACCGTGAAGCCGGGCGGAACGTTGAGCCTGCAGATGCACCACCACCGCGCCGAACACTGGATCGTGGTCAGCGGCACCGCCGAAGTCACCCGTGGCGATGAAGTGATCCTGCTCAGCGAAAACCAGAGTACCTATATTCCGCTGGGCGTCACCCACCGCCTGCGCAATCCGGGCCGGCTGCCGCTGGAGCTGATCGAAGTGCAGTCCGGCAGCTATCTCGGCGAGGACGACATCGTGCGTTTCGAGGATACTTACGGTCGTCAGTAGCCGACCGCAGGTCCGCGCATTCCACCTTGACCCCGCGCCTTCGGCGTGCCCCCTTGAACAACAAGGGGGCTTGCTCCCGACATGGCGCGATTTACCGGCGACGCGCCATCAGGCGATCTCGCCGATCACCCGTTTCACCCCGTCCTGCCATGGCGGTAGCACGATGCCGAAATCCTGCTGCAGCCTGCGGTTGTCCAGCACCGACCATGCCGGCCGCCTGGCTGGCGTCGGATAGTCCGAACTCGATATCGCTTCCACCGCCGGTGCCTTGGCCAGCACGCCGCGGGCCACCGCCTCGGCAAAGATCGCTTCGGCGAATCCGTGCCAGCTGGTCTGTCCCGAAGCCGTCAGATGCCAGGTGCCGGACAGCTGCTCCGGATGCCGTAGCGCCAGCGCGGTGACATCGGCGATCAGCGCCGCCGGCGTCGGCGTACCGATCTGGTCGGCCACCACGCGCAGTGCATCGCGCTCGGCGCCCACGCGCAGCATCGTGCGCAGGAAGTTGCCGCCGTGCGAGGCATACACCCAGGCGGTACGGAAGATCAGGTGGCGTCCCCCCGCGGCACGCACCGCGTCCTCACCGTCGCGCTTGCTGGTGCCATACACGCCCAGCGGCGCGGTCGGCTCGTCTTCGCGGTACGGCGTGGTGCCCTCCCCATCGAACACGTAGTCGGTGGAGTAATGCACGAATGGCACGCCATGCGCTGCACACCAGCGTGCGATCGTCCCCGGTGCCTGGG
>Ga0160455_100316_pt1 | contig 31016 bp, 17 predicted proteins | sample HID1972I_E6MG_FD_108206 | JGI IMG/M metagenome (GOLD analysis project Ga0160455, IMG submission 108206) | Enriched pill bug-associated microbial communities from UW Madison campus, WI, USA - HID1972I_E6 MG | ecosystem: Host-associated > Arthropoda: Insects > Digestive system > Unclassified ... | reverse complement strand
CCGGATCTTCAACCGTTGGGGCAATGTGGTTTTTGAAACGACGGACATCAACAAGGGCTGGGACGGGAAGCTGAAGGACACGCCGCAACCGGTTGGTGTTTATATTTATACGATCGAGGCGGTGACGCCGGGGGGGAAGGTTTTCCATAAGGAGGGCAACCTGACCTTGATAAGATAATTGATTTGGGCGTGCCTGGGAATGTTCTTCTTAAGAAATACTTTTCAGGCGCGTTTTAATTCTTTCAAAAATGGAAGGGTTATACTTTAAAATAAAAAATATTAAAAAATATTTGAAGTTTCTTAGGGATATTCAAATTTTTTTTGCACTTTTAACTCCCAAAACTTTCAACAGTGTATTTTGTTGAGAAAATTTATTGAAAAATCTCTTTAATAGACCATATTATGAAGTGTAGAATTACTTTAGCCACAATTGGTTGCGTTGCGTCCTTAATGATTTTTGGTAGCGAAACAAAAGCTCAAGATGTCCACTTTACGCAATTTGATGCTTCCCCGCTTTTATTGAATCCGGCCAATACCGGTGCATTTAATGGGGAATATCGCGCCTCTGCGATATATCGCGATCAATGGCGTAGTGCATTAGGCGGTGCTGCGTTTAAAACTTATGCGGCGTCTTTTGATATGCCCATAGTGCGGGATATTTCAGTTGATGATTATTTGGCCGCCGGCGTGCAATTATACAATGACCGTGCTGGTGACGGCAACTTGAATAACTTCTCTGCATTGCTATCTGTTGCTTATCATAAGTTTTTAGGCGAAGATGGCCGTAAAGTGCTTACGGTTGGTTTGCAAGGCGGTATTTCCCAAAAGAATTTGGATTTGAGCCGGTTGTATTTCGGCAATGATTTTAATGAAGGCGTATGGCAACCGGGTACTTCAGGCGAATGGAACTGGTTAAATACCCGAACAAGCAGTTATGTCATTAATGGTGGGGTCAGCTATGCTCAAGCCGTTACCGATAGGTTCGGATTCAATATCGGTGCAGGTGTAAATAATATCAATCAGCCCTTGGAATCATTTGATCGCCGTAATATTTCCAAAGATGTTGGCTTGGGCATGAGGTATACCGGTCAGTTAGGTGCCATAATTGGCATTAATGACCGATTTACTTTAAAACCTGCGGTATTATTACAGTCTCAATCTTCCGCAATGGAAATCGTGGCAGGTAATGAATTTAATTATAAAATGGGTGAGGATTATGATTTGCCTACTTCAACTGCAATTTTTGGTGGGGTTTGGTATCGGGTACAAGATGCGGTCTTGGTAACGGCAGGTGTTGAATTTAAAGGGTTCCGCTTAGGTTTTGGATATGACATCAACACATCTAACTTAAGTACGGCCACTAATGGTAACGGTGGCTTTGAAGTTTCCATACGCTATGTTGCGCCAAGCCCAATAGATTTTGCAAGGAAATTGTTGTATCCTTGTAGCCGCTTTTAATTAATTGTTCAAGTACCTATTTTAATTACATTACTAAATTTTATTGCTTAGCTAAATTGTGGAATTTATCCGCAAATAAAAAAAAAGATTAAAGGTTCTTCTTTTTTATTAAATAGATGATTACTTTTAGACCCTAAGTAAAATTTTTCAATCAAACATTGGATACACATGAGACGCAAATCGTTACTATTTTTATTAATTGCAATCTTATTCTCGCTTGTACAAACTAATTCTTTTGGGCAAAGGGAGAAGTACCGCGATAAAGCAAATGACCCGGTAGCAAAATTGGGTTATGAGAAAAAACTTCGTTGGACCGACGATTTATTTAAATCCGGAAGTTATTATAACGCAATTGAATATTATAAACAATTGCTGCAGGAACAACCCCGCAATCCTTATTTAGTTTATCAACTTGCAGAATGTTCCTGGTATATGAGGGATTATCCGGCAGCGGCTGGTTCTTATAATTATGCTTATGCATTGGCCGAGAATTTATATCCTGAAGCAAAGTTCAAAGAAGCGCAAATGTTAAAGATGGCAGGTAACTATGAAGGAGCCATTGCTGCATTCCAAGAGTTTATCGATAAAAATCCCAAGACTTTCAAGAAAATGAAAATTAGGGCAATGACTGGTATAGAAGGTTGTAAGATGGCGATGAATTCCATGAAAAACCCAATACCTGCAACTGTAAAGAATTTGGGACCTAATGTCAATACTGCTTATACTGAGCTTTCCCCAATGCCATTGGGCGATACTGCTTTGTTATTTGCAACCATGAAAAATAATGATGTGGTGGAATGGGAGAAAACTAAACGCTCTGAATATGTTTCCCGTTTTATGGTAAGTCATAAATTCAAGTCAACGGAAATCAACGAAAAAGATACCTTCCAATGGGCATTGCCTTTTGACGATGGTGATTTCAACGATCCAAAGTTCCATACCGGAAACGGCAGTTTTAGTCCTGGTGGCGACCGCTTCTATTTTACCCGCTGTTTGGAAGACAAGCAAAATAAAATGATATGCCGTATTTTTGTTTCCACTTTTGATAAAAAGAAATGGGGCAAACCAACAGAGTTAGGCTTTAACATTAATGAAAGCGGTTCTTCCAACACGCAGCCTTTTATTGCTAAAGTAGGGAAACAGGAAGTGCTTTATTTCGCTTCTGATCGGAAATTACAAGGTCGCGGAGGTTTTGATATCTGGTATTCTGTTTATAACGATCGGCAAAAAACATACCGCCGTCCACAAAATGCCGGAAAGTATATTAATACAGAAGGCGATGAGCTTTCCCCTTATTATGATTCCCGTGTCAATACGCTTTATTTTGCATCAAATGGCTGGGTAACTCTAGGTGGTTTTGATATTTTTTCCGCAGTTGGCGGCCCATCCCGTTATGAAAATAAATCTAATCTTGGCTATCCAATCAATACATCTGCTGATGAATTGTATTATGTGAAAGACCCATCCGGAAAACCAGATGCTTATATCGTCAGTAACAGAATTGGGTCCATAGCCTTGAAAAACCCAACTTGTTGTGATGATATCTGGCGTATCCAATATGAACCCAAACTTTATGTAATGGGAACTGTGGTGAACAGGAAAACGAAAGAGCCCGTGAAGGAAGTAGTTGCAAAAATGGTCAATGAAGCAGGCGAATTGAAAACTTATAATTCAGAAGACGGGCAATTTCAGTTTGCGATGTCCAGAGGTCATAATTATGAGATTTCTGCTGATAAACCAAGTTTTACCACAGAAACAGAATCCGTAAGTACGCAAAGTGTTAAACGCAGTGATGCAGATGATACTGTAAATGTTACCATTTATGTGGATAGCTTTTATTTGGATCAGGATTTTGCATTGAATGATATTTTGTACGATTATGACAAAGCATCCCTTCGCACAGCTTCTGCGGCTTCTTTGGAAAAATTGTTAAAGTTAATGCGTGAGAATCCATCCATTGATATTCAGATCTATTCTTATACGGATAGCAAAGGAAGTGATGCTTATAATCAGACGCTTTCCCAAGAAAGGGCACAATCGGTAGTGGATTATTTAGTGAGTAGTGGAATCGACAGAGGAAGATTGTCTGCTAAAGGTATGGGTAAAAATGATCCCAAAGCACCCAATACAATCAAGGGTAAGGATAATCCGGCTGGTCGTCAGGAAAACAGGAGGACTTCCTTTAAAATTTTAACGGATGTTCCTACAAGAAGGATCGTTTACGATAGCTCCAAGCCAGGAACAATAGGAGAACAAGAAAAAAATCTTCAGGTTCAGGATAATGAAAATATAGAAGAGGAAACACCTGATGCTGATGATGATTTCGGTACTCCCGGAAGCAGGGTTCAATAATTGATTAAACCATTTACAGAAAATTCCACTTTATAGAAAGTGGAATTTTTTATTATTTATACAATGAGTCACATACAATTTTTATTTATCAAAGTGCCTGAAGCGCAAAAGGAACTTTTGATAGCGCAACTTTCTTTATTGGATTTTAATGGTATTGAAGAAGTGGATGAAGATATTTCCGTATTTTTTGTGGCGGATAAATTCCCTATCGAATCTTGTGTGGCGATAGCCGCATCTTTCGATTTAAGATATGAGGTTAGTACTATTGAGGAAGTTAATTGGAATGAGGAGTGGGAAAAAAACTTTCAACCTTTGCTTATTGATGGATTTTGCAGTATCCGCGCGCATTTTCATCCCCAACCTGAAGAGGCGCTGTATGATATCATCATTACCCCAAAAATGTCATTCGGGACGGGTCATCATGCTACGACGGCATTGATGATCAGTATGATGAGGACGCTGGATTTCGGTGAGAGATCAGTTTTTGATTATGGAACGGGTACCGGCATTTTAGCTATTTTAGCTGAAAAATTAGGTGCGGCTTCTGTTTTTGCAATTGATATTGACAAATGGTCTGTTGAGAATGCCGCAGAAAATTTTCAGTTTAATTCAAGTAAGAACATAAAGCTTAAACAAGGCACTCTTCAAGATATCCAAGCGGTGCCTTTTGATATTATACTGGCAAATATCAACCGTTCGGTGCTTTTGGACAGCATGACCGGTTTACATGGCTTATTGGTACCCAAAGGGCTGTTGTTATTAAGTGGGATCTTGGATGAAGACAGGGCGCTGATTGAACGAAATGCGCTGGACAGGGGTTTTGTTTTATTGCAATCCAATTCAAAAAATAATTGGTCAGCGATGTTGTTCCAGCGGCATGGACCGGATGCGTATTTATTATAATGGTATTTTTACCTTGGTTGTATTAGAGGTGGGAATCTGCTGTATAATTTAATTATGGCTTGCTCAATAACTCCATTTATTACTTTCTTTTTTTAAATTAGTAAGCCTGAAAGGCTGAAATTATTATAGTTCTATAATATTGTAAGCACCGCAAAAACCCCGAAAGGGTGAAATATGACATCCCTTCGGGATTTTCTGGATGGATATCAAATTTCTATAATCATTTCATTCCTTCGGAATTATGATAAGTCAAAAGCGAATTCAGTGTAAGTCCGGAGAAGTGAAAAAATCAGTGAGGTATAAGTTGGCTTTTTTCTTAACCCCAAAGGGTGAAATATGACATCCCTTCGGGATTTTCTGGATGGATATCAAATTTCTATAATCATTTTATTCCTTCGGAATTGTAATAAGTCAAAAGCGAATTCCGTGTAAGTCTGGAGAAGTGAAAAAATCAGTGAGTACAAGTAGGCTTTTTTCTTAACCACAAAGGGTGAAATATGACATCCCTTCGGAATTTTTCTGGATGGATATCAAATTTCTATAATCATTTCATTCCTTCGGAATTATAATAAGTGACGATGTGGTCAAAAATGAATTCCGTGTAATTCTAGAGAAGTGAGAAAAGCAATGAGTACAAGTAGGCTCTTTTTTTAATCACAAAGTACACAAAGATTTTTCACAAAGTAGACAAAGCCATTGTGAGATTTGTCTACTTTGTGGTTTTTTAATTTGATGTTCCTTTGATATATGGTATTATTTTGGGGCAGTTTGTGCTATTCCCCTTAAACTGTGGGTTCTTGTGGTGGCCGTTTTTTGAATTTTCGTTTTTTTGGTTTTATTGCTACTGAATTAGTCGGATTTTCGCTGGTGACTGGAGCTTGTTGTGGTTTCTTTGTCTCTTTGGGTTTGGCTTCCATTTGTGGCCTTGCTGTTGCCGGGTTACCAGCTGATTTGTTGGTCTTGTTGGGTTTTTTCTTTTTCTTGCCCTGTTTTGCTAAAGAGGTTAAGGAAATCTGCCCTACATCATTTACGAATCCCATGTCAATTACACTTTCGGTATCTTTTGTTTTTACCTGAATTTCCACGGCTTCCAATTCTTCAGGTTTGATACCTTCTTTATTCAAGTTTTGGATTTCCTGAACGCGTTCAATGGTTAATGGATATTGTTTATTGCTACTTCCAAAACTATACCACATTAAATTTCTGAAAATATCCTTTTTCTGTAAAAATACCCTTCCTGTTGCTAATTCCAAGGATTCTGCATTTGTAGGGAATCCTTTTAGTGCATCCATATAAGTATCCAATTCATAGTTAAGACAGCATTTTAGGCGCCCACATTGTCCGGATAGTTTGGTTTGATTTATGGATAGGTTTTGATAGCGTGCAGCGGTTGTATTTACAGTTTTGAAGTCTGTCAGCCATGTACTGCAACAAAGTTCGCGGCCGCAGGATCCAATTCCGCCAATAATGGCGCTTTCTTGTCTTGCGCCAATTTGTTTCATCTCTATTTTGGCTTTGAAATCGGCAGCGTATGTTTTGATCAATTCCCTGAAATCCACCCTTGCGTCAGCGGTATAATAAAATGCAATTTTTTTGCCGTCGGCTTGAATTTCCACATCGGAAACCTTCATCTCTAAGTTGAATTGCCGTGCAATGGCCCTTGATCTTACCAATACTTCTTTTTCCCTGGCTTTTGAAATTTCAAATAATTCCAAATCCCTTTCCGTAGCGTACCTCAATATTTTTTTTAATTCTGGGGTGTCTTTAACCCCATGCTTTTTCATTTGGAGTTTTACCAGTTCCCCTGTTAAGCTGACTTGACCAACATCGTTGCCGTTGGTACCTTCAATTGTAATCCAGTCGCCTTTTTCGAAAATGTGGTGTGTTATGTTCCTGAAGAAGTCTTTTCGGCTTCCTTTTTTGAAGAAGACTTCAATTATCGGGAATGGTTTCCCTAGATCACTAATGGGAATATCTGAAAGCCAGTTATAAACATTGAGTTTATTACATCCGCTTGTTCCACAAGTCCCATTGCTTTTACAACCTTCAGGCTTCCCTGAAGTGGCGCTGCTACATCCTTCGCAACCCATAATTTAAGATTTATATAGAAGCAAAAAGAAAGATAGATTCAATAATAAGTCAGAAGGCTCTTGCGATATTTTGCATCAAAAAATAAATTCCGATTACGACATCATCAAGATATGTAAAGTAACTATATCAAAAAAATAAATCCTTTTTGCTAAACGATTATTAATATAATTTTATCTCTACAAAGATAGCTTTTCTTCCCTTAATTATTGACTTTTATCAGTGTAATTGTGAAAATAGTGATTGCATTGGAAGGAACGGCGCCATTGCCAGTTATACCATAACCCAATGTGGGAGGGAGGTATATAATTATTTCGCCTTCTTCGCCTACTAATGGCATGGCCATTTGCCAACCGGTGATGAGGCCTTTCAGGCTAAAAGAAGCATTTTGGTTTTGATCAAATACTTGACCACTAACCAGTTTGCCAACATAATTCACTAAAATGTTAGCGCATGCATTGGGCTTGTTTGAATTCCCATTGTTGTTTATTGCATAATAAAAACCTCGTGCATCTCTTTCAGCAATGATATTGCTTGCGGAAATGTAATTGTCTAATTGGGTAAGTTCGTTTTGGGGAACAGTTTTATTTACTTCCGGGCAGGTACTGCTTGAATCTTTTGAACAGCTTGAAAATAGGAGGCTTACGGTAATTAGGGAAAGGCACAACAGGCTATTTTTGAATGTACTCCGGGTAATGGTCATATAATATAATTTAAGCTGAATAAGCTTTGTTTATTAGTGTGCTGGTTCATGTAGGATATCTAAAAACTCATTGTTGGCTATTTCCATTTTATTGACATTTTTGTTGATCAATGCATTTAAATAATTATGTGCAACATAGGCTGCCAAGCCAATAATCAAACCTACTGCTGAGGTCACCATTTTGGTATAAATTCCGCCTGCAATATGTTCTATTGAAAAGCCTTGGTGTTGGATATTGAAAAACAAAATAATCATCCCTGCAATGGTACCCAAGAACCCGAACATAGGAGCGATGCCTGCGATTGTATTCAGGGCACCTAAATTTTTCTCCATTCGATATACTTCCAATTTTCCTGTATTTTCCATTGATTTTTCAATATGGTCTATTGGTTTTCCTATTCTGCTGATGCCTTTCCCAATCATTTTGGGTAATGCTCCATCTGAATTTTTACAAAGGGATTGTGCGCCTTGAATATTGCCTTCCAATATTTTCTCTTTGATTCGTGGCATAAAATCCGTGGGTGTATTACCTGCTTTCCGAATGGCAAAATAACGCTCAAAGAAAAAATATACTGCCAGGATGCTACATATGAATAATGGGATCATTAAAATGCCACCTTCTTTAATGAGGTACCAGAGTGATAATTGTTCAGGTGCTTGTTCTGCAATAGGTTGCGCAACTTGGCGTAAGGTATCAGAAACGCTATCGGCAATGGCTTGTAAAAACAGTGGTTGAAACATTTAAATGATTTTTTATTTTGGCAAATATACAATAATAAAAAAATCAAAATCACCTAAGATGATCTTGATTTTTTTATTTTTTGCAATTTAGGTTTTGATTTTATTAATCGATGCTTACCAACTCAATTTCAAAAATAAGGTCTTTCCCGGCTAAAGGATGATTGGCATCCAGAATAACGCTTTCTTCCTTAATTTCTTTGATAACTACGGGGAAATTATTTCCTTGATTATCGCTGAGATTTAATTGCATGCCCACTTCCGGCTTCATTTCTTCAGGGAATTCTGTTTTTGGGAATTCAATGAAATTTTCCTGAACGGGTTGTCCGTAAGCTTCATCTACTGGTATGGTTACAGTTTTTTTGTCGCCTAGTTCCATTTCCAAAAGTGCATTATCGAATCCTTTGATTACGGATCCTTCACCAACTTTGAATTTTAAAGGTGATTTCCCTTCAGAACTGTCGAATGTAGTGCCATCTGTCAGCTTGCCATGATAATGTACATTTACAGTGTCGCCCCTTTTTACCTTTAACATAAATGCTCTGTTTTTTGTTTTAAAAAATATTTACTTACTGCAAGTTATTTTAATAATTTGAAACATTCAAATTTTAAGGGGCGTATTTTGATAAGTTTATAAAAATAAATGATGGTTGTTTTATTGATATGAGGCGGTTTGTTGTTGCTATATAGGGCTTGCTCAATAATTTCATTTATTATTTTCGTCTTAAAATTAATAAGCCTGAAAGGCTGAAATTATTATAGCTCTATGAATATTGTAAGCACCCAAAACCTGGAAAGGGTGATATGACATCCCTTGGGGATTTTTCCGGATTGAACATCAAATTTCTATAATCATTTCATTCCTTCGGAATTAGAATAAGTCAAAAGCGAATTCTTTGTAATTCCAGAAAGGTGAAAAAAACAATGAATACAAGTAGGCACATCCAACAAAGATTATATAGGACTTGCTCAATAACTTAATCACGCGAGTTCGACAAAATTGCCCGAGGTTAGTTTTCCGTCAGCAATCCACAAAGACAACTTAGAATCTTAGCAACTTAATGGAGAAAACTTAATGGTAAAAAAATAATAGCCACCAAGGCGCAAAGGCACAAAGATGTTCACTAAGGTCATAAGAAGATGCAAGCTTTTTGGAGCTCTTGCTTTGTTTTCCCTTGTATTTGACAAGGGGCTTTTTCTTTTGAAACCCAATGCAGCAAATGCTTTCAAGTTTCTGCACAGGCCTTATTTCTTTAAAAAAAGCAGCCTAATAAATTAAGCTGCTTTCTTTTTAAACAATGAAAAACTTATTTTTCCTGTACTAATAAACGGAAACCATTTCCATGTATATTGACGATACTTACATTATCGTCTTCGCTTAGGTATTTCCTTAATTTGGCAATATAAACATCCATGCTTCTGCCATTGAAATAGGTATCGCTGCCCCAAATGCGTTTTAGTGCATCTTCACGAGGCAGTAAGTCGTTTTTGAATTCGCAAAGCATTTCCAATAAAGCATTTTCTTTTGGCGACAAAGTAAATTCTTTACCATTGACGCTTAAAATACGAAGGCGGCTGTTGAAATCGAATTTGCCGAATTTGAACAAGTTTTGAACGGGATGCTTTTCCTGAACGTCCTGGTTTCTTTTCAAGACAACTCTTATTTTGTGTAACAACACTTCGCTATCAAAAGGTTTAGGGATATAATCATCCGCACCTAATTTGTAGCCACTGATAAGATCTTCTTTCATGTTTCTTGCGGAAAGAAAGAAGAAAGGGACATCTGGATCTGTGTTTCTTATTTCTTCGGCTAAGGTGAATCCATCCATATTTGGCATCATAACATCTAAGATGCACAAATCGAATTTTTCGCGTCTGAAGGCTGCAAGTCCAAGAATGCCATCCCGGCAAAGTTCGATTACATAATCATGGAGCTCAAGATAGTTTTTTAAAACTTGTCCTAAGTTCGCATCGTCTTCGACTAATAATATTTTTGCTTTTCCTGTATCCATAATTGTTATAATATTGCTCAAATGTATAAAGATTTCCTTAGAAATCCATTTGCAAAAAACTATTGTTTTGTTAAAATCTGGGACAGTTGTAGCCATTTCGATTTTTATCTTTCGAGCTACTGTATAAACCATTGTAAATTAAGGAGATTTCAAAAGCACCCGAACCGCCGGTGGCTGCCCTTAAAGGCGAAACGGTGATGTCCATGGATGCCATCAGGCTGATTTTATTCCACTCCAAGCCCACAGTCGGGATGATGGCATCCCCTATGCGATGGTAAATCCCAAGGCTTAAAACAGTAGGAAGGCTGAACTGTGGTGACACATTTGATGATACTTTCCCGCCAAATAAAATTTCGGATGCGCTTTTTTGCTGTGTATAATATCCTGAAATTTCTGCTATCCAACGATCGTCCAATCTTAGAAGTAAATCCATATTCCCGATTGGCCGGATACCTAATTTGTTTTCCTGACGATAAAAACTTTCTTTGGGCATATTGACATGATTCAGTCCGAGGCCTAATTTAAAGTAAACATTTTCAGTGGGAAAGAATGCGTAGTTGATCCCGGCTGAAATATCTGCATAGCTTGTTTTTTGAAAAGCATACTTTTCTCCATTTGCGAGGCTTGAATTGAATCTAAATCCATCCCATTGAACATCATAGGTGAGTTTGGAAAAATTTACGCTCCGTTGCACGAAAGCTGTCCCAATACCAATGGAGAGCATGTTGTAAAAGCCAAGCTGTATGTGATATGCCGTATTTAATTGTATTTTAGTCAATGCCAGATCGCCTGCTCCTGCTCTATCGCTAAAGAAGATGCCTCCAATGCCGAGCCAATTGGTATTTTCATGGTTTTTTAATACTTTAAAATCTGCGAAGGCAGAAAATGTGCGGAATGGTGCAGGAATCTGTACCCATTGGTTTCTGTATATAATGCCTGCCCTGTAATCATTATCCGGCATTAAGGCTGTGTTAGCCGGGCTTAATAGCAAGGGCGCATTGTAATATTGGCTGAAATGGATATCTTGAGCCCGGAGTTGCGAAAAACCCAATAAAAAAACAAGCAGGGATAAATAAACATTTCGCATAATAACAATGATTACATGGATATAAATGACATTTCAATAATCCTATAAAAGTAAGTTTATTTTTTGAATTATTGAAATGCCATTTTTATAGGTTGCATCTCGAAATGTCGGATCAGCTAATTAGGGTCTGTTCAATAATGCGGGTTTTTATCAATAAGTTGCTAAGGTTTTAAAAGACTTTGGGCCTGAGTGAACATCTTTGTGCCTTTGTACTTTTGTGGGTATTATTTTTTGCCACTAAGGCGCTAAGTTTTTTCTCCCTTAAGAACAAGCTTTATTTAAAAATAGGGTGGAAAGCTCTCATTTCTCTTATTGGTAAAGTACCGGCGCACTATCTTACCACTGTTATATCGCCTTTTAGAGTGTAAGTTTTGCCATCTGTGCAGGTATATTCTATATAATACATATATGCGCCTTGTTCAACATCTTTTCCAAGATATTTACCATCCCAGCCGTTTTTGATGGTTTTGTTTCCATACATTAATTTCCCGTAGCGGTCATAAACATTCAATACTTTCAGGAATTGTCCTGTACTTAATATTGGGATGAAATAATCGTTGTGGCCATCTTGGTTGGGCGTGAAGGCAGTGGGCATAAAAATAGTGCAACATGGGTGTGTAGTGACGGTAACGGAACTTGTGCCAGTGCATCCAAATTCATTTTTGACAGTTAGTATAACCTTTGTTTGCAGTTGAGAAAATATCCCTCTTACTTTTGATCCTTCATTTCCGTTTAGGAGTTGGAATTCGAATTTAGGGGTCCAGAGGTATTCATATCCATCTTGCTGTACCGCATTTAGGGTGAGTGTATCGGCTGAGCAGAAGTCATCTTTTTCAGGCGCTTGTATTTCTGCCACGGGGCTGGGGTTTAAGGAAACGATTACAAGGTCGGAAGTATCCGTACAACCATCTTTGGTTGCTACTACTGCATATTCCCCCGGAGTGTTCACGGCATAATACGAATTAGTGGCGCCAGATAAGCTGTTCCCATTTTTTATCCAATGATAAGAAACACCCGAGGCGGGGTTTGTAACTTTTATTGTTGCATCTTCCCCGATACAGAATGCGATTTCGCCTTTTGGTTGAATTTCCGGGTGGGGAACAGTAATCAGCGAAAGGGTGAGCTTGATTAAGCTGTCGCATGTCCCATTACCTGCAGGTATAATAGTATCATAATTCCCCGGCAGGTTTAATTCTCTTCCGTAAAAATTGAAGGAGGAACCTACACAGATTGCTTCATTTCGGTAATATTCGGGAAGTGGGACTACCGTTACCGCTAATGGAGCTCTTGAGCTTTCAATATTACAGCCCGGTATTTCTTCGCTTACATACCATGTAGTGGTTCCGGCGGTGGATGTATTTGGGGTTGGTGCGCCAGCTAAGGCGGTTCCTCCTGTTGGGCTAGTGTACCATTTAAGGTTAGCTCCGGGAGCAGTTAAAGGAACTGCAGGCGCATTGATACAATAAGTCAAGTCTGCTGTTATGGGTGCCGGTGGTTCTGATGCGCCGCTTATGGTTACATTTCTAATCGCGTGTTGCGCCCAAAGCGCACCGGTGCTTGCAGAAAAACCAAAATAACCATTGATGTTTAAAGTTGTGGTGCCGGTCATAACTGGTGGATTTCCATCAAAGCTTACCGATACGGTTCCATAAGCGTAAATCAAAGTGCAGGTATGCCAGCTTTGGTCGATAATGAAATTTTGATAGTCATAATCCGGAGCAAGCCTGCCTGTTGTGGAACCTTCATCATAATTTGCCGTCCCATCAAATCTCCTAAGTGAAACGAGGGGATTATTATCGGGCAACCCATCATTATTATAAGTGTCTAATAACAAAACCAATCCATTGGGATTGGAGGGAAGTCCTAGTCCTCCACCGACAATAAATGCGGAAGGGGGATTTGAAATATACCAAAATGCAATACCATCGGCAGATGGATTGGAGCTATTGGTAATTTTAAATTCAAAAGAAACCGTAAATTGGGAGCAGTTTGCCAGATTTTGTGGGGTAGCATAATAAATATATCCCGATTGTGTGGCAATGGGGTTAGTCAATACAAATTCATTACCATTGACACTACTTTGGGCGGATGAAGTCCAACCCGTCGTATTCACCGGGTTTCCGGTGAGAAGGTAAGTGAATGTTTGCGCATTTAATATGGGGCAAATCAAAAAAGTTATAAGTAAGTAGTATAGGTATCTCATAAGTTTATGTTTGTATATTTTGAATTATTAACTTTTTAGGAGCGAAGATAATATAATTTTTTTTCATCTTATCCTGCATGAATATGTAGTGTTTGATTTCAGTACAGATGTTGTATGTAAACTCCACAATACAGACGGCCAAATATTTCATTCAGTTGGGCAAATGGTTAAATTTCTCCCCGATATGCTTTTCCGATCACTTCTGCCTTGCTATTTACATGGAGTTTTTTGTATATGTTTTTTATGTGGAATCTTACTGTGTCAATTGAAATGTTTAATTTTCCGGCAATTAATTTATAGCTTAGGCCTTCTGTAAGTGCCATCACTATGGCTTGTTCTTTAATCGTTAATAAATTGGCTGTATGTTGCTTTTTTTCCGGTACAAAGTAATTGATTACTTTTCTTGCGATTGATGGTGTCATATAGCTTCCGCCGGCTTTTATTTCCAGGACAGCTTTCATGATTTCAGGAAGCGGCGCGCCTTTGAGCACATATCCAGTTGCACCTGCACAGAGGGATTGAAAAATTTTTGTGCTGTCGCTAAATACCGTCAGCATAATGATGTCTGTTTCGGGATAGATTGTTTTAATGATTTTTATGCCTTCGATACCACTCATCCCAGGAAGTCCAATGTCAGAAAAGATGATTTGAGGCGGGGTATCCATGGGTTTTGTTTTTAAAAAATCCTCCATGCTTTCGAATAAGGTAATTGAACCGACTTCGGGACGAGAACTCAAATATTCTTTTAAATTATTGCGGATGTCTTCCACATCCTCAATTATTGCAATGTCTATTTTGTTTTCCATTTATTATTTTTTTAATTGCGCATGGTTACAATAAATTTGCGGTCCTGAATTTTTACATCCAGAGTTGCATTTATTTTCTCTGCCCTCATTTTCATATTTTTTAAACCTTGCCCCGTACTGGTAAAAGCTGTTCTGTCAATGATTTTATTATTGATGACAGAAAGGAATAGTTTTTTGTCGTTTAAGGCAAATGATATGGAAACCTCTGCATTTTTCGCGGCATGTTTTACGATATTGTTGATTGCTTCTTTAAAAATCAGGTATACATTTCGTCTTAATTCAGAAGGTAAATGTTGTTTGAAATTAGTTTCCGAAAAATCGAAATTGAGCAGATATCCTTGTGATTCCAACATATCTTCGGCCTGCTCTTTCATCCGGTCGGTTAGATTTCCCGTGAAATCATTTCGGCTGTCGATTGACCATAAGACATCACTCATTGATTCTGTAGCTTCGCGGCTTAACAAGGCTATTTTCTCCAACTTTACTTGTTGTTGTTCTTTGTTGTTTTGTGTATAGATGAGGTTGTCGGAGAACATGGTAATCCGGGTGAGCAGGCTGCCTACTTCGTCATGCAAATTGCTTGCAATGTTCATTCTTAATTTCACCAATGCTTTTATTTTAAGTAATTTGAAATAATAAACGCCATATATAACCGAAGCTAAGGATAATGCGATCAATAAATAAAACCACCATTCTTTATAGATTGGAAAAATAATGGCCAAATTTATTTTTAGTGTATTCTCCGAAGAAACGCCGCGTGAATTGAGTGCCTTTACTTCCAAAACATAATTGCCATAAGGTATGCCATTGAGATTATAGGAATGGTTATTGCCTAATGAAACCCAATTGTCATACACGCCTTTTATTCTATAAAAATATTTGTTCTTTGAAGGGTTTGCGTAATCTGAGCAGGCGAAATACAGCTCTGTCATGGGATCTGACGGTTTTTTTACGATTTTTATTTCCCGAAAATCAAACTTATTTGTTGTAAGAAAAGTTTTTGTGGCATTATCCCATTTTGTGATTGCGGACAACAGGATACTGAATTTAGGTTGTCGGGCTTTTGCTATTTTAGCAGGATAAAATGCATTGATGCCATTGATGCTTCCAAAATACATTTTTCCGTCTTTGGCAATGAAGCAGGAGTTTTTGTTGAACTCATCGGAGCTCAGCCCCTGATCTTCATAATAATTGATAAATTCCCTGGTTTGCATATCCAATCTATTGAGCCCGTCAAAAGTGCTGATCCACAAATACCGCTCGGATTCTTGAAGTATTCCATAAATGATGTCGTTACTAAGTCCATTTTCTTTTTTGATAAATGAAACCTGTTTTAGATCGGCGGAAAGTTTATTCAGTCCGCCGCCATTTGTGCCGAGCCAATAGTTATTGTGTGGGTCTTGGTGAATAAAAAATACATCGTCATTGGAAAGTGCGAGGGGCGTTTTAGTATTAAAATGCAGTTTGTTTCCTGTTTTTAAGTTGATGATATACATGCCGTTTGTGGTGGCGGCGAGTAAGTCTTGTTTATTATTTGATATGCTGAGCTGGTGGATCGTTATTTCACCTAAACTAAAGTGATCATTTTTATGAAGATTGATTGTATTGCTTATGGGGTCATAACTTGCCAAACCATTATTTCCGCCCATCCAGATTAATCCATCAGGCGATTTGACTATGGAAAAGATAGTGGAGGGAAATGGTTTTTTATCCTTTTGCAAGATTGCTTCCAGATTCGCGGATTGTTTGCTGAGCTTGAAAAAACCAAAAGTTTCGGTGCCGACATACATATAATCTTTTTCATTTAACATGGAATAGGGTAAGATATCCTGATAAATTCGGGTATTTGGCAATCTCCTGTTGTTCTTTAATAATTGCCATCTTTCTTTGCTTTTGGTATAGTTGTAAAGTCCATTGTAGGTGCCTATGTATAAGTCGCCATTGTTGTCTTCAACAATTCCTCTGGTGCTTATTTCCATGCCCTTATTGAGGAGTAAGTTTTCAAATAAATTTTCTTTCTCCTCATATTTAATGATGCCTTTATTGGTTCCGATCCAAATAATATTTTGGTCGTCTATAAAAATACAGTTTAATTGTTTCCCTCCAAATATAACCTTGTTCTGTTGAGATATGTCCAATATCTGCCCCGATTGCGGTTCGATTTTAGCAAATCCATATCCAGAAGAGGCTATGTATAAATTTCCGTTTTTTATTTCGGTAAAAAATACATTTTTGTAGATAGTGTTGCTCTTCTTCAGATAATCAGGTATTGTTTCCGTTCCGGATTTTAAATTAAAAAGGAACGATCCATTGTTGTATGTATTGATGATTAAATGTGTCTTATCGAATTGTGTGCTTTCGTTTATATAGCTTTTGGCATATTGGAATTTATCGAGAGCTTCTAATGTATTTGTGTTCCTGTTCAGCTTAAAGCATTTGCTGTTAATACCTATAAACAGATTGCCATCGGGATAAGCTGCCATTGTTGCGTCCTTGAAATTGCTTGTTGGTAATTGTGCAATGCGCTTAAAGGCTTTTCCTTTACGTGATGAAACAGTTAAGCTGCCATCATTGAAAAGCACAAAGCATTCGGAATTTAATAAATATATTGCGGTAACATGGTTGTCAATGACCTTTTGTGGCCCGCTTATTTTGTGTTCTTCAATTTTATAGGTATGCGTATTGATTGAAAATAATCCTTTTGAAGTCCCAATCCATAGTATTGCGGTTGTTTCGTCGAATACCAATTTTGTGATGGCTGCACTATTTAAGATTCCTGATATTTTTTTAAAAGTGTATCCGTCAAAACTATTCAATCCGTTTTTGGTCCCGATCCACATCAAACCATAGTTGTCTTTGCGTATAGCCGTAATTCGATTTTCGGAAAGGCCATTTTTCCCATCATACACCATTATGTTTGCGTGTGTAAGCAGGCATAATGAAAAGCAGGCAAGGGATAATAATTGGTGTTTCCAGTACAGAGAAAATCGGCTAAGGTTCATTTGCATTCATTGGTTTATTTTTTAATTTAAAGTAAGCACAAATATAATAGTTTAGTTTATTATTTTACTCTATAACTATTGCCACTACATGCTTATGTAGTTAAACATTAAAAAGAATAAAGGTACATTTGTCTTCTCAAATTCTCAAGAGAAATATGGGAATTTTAGACACAATCCCTTTGTATGTATTAATTTAACCCAAAACATCAATAAAAATGAAACTTACTTACTTAAAACTGATTTTGACCATCCTTTTATCCTTTGGAGGGGGTATTGTCACTTTTGCCCAGCTTACCGCTGCCTGTTCTCCAACATATACCGGCATGGATCTTTCGCACTATATTAGTTCTTTCTCGGCGGGTACATTGACGCATACGCCCACTTATAATGTGCATGATTATACGGCGCAATCGTTTACGGTGGATGCCGGATCTATTAATTCGCTTACGGTGATTTCAAAAGGTTGGTGTGGCGTTGCGACCGCAGCGGATTTCAATAATGATGGTGATTTTGATGATCCTGGAGAATTATTCCCCAACCCGACATATATTGATGGGCAAACGGCAACATATACTTTTGATATTACTATTCCGGCATCCATTACTTCCGGATCTTATCGGTTTAGAGTTTTTAATTATGGTGCAAACTCCACTGACGGAGTACCCGTAGGATCTGCTTGCGGAGCTTATGAGTATGGTAGTTGGGCTGATTATACCATGAATGTGGTCAATACTTCCGGCTGCCAACCACCTACCGGGTTGACTGTGACAAATGTTTTGTCCACAACCGCAGATTTAAGCTGGACAGCATCTGCAACTACTCCGCTGGGGTATATCTGGAAAATTGTCCCTCAAGGTGATGATCCTGATTTAGTAGCAGGAATTAATGGTACTACCACTACAACGACCGCATCTGCAGCGGGGTTGACAAGCTTGACTGCGTATCAGTTATATGTAAAGTCAGATTGTGGAACCGACAGTAGCGTTTGGAGTATGTCTGCACTTATTAATACTACCTGTGCAGGAACACCAAGTGCAGGCGTGGCGGCTTCAGGTGCTGCTTCGATTTGCGCAGGCATTGATTTTACTTTGGATTTAACAGGCGCTGCGTCTGGGACCGGCATAACTTATCAATGGCAATCTGCTTCAACCGGACAAAACATATGGACGGATATTGCATCTGCAACAACAGCTTCTTTCACAATTAGTCAGTCATCGGAAACTGATTACCGTGCTATTGTAACTTGTGTAGGTAGCGGATTACACGATACTTCCAATGTGGTTTCTATAGGCATGAACCCTGGGAATGCGTGTTATTGTATCCCAACAGGAGCGTCAAACAATACAGATGAAATTGTGAATTTTACTGTAGGGTCTATAAATAATACCTCTGCACCTTCCACAGGGACAAGTGGTTATATGGATTATTCTACAACTATTGCACCTGCCGATTTGTTTATTGGCAGTTCTTACATAGCGTCTTTAGAAGCAGGGAGCGGCTCTGGAAGTCATGGGGCGGCCGTTTGGATTGATTATAATGATAATGGTATTTTTGAATCTTCAGAAAGAGTGACGGATATTGGAAGCTCCATCGCTGCTAATGCCGTGGTTAGTTTTCCTGCCTTTACTGTTCCGAATAGTCCTGGAACGCATCGATTAAGGGTTCAATACCGTTTTAATATAAGTGGCAGTTCTTTAGATCCTTGTGTAGCCAGTTTGTATGCTGAAACGGAAGATTATTCTGTTACTGTATCAATACCTACAGGATGTATCACACCAGCGGGCCTCGTTGCATCCCATTTTACAAATGATGCAGCCGATATCAAATGGAGCCCTTCGGCATTGGGTGACCCATTTGCAAATTTCAATTATGAAATCCGTACTACCGGAGCTGCGGGCTCAGGTGCAAGCGGATTAGCTACGAGTGGTACTGCAATCGTTGATACATTTGCGGCGCTTACCGGATTGACTGCGGGCACGACTTACACAGCTTATGTAAGGACCAATTGTACGGGTACGACTCAAAGTAACTGGACATCAGGTGTTACATTCACATTGCCGACTTATGTTCCGGTTGCAGTTACTGGATTCAATGCCGATGTCATCGCTAACGGCGTTGGTGCTGCAAGTAGTTCTACGACAAATGATGTAGATGGTGTGAGCTTTGGTTTAGTTGCACAAGATTTCAAGGCATCCGCTACGGGACCTTCACCAACAAAGTTCCTCCCCAATGGAGGAAGCATCACATCGGGAACGAAATGGTTTCAATTAGCGAATTATACCGGGGATAACTCTTTGCGCTTATCTGGAGCTTCCCAAAGCGGGAAATTAGCTTTCCTTGCACCGAAGAAAGCGACAACCCTTTATGTCATGGGTATTAGTGGTTCTGCTGCCTCTTCTGTAAATGCGGTCGTTTGGTTTTCAGACAATACCTCCCAATCATTTACCAATTTGGCTTATCCGGACTGGTTTGCAACAACAGGGAATATCGTCGTTTCGCAAATAGGAAGAATTGGTATCTCAACAAATGGGTTAGAGGCTGGAGCCGGTCCTCAATTATTTGAAAATACATTGGCTATTTCAGCCGCGAATCAAAGTAAGCAAATTGACAGTATTGTATTTACAACCGGTGCGACTTCTACCGGTGTGATGAATGTACTGGCGCTCAGTATCATTCCCAATTATACGCAATCCTGTGCTATGCCAAGTTCAGTTACTTCAAGCAATATTACAGCGCAATCTGCAGATATTGCATGGACGGGTAATGGCACTTCCACTGATTATCAAATCAGTTACGGAGCTGCAGGCACATTAGCTGCGAATGGCACGCTGGTAACAGTACCTGGGGCTACTACTCATACCATAAACGGGCTAAGTTCAAATACTTCTTATCAAGTATTTGTCAGGAGTGTTTGTACAGGTAATACTTATTCGGATTGGGTGGGTCCGGTAAATTTTCAAACCTTGCAGGTAGCTTGTACGGGGACGCCTTCTGCAGGAACACTTGCTTCTGCAGTGACACTTGCTTGTCCAAATACGCCCGAATTTTCTATTACAAATACGGGGGCAACTGCCGATTTGGACATAACTTATGAATGGTTTTCGTCTCCTGCAGGCTTGAATACCTGGACGACTTTGGCCTCAACCGGTAATTCTTATTTAGTAGCAAACCAAATGCAAGCAACGGATTATCTGTTTGTGGTTACTTGTACTAACTCAGGATTAAGTGACAGCGCCGTAATTTCAATTGGGCAAAAACCTAATAATGAATGTTATTGTATTGCTGCAAGTTCTAATGCTTCATATAATATTGATAGTTTCTCAACTACGGGTGGTTTCCAAAACATCACGAATAATGGATCTGGATACTCGGCGAATGGATATGGGGATTTTACTGATAGCATAGTTAGCCAATTACTTAATGGTGTTGTTGATTTTACGGCAAATTATGGTGGCGGCAATAATACTTTTGGAACAAAAATATGGGTGGATTGGAATCAAGATGGCGATTTCGATGATCTTGATGAAACGGTATTCACTTCTACAGGTTATCTTTCTACTCAAACGGGTTCATTTACAGTCCCTGCCACGGCTACAATTGGAGCTACTCGCATGAGAATTGGTATTTCCTATACACCGCAATCTGGTCCAGCAGATCCTTGTTCCACTTCAAATAATGGAGAATACGAAGATTATACTTTTACCGTCCTAGCTCCTTGTACAGATCCAATCGTTGATTTGGGAAATGACACGGCAATTTGCGAGGGCACTTCCTTAACGTTGGATGCAGGAAATCCTGGCTTGGCTTTTGAATGGAATGATGCATCAACGAGTCAGGAATTAACAGTGGATACGGCAGGTACTTATAGCGTAACCGTAACTGATGGGATTTGCGCAACAACTGATACCATAATCGTGACTGTAAACCCATTGCCGATAGGAACAGGCATCTCCATTTCCGATAATGGTAATGGTTCGTTCGACTTTGGGGTTAATGGTGCAAGCGGTGTTCAAGATTATGTTTGGGATTTTGGAGATGAGGTTACAGGAACGGGCGCTACGGTATCGCATCCTTATATGCAATCTGGAACCTATACTGTGAAAGTAATTATCTCTAATGATTGTGGCGCAGACACATTGACTACAAGTGTAGATGCGTTTGTGGTAGGTATCGCAAATATAGACCCGGCTGGAAATCTATTGACGCTTTATCCAAATCCGGCAAAAGACAATGTTTTAATAGAAAGCAAGAAGGAAATGAATATGGAAGAATTAACGGTATTCAATGTTCTTGGTCAAGTGGTTTTTGAGGATAAAAAGGTAAACAGCAATAAGTATCAATTAAATGTTTCCAAATTGTCTTCGGGTATTTATACAGTTCGTATTAATACCAACAAGGGGATGGTTATCAGGAAATTTGAAATTTTGAAGTAGATTGGTTGGTTTTAGCAAATAGGTGTGAGGCACTTTTAAATTAATTTTTAAAAGTGCCTTTTGTTGCATTTTTGCGGGTTGTCGTTTTTCTAATTCCCACACGAATTATTTAGGGTGAGCTCAGAAATTTGAAAGCATTTGTTACCAGGGTTTCCTAAGCAAATGATTATATCAAATGCAAGGAAAAAAATCGGGCAGTTAAAAAATTATGCATTTGATTTCAGATACCTGCTACAGAGGGACTGAATTGTGACTTATGTGATAATGATTATAGAAAGTTGATATTCCATTCAGAAAAATACCGAAGGGAGGTTCTATTTCACCCTTTCAGGGTTTTTGCCTACTTACAATATTCATAGTGCTATAATAATTTCAGCCTTTCAGGCTTGTTAATTTTGAAAATAATAAACGGAGTTATTGGGCAAGCCTATTTAATTTTAATGATTGAACTTTTGAATAAGGAAAATGGTTACCTACATCGAATAATGGAGGTGCTCTTTTCTGAAGAGTTAGTTCAAAAACAGGTGAAGACTGGAAATATGGATTTTAAAAATAAGCAAACATTACATTAGGTAAAATAAACAACATGGAAATCAAACAAACCAATTCAGAAAGTAAAGGTGCATTCAAAGCTATGGAAGCTGGTCGGGAAGCTGGTGAAATAACTTACTCAATGGCAGGAGAAGGTAAGATGATTATTGATCATACAGAAGTAAATCCAGACTTTAAAGGTAAAAATGTAGGTAAGAATTTAGTTATGGCCGCAGTAGATTATGCAAGGGAAAATGATATTAAAATTATGCCGCTTTGCCCTTTTGCAAAGTCAGTATTTGATAAAACACCCGATATTCAGGATGTTTTAATGTAAACCATAAAGGCCACAAAAAAGCAGTTGAAATTAAATTCAACTGCTTTTTTCATTTAGATTAAGCTATAACCTCCATCCTTATTAATTCATTATTGGCAAATAGGAATAATCTTTAGCATATTCCATCATTTGGTCGAAGAAGGAATTCGGGAATTCGATTTTTACATCCGCTATTTTATCGCCATCCATTACCGGGACTAATTTAGGCTGAATAAACCCTTTATAAGGTTTCAGATTTAATTTGGCATAGCGATCAAGTACTTCTTTATGTAATTCCTGATTTACTTTAACTCCGTAAGTTTCCACGAGGTTTTTACCGGCTGCATAATCCCCTTCGGATTTAATCCTTTGGATTTCGCGCAACAAATCGCCAAACAATACCCTTAATTTTTCGTAATCATTGATGTGGACATATGTTTTCCCGTCTTTTTTTATAAATTCAACGACATTGTCTTTCTTGCCTTTTTCATATACCCAATAAGCGTTTAAGGCGCGGTTGCGCATATGTGATTCTTCAATGTCATCACCCAATTTCAAACGGGTCAATTGCGTCATCAAGCCATTCATCATATAACTGTCGTATTCCGCTTTGCCCACATCCAAAGTTGACATAACGCCAATTTCGATTAATTTTGGATCTAGGATGTAATATAATGCCACTAAATCAGCACGGGCTTCTTCCAAAGTTGAGGCATAGCTTTTTAATGTTTTGTCGGGAGTGGCAACTCCGGGGTTGATCTGACCAGAAGCATGACCGATGCATTCGTGCATGTCGGTATGTAAATTACTGCCCAGATTTCCCCATTTTTTCATGCGTGCCAGCGTTTCTTTGTTGTCTACAAATTCATCAAGGGAACCGCTGCTTGCACTGCTTTCATCGTAAGCATCCACGATATTGCCCAAAGAAACGGATTTAGAACCATGGTCTTTTCTCAACCAATCCGAATTGGGTAAATTAATGCCGATTGGCGTGCTTGGTGCAGCATCTCCTGCTTCCACAATCGCGGTGATCACTTTTGCGCTGATGCCTTTCACTTCTTTTTTCTTATGTTCAGGGGTCAAAGGCGAATTGTCTTCAAACCATTGTGCCTGGTCTGCTATTGCTTTGATGCGTTTTGTAGCTTCAAAATCTTTTAAAGAAAGTACCGCTTCATAACTTCCTTTTTTACCGATGGCATCGTTATAAACTTCGATAAACCCGTTTGCAAAATCAATTGTTCCGGTTGTGTCTTTTACCCAGGCCATGTTGTATTTGTCCCAGGTTTTAAGGTCTCCCGTTTTATAATACTGAACCAATAAAGTCAATGCTTCTTTTTGGTTTTCGTTTTCGGATAATGGGATTGCTTTTTCGATCCAATAAATTATTTTATCGATTGCAGGACTATACATGCCGCCTGATTTCCAAACTTTTTCTACGATTTTGCCATCTTGCATCATTGTTTTACTGTTCAGTCCCCATTCCGGATCTTCCCCTGTATGTGGGAATTTGTTATAAAAATTTTCCACTTCTTTTTCCGTAAGGCCTTCATAGAAATTATTGGACGATGCCGCAACATGATCCACACCATCTTTTAAATTGACCATTTTAGGCTCGAAAGTGGGATCGAAAATTACTTTTTGCATTTGGGTCAAAAAAGCATCCACTGTTTCGTCGTTTTGCAAAGGCAATTGTTTTTGGTCAGTTGCTTTTACTAATTTAGTAAAGTAATCGAATGAAAACAAAGGCATTAATTTATCATTGGCATAATGATGGTGATTCCCGTTGCTGAACCAAACCTGGCCTGCGTAAGTCTTGAAATCTTCCCAATCTTTACCGGACCTTTCGACATTGGGGTTTGCCCAAATGGCTTCGATTGTTTTACGGATCGTCAGATTATATTTTCCGCGTTGGTCATAAATAATATCCCTTCCGGATAATGCCGCTTGATATAAATAGTAAGCAAATTCTTTTTGTTGTGCGTTTAATTTTTCCCAACCTGGTACTTGATATCGCAAGATTTGAAGGTCGGCAAAGGATTCCGCATTTACATTAAATGTACTTTTAGAAGTAGTGGTTTCTACTTGTTTGTTTTCTGAATTGAATGACATTAAGCCAAACGAAAGTAAAGACCCAGATAATAACATAAGTCCGATTTTAGATTTGATCATAGAAATTAATAATTAAATTGAGGGCTAAATTAAGCATTTTATATAAAAGAAGTCCTTTGGCTTTTGTTTCCTCTGATTTATGATGATTTACCGCAGCTTCGAAATCCAATTTTTAAATTTGAAAAACCTTACTTTTGTATTGCTTAAAAGAAATGTTTTGAAACAAAAGATATATACTACCGAACTGGTAAAGAAATATGGCGGCCGAACGGTCGTAAATCATGTATCCATTGAAGTAGAACAAGGAGAGATAGTGGGATTACTGGGGCCGAATGGTGCTGGGAAAACGACCTCTTTTTATATGGTTGTGGGTTTGGTGAAGCCCGATGAAGGAGAAGTTTTTTTGAATGAACAAAACATTACCAAGTTCCCGATGTACAAAAGGGCGAAAATGGGCATTGGCTATCTGCCTCAGGAAGCTTCCATTTTCAGGAAATTATCTGTGGAAGATAATTTGGCTGCCGTTTTGGAGATGACAAAGTTAAGCAGGGCAGAACAAAAGGATAAGCTGGAAGGGCTTTTAGAAGAGTTCCGCTTAACACATGTGCGTAAAAGTCCCGGAGATGTATTGAGTGGGGGGGAACGCCGGCGGACAGAAATTGCGCGGGCATTGGCGGTAGATCCGAAGTTTATTTTATTGGATGAGCCATTTGCAGGAATTGATCCGATTGCGGTTGAAGACATTCAGGCGATTGTGGCAAGGTTACGCTATAAGAATATAGGAATTTTAATAACGGACCATAATGTAACTGAAACCTTGTCCATTACTGATCGTGCCTATTTAATGTTTGAAGGTAGATTGCTGAAAGCCGGTACTGCTGAGGAATTGGCAGAAGATGAGGAGGTGAAACGCCTTTATTTAGGTCGTGATTTTGTATTGAAAAGGAAAGACTGGCTTCATGAAGAAGCTCAAAGACCATAATTCAACTTATATTAAAAACACAGATTGGAAACCAAATGACCAGGATAGAACAATTAGATAATTTTTTGAAAGAATCACCCAACGATTGCTTTCTGAAACATGCACTGGCAATGGAATTTCTCAAAATCGATGATATAGGGAAAGCAAAGAAACTATTAGAAGAAAACTTACATTTCGACCCTAAATACATTGCTACTTATTATCACTTGGGGCAATTGTTGGAAAAACTCAGCTTGCCGGAAGAAGCGAAGGCAGTTTATCAAGCAGGAATGGAAATAGCTAAAGATATTGGAGATCAACATGCTTTTGGCGAGTTGAGGTCGGTGTATGAGGAATTGTTGTATTGAGTTTTTAAAAAAGAATAGTATTGGCTTTATTCAATATAGGTTTTCTCAGAAACCTGAAAGCATTGCTGCCCTGGCTTCCATAAAATCCCTAAGGGATGTTCTATTTCACCCTTTTTGGTTTTGCATGCTTTACAATATTCATACAACTATAATAATTTCATCCTTTGTATTTTAAAACGAAAAATAATAAAGGGAGTTATTGAGTACGCCCTAATATAGTATTATTTCTGCGGGATTTAAAAAAGAGACAAATTAGACAGAAGTTAATGCGATAAAAGAATGGGTTTTTATTGTCAGTTTTTTGGCATGTTCTACATTATTAAATCAATTCACTCATTTGTGTTTCTTTTTCTCCACTATATTTCACTTTAAACTATAATTTATTTTTATGGCTAAGAAATACTTTTATTAAATAAGTTTAAATGAGAAGTGCCATGAGTGAACTTTGCATCAATATTTTGTTATTACTCTTTTAAATTTTTTGTTGCTAGCTTTGCTGTGAGATGTAGCGATCGTGTTTCTGTTAAACCATTGCTTTTCTTTCTTTTTATCTCTCTGATAGTATAAATTTGTTCCTTATTTCAAAATTTTAATTCCTAAAACAGATGAACCACTATGAAAAGTAATTTTACGATTAAATTGATACTAAGCCTGTTGGCTTACCTGATATTTGTACCGATTTTGAAAACGAATGGGCAAACATATTGTACGCCGACATATACCAATAGCTGTACTTCCGGTGATGACATTAATAATGTGATATTGGCGGGGGATGTTGCCCCCGGGATAAATAATTTGAATACCCCTTGTAATACAGGGAATTATACTGATTATACTGCCATGAGTGCGGCATTAAGTGCCGGCCAGACCTATTCGGGTAATGTAACCACCAACTATGGTTCCCCATATGAGAATGTCCGTATCTGGATTGATTATGATAATGACGGTGTTTTTCAGGCAACGGAGCAGATTGCGACTTTGGCTGACATGAGTAACGGGAGCAGTGGTGCATTTACCTTTACTGTCCCGGTTGCTCAGGCTGGCGGAACGTTCAGGATGCGCGTGAGGTTGGTTTATAGCCAAGTCCCATCTTCGATTGACCCTTGCGCGAATTACAGCTATGGCGAAACGCAGGATTACAATGTGGTTATAACCGCGGCGCCGCCATGTACGGCAATGCCTTCTGCCGGAACCTTGCCTGCAACAATGGGGGTCTGTGCCAATATCCCTTTTGGCATTACCCTGACCTCCCCTTCCATTCAAGGCGGCTTGGTTACCCAATGGCAGCGTCGTGTTCCGGCAGGCACCGGTACCTGGACGGATATTGCGGGTGCGACTTTGTATTCCTATAACAGTACGGGCATAACGGTGCCAACCGATTACCGTTTTATTTCGACCTGTACGGCAAGTGACTTAAGTGATACCACGACGACACTGGCAGTTACGATTAATCCCGCCAATCAGTGCTATTGCGCCCCCACTACCCCTTCGGGTGGCACGGATTATATCGACGGGTTTACTACAATGGGTGCTTTTCAAAATATAAATAAGTTGAATACGGGCTTTACTTCACCCGGTTATGCAAATTATTCGTCAACGGACACTTTGGTGGCGTACCAAGGGAGCGTGATTGACTTCACTACCGTAATTGGGACTAGCTATGACCAGTTCGGGGAGCGAATCTGGATTGATTTCGACCAAAGCGGGGATTTCAATTCGACGAACGAGCAGGTCTTTCAATCCGGGGGGACCGGCATGAATTCACCAATCGACGGTTCATTTACGATACCGTTGACCGCCACACCGGGCATTACAAGGTTAAGGGTGAGGATAGCGAGTTATGATTACCCTCCTTCTTGTGGCGCCTTGGGTTCGTATGTTTATGGCGAAGCGGAAGATTACACGATTAAGATCGTTGAATTGCCTGTTTGTGATACGGTCACTTACCCTTCCACCGTGGCGATTACTGTTGACCACGATACGGTTTGTGTTTCACAAGACATTAAACTGAGCCTTGTAACTGCATTGCCCCCTTCATCGGGGTTGACCTATCAATACCAGAGCAGTGCATCCGCGGCCGGACCATGGGCCGATGTGGGCACACCGCAGGCTTCGTCCACATTAACGATTCCAAATGTGAATACGCCTACATTTTATCAGTTGCTGATTTTGTGCAGCGGGACGGTAATTTCGACAACTACATCTAACATACTTCCCGTCGTAATCACTAACCCTCAGGTTTTGACCACCGTAGCGGGAACAAGGTGTGGTCCCGGTACGGTGGAATTAAGCGGTACTGCTTCCGCGAACAGTGTACTTAAGTGGTATGCGAATGCCACCGGCGGATTGCCCTTAGGGACGGGTAATACATTCCCTACTCCCTATATCACCCAGACTACATCGTTTTATGTGGGCGCGGGCGTGCCTGGTGGGAGTGGATTGGCAACCCTCGGGGCAGGAGCCTCCACTACTTCGTATACTTATATAAACCCATTTTATCACTCTTATGGTGGCTGTATCCATCAATATTTGATAAGGGCAAGTGAATTGACTGCCCTTGGTATTTCGGCCGGCGTGATTAATTCCATTGCGTTTGACGTTGCTTCCGTGGGCACAAGTTATGATGGCTTTGCCATCAGCATGATGCCGACAGCCCTTGCCGCTTTGCCAGCCAATGCAATGCAGTCCGGTTCTTTTACTCCGGTATATAGTGCGGCTTCCGTTACGCCGGTAGTTGGTATAAATACATACCCTTTTTCCACCACTTTTAATTGGGACGGCACATCGAATGTGATCGTCCAGGTGTGTTGGAGCAATGATAATTACGGGGGTAATTCCGCTGAGGTAAAGTACGACAATGTCAGCTTTGTTGCCACTGTTTCCAACAGGGCGGATATGACAAGTGCGGCTGCCATTTGCGGAATGACAGCTGCCAACGAGAGTTTCAACGCGAGGCCCAAAATGATTTTTGAATATGTTTCGGGCTGTGAATCGCCAAGGACGCCGGTAGTTGCGAGCGTAACCTCCGGGCCTACCTTGACGCTTAGTTATGATTCTGTTGTTTGTAATAACACTGCAAGGCCGATTGCCGTAAGCTCTCCCGTTGGGAATTATTCAAGCTATGTATGGACGCCAGCAACAGATTTATATACTGATGCCGCCGGCACGACACCATATACAGGTGGTAGTGCAACTACCGTTTATTTTAAATCCGGTGTTTCAGGCATGCATACCTATTCTTTAGCTGCGACCAATGGTCCTTTGCAAACGGATTGCGCAGCTGCGGATACGGTTAAAATTTGGGTGCAGCCCGGAAGTGTGGCGATTACAGCGCAACCTGATACGATCTGTGTTTCAGGGACAACTGATTTGAAACTGGTTCCGGATACCAACTACTTTGCCGGCACAATACAGTGGCAGGAATCTGCGACCGGCACTACCTATGCCAATGTTACGGGTGCAAATTTAGCTTTATATACCACGCCCAGCCTAACATCTGAGCATTATTATAAAGCGATTATATCTGCACAAGCCGGTGTTTGCGAAAGCGTTATAAAGCACATCCTTATTGCTAATCCAGAAGTATTGAGCGTTCAGGACAGTTTTAATTGCGGTCCAGGTACAGTAACTTTAGGCGCTACTTCGGGACCTAATACCGGATTAAATTGGTATGAGGAAGATGCAGGAGGTTCGCCGATTGGTTCTGGCTCCAATTTTACGACGCCATACCTTTTGGAAACGGATACCTTTTATGTAAGCGCGGGTGTTGGCGGCGGTAGTGGTTCTATAGGAAGCCTTTCAACATTGAATAGCGGCGGAAACAGCTGCGATGGTGGTGTTATGTTTAACATAGTGCCTGTTGCTAATTTGAATATTGACAGCTTTAAAGCTAATGCAGCATCATCGGGATCAGTAATAAAAGTTTACTACCGAAATGGTACTTATGTAGGAAATGGGACAAATTCTTCCGCATGGACACTCCATGAAACAATCAATATGAATTATTCGTCAGGAGATGTAATGATACATTTGAGCAGTCCCATACCACTTGTCAGTGGTGTAACAACGGGGATATATTTATCATATTATTCAAATTATACGAACGGGACGGGAGCTAACCAAACTTTTTCAAATGCAGATATGACCATTAACGCAGGATACGGGCTTTGTGGAGAGTTTGGAACTGTGAATGACCCCCGTGTATTTAACGGGACTGTATATTATCACCAGTCAGGTTGCGAAAGCCCCCGCCAACCCGTAATTGCGTACATCCGTCCTATTCCATCCGTGAATTTAGGTAACGATTTTAATGTATGTGTTGATTCCGGAGCAAATTTTACCTTGGATGCGGGCACATTCCCGAATAGCCCAAGCTATCTTTGGGACAACAATACGATTAACCAAACACGGGGCGTGAATACTTCTGGTTCTTATCGTGTTGCAGTTACCAATAGTTACGGTTGTGTGGGTCGTGATACTGTAAATGTGGTAATCAGGCATAATCCGGTAGTTGATTTAGGTAGTGACACGACTGTTTGTGAAGGCATCATATTGACCCTAAATGCGGGTGACGAAGGCATTTCTTATTTTTGGAACACGGGGGAAACTGCCAATGAGATTGATGTTGACCACGCCGGAACTTATACGGTAATCGTTACGAATTCGATCGGTTGTACGAAGACGGATACCATAGATGTTGTGATGAGCGGCCATATCCCGACTATTGCGGGGATACAAGTGACCAACACGGCCGCCCAGACTTTCAGTTTCAATACCGTTGATCCACAAAATGCGGTAAGTTACGATTGGGATTTCGGTGATGGTGAACACAGCGACCTGGCCAACCCGTCGCATTCATATCCAACTTCGGGTAATTATCTGGTGAAGCTGAAGATATTGGGCACTTGTGGTTTCCTTATTGATTCCACTTATATCCATATTGTGGG
>Ga0160455_100311_pt1 | contig 31577 bp, 32 predicted proteins | sample HID1972I_E6MG_FD_108206 | JGI IMG/M metagenome (GOLD analysis project Ga0160455, IMG submission 108206) | Enriched pill bug-associated microbial communities from UW Madison campus, WI, USA - HID1972I_E6 MG | ecosystem: Host-associated > Arthropoda: Insects > Digestive system > Unclassified ... | reverse complement strand
GCGGATAAGCGATGTCGCTGAGTGCGTGGGGCCCGGCGAACTCATCCGTGTCGTGGTTGATCGACGCCTCGTAGCTCGCGTATTGAAGAGCCGTCAGCGGGTTGTCGTGCGAGACGTACAGTCCGGCTCCGATCGGTGCGCCGAGGGCGCCGATGGTGAAGCCCTTCGACTCGAACGCATCCTTGACCGCCACCATCGCCGTGCCGGAGTCAGCCGCGTCGATGTGCATGCTGCGCACGAACATCGGGATGGTGAGGCTGCCCGTGGAATCCGTGTAGAAGCTCGCGGGCTCCTCCGAACGGATGCCTCCCATGAGCGCGAACGTCAGGTTCGGGGCACCATTGCTCGCGTTGCGCAGCAGGTTCGCGGGGATTCCCATGTTCTTGCCGAGGTAGGCCTCGCCTTCCACGCCGCCTCGGAAGAACAGATCGGTCAAGCCCTCAGCGGCCTTCTTCAGCTGCATGTCCGCTGCCGTGACGCCCAGTGCATCGAGCCCCTCGGAGATGAGAGACATTCCCCACACGACGGCGTTCTTCCCGTACTGCGGAGTCGGCATCTCCATCGCGACGTCCGTGTTGATCTCCAGCGTCAGCGTGTCGCCCGTGATCGTGGTCTGCACCTTGGGCGTGGCATCCGCCGCAGCCGGAAGCCAGCCGGCCTTCGTCGCCGCAGCGGTGACCGCAGCAGTGAACCGGTCTCGATCCGCGCTGCTCGCCTGCGCCGCATCGAGTGTGAAGATCGCGCGGGAGGCGATCTGCGTCGTGCTGCCGTAGGCGATGTCCTTCAGCGTCGGGTCGCCCGCGCGCAGAGTGACCCCGGCGGTGGCTCCCGTGAGCGAGAACGCCTCGCCGGCGTCGGCGGACAGGTCCATGGAGACATCCGGCGTGACCGCGCTGGTGTTGCCGACGATCACAGGGAACCGCGAGTCGGACGTGTACGCCGCGATCGGCATCTCCTCACGGTTGAGGTTCTTGTACGCCCAGTTGTCGTAGAAGCTCGGGTTCGAGTTGTACGGAATGGACTGGTAGGCGGCGGTGTTCGCGGCCGAAGGCGTGCCGGGCCCGCCGTCCTCGTATATCCCCATGGCGATGCGGATGCGTCGATCCATGGGCAGGCCGGCTTCGAGCAGCGCCTTCGCCGCGTACATGGTCGCCAGCGTCGGGCCGCTGTCGTCCTGGATGCCCGCTCCGTAGATCCAGCCGTCCTGAACATAGGGCGAGTGGTAGGCGTCCGCCGTGCCGAGGTTGCCGTCGGCATCGCGCCAGCGCGCCAATTGAGCTGCCGAGACGGAGGACGTCGGCGAGTCGAGGTGACTCAGCGCCATGATCATCTCGGGGGCGTCCGGATCACCGATCTCGACGTAGACCAGCTTGTCGGGCTGGCGCTGCACGACCACCGGGAATCCCAGGTCCTTGGCCAGCTTCACCACCCAGGCGAGCTTGGCGACCTTGCGATCGTACTCATGATCGTTCGCGGCGGCGTTCGTGACCGCGAACGGATACTCGGTCGGAACCGACCCGGCTCCGCCGCGGGAGATGGAGTCGTAGCCGGATCCATCGAGCATCGCGCCGACCAGGCTGAGGGGATCGTAACTGCCGTCGCCGACCCGCGCCTTGTTCACCCGACCCGCGAGCGCCTCGACTTCGGCGTGGATCGCGTCTCGATCGCCCTTCGTGACCGACAGGTCATAGGTGACGTCGGGCTGGAAGCGCTCTTCAGCGAAGCTCGTCGCAGGCAGGCTTGCGCCTATCCCCATGGACAGCAATATCGACGCGCCGAGCGTCATTGCAATCGGTCTTCTCCGCAGCACGCTGATCTCCTTTGATTGAACTACCGGGTGCGGCAAGTCAATCGAGATCGACGCGGTGCCTCTACGTCCTTGAGCGAACCTTGAGGCTCACGCGCGCTGGGCGAACGCGCTCTCGTACAGGCAGACGCTCGCCGCGGTCGCGAGATTCAACGACTCGGCGCGGCCGAAGATGGGAAGCCTCAGCGCGTGATCGGCCAGAGCCAGCACGTCGTCGTCGAGGCCGTGGGCCTCGTTGCCGAAAAGCCAGGCGGTCGGCTCGGCGAGCACTCCGCTCGCCCTGGCCTCCAGCAGGTCGTCGCCCTTCACATCGGCGGCGAGGACCTTCATCCCCGTTGCGTGCGCGCGGGCGATGACGTCGGCGAGATCTCCGCCGACGGAGATCGGCAGGTGGAACAGCGATCCGGTGGTCGAACGGACGACCTTCGGGTTGTAGGGATCCACGGTGCGACCGGTCAGCACCACGGCATCCGCTCCGGCCGCATCGGCGGCCCGGATGATCGTTCCGAGGTTTCCGGGATCCCGCACCTCCTCGCAGATGGCGACCAGACGCGGGGATGCCGCGAAGATGTCGCGCACCGAGGTCGGCGTCTGGCGGGCCACGGCGATGATCCCCTGGGGAGTGACCGTGTCCGCCATCGCCGACAGCACGCTCTCGGTGACGTACTCGACCTCGAGGTCGATCTCCGCGGCCAGCGCACGCACGTCGGCATGCTTCTCCCACGCCGTCGGCGTGGCGAAGAGCTCGACGATCGCGGCGGGAAGGTAGTCGAGCGCCTCGCGAACGGACTGCGGCCCTTCCAGCAGGAAGAGACCGGTTTCGGTCCTCGCGCTGCGCTTGGTCAGCTTCGCGACGGCACGGACTCGGGGTGAGCGGGGGTTCTCGAGCACGCCCCCAGTCTAGAGGGGCTGCGGACGGCAAGACGGGCGCCTCCCCAGGGGGAGACGCCCGTCTTCGATCGGATCAGATCGATCAGGCAGAGGCCTTCGGAGCGTTGACGTCCGAAGGAAGAGCCTTCTTCGCGATCTCGACGAGCGACGTGAACACTGCTGCATCGGTCACGGCGAGGTCGGCGAGCATGCGACGGTCGACCTGCACACCCGCGAGACCCAGACCCTGGATGAAGCGGTTGTACGTGATGCCGTTCTGGCGGGCAGCGGCGTTGATGCGCTGGATCCACAGACGGCGGAAGTCGCCCTTGCGCTTGCGGCGGTCCCGGTACGCGTAGACGAGAGAGTGGGTGACCTGCTCCTTCGCCTTGCGGTAAAGACGGGAACGCTGGCCGCGGTATCCCGAGGCGCGTTCGAGGATGACGCGACGCTTCTTGTGCGCGTTTACCGCGCGCTTGACTCTAGCCATTTTCCTGTATTCCTATTCGTACGTTCGAGCGCTCAGCGACCGAGAAGCTTCTTGGCGACCTTGGTGTCCGCCTTGGAGAGGACCTGGTCCTGGTTCAGGCGACGCGTGCGGCGGCTCGACTTGTGCTCGAGGTTGTGGCGCATGCCGGCCTGCTGCTTCTTCAGCTTTCCGCTGCCGGTGATCTTGAAGCGCTTCTTCGCACCCGAGTGGGTCTTCTGCTTCGGCATCTTCTCTTCCTTCGTGTGGCGCCTGGGTCGGCGACGGTGGGTGACCCGCACGAGGCGGGAGCTGTGGGGCGGCTCAGGCCGCGGATTCGTCGTTCGGTGCGTCCGCGCTGCCCGAGGTGGACTTCGCATCGCGCGAAGCCTGCTTGTGCGCGGTGCGCACCGCGTTCTGCTCGGCCTTCGCCTCGGACTTGTTCTTCAGTGGTGCGACGACCATGACCATGTTGCGGCCATCGATCGTCGGGTTCGACTCGACGACGCCGAGCTCGGCCACGTCCTCCGCGAACTTGCGCAGCAGACGCACACCCTGCTCGGGGCGCGACTGCTCGCGACCGCGGAACAGGATCATCGCCTTGACCTTGTCGCCGGCCTTCAGAAAGCCCTCGGCGCGCTTCAGCTTGGTCGTGTAGTCGTGCGCCTCGATCTTCAGGCGGAAACGCACCTCCTTGAGGATGGTGTTCGCCTGGTTGCGGCGTGCTTCCTTCGCCTTCTGCGCGGCCTCGTACTTGAACTTGCCGTAGTCCATGATCTTGACCACGGGCGGCTTGGAATTCGGGGCCACCTCGACGAGATCGAGATCGGCCTCCTGGGCCAGACGCAGCGCTGCCTCGATGCGGACAACACCGATCTGCTCACCCGCGGGACCGACGAGGCGGACCTCGGGGACGCGGATGCGCTCATTGGTACGGGGATCGCTGATGCGGAGCTCCTTAGACGTGGTTTCGGCCACCGCGATGCTGTCTGCATCCCGGGCGAAATCAGAGTCTCCCCACCCGCCGATGTATTCAGAAACACCGGCTTGTGACACCCATTCCACCGGAGCCCGGCGGGGTGTGGAACCCGGTAGCCTGGAACGGCAAGCGCGGGTGGGAATGAATCCTCTTTCGATTCGGAACACGAAGCTCCGAAGCCCGCAGAAGTCTACCAGAAAGCATCCCGAAGTGACGATTCCTGCTGAGCACGCCGATGACCGCCACGAGCGCTGGGCGGAGCAGGAGCAAGCTGCGAGCGCTGCCACCCGCGACATCGCAGACGTCCCCGCGGTCGAGGTGATCACCACGACCGCCGTTCATCTGATGAGCGCGGCCGCCGTGAAGCTCGGCCTGGCCGACGACCCGAACGCGCAACTGGACCTCGACGAGGCGCGCAAGCTCATCAACGCCCTCGCCGGCCTGATCACCGCGGGCGCCCCGGAGATCAGCAGCGCGCACGCCAGCCCGCTGCGCGACGGCCTGCGCTCCCTGCAGCTCGCGTTCCGCGAGGCCTCCCCCATCCAGGATGAGATCGGCAAGGGTCCCGGCGAGAAGTGGACCGGGCCGGTCACCTGAGCCTGTTGGTCGGCGGAGGCTGGGAGGTTCCCTGCGCTCGCAGAGCGGGTTCCTTCCCGCTGCGCGGGCCCCTCCCGATGCTCGCTCCGGGAACCTCCCAGCCTCCGCCTCGCGGCTCAGTTTGACCTTGCGAAGAGTGAGGAACTCAGCGCGCTGAGCGAGTCAGGGAGTCAGCACGATCTGATCCGCGGTCGACGGACCGCCGCAGCGGTCGGTCGAGTGGGTCCAGTCGATGCGGTGCTCGGACTCCTGCAGCATGACGCCATCGGCATCCGTCACCCGGATGGTCACGTCCTCCGGTGCTTCGATGCTCAGGAACGAGAACGCCCACACTCCGGCGTTCTGACTCGCGCCGATCCAGAGGTCCGTCGACTCAGCCTCCCCCGGCAGCGGAGAGCAGGCTTCGTCCGCGCACAACTGCACCCACGCCGCGTCCTGGATGCCTGTGGCATCCACCTGCAATCCGGTGACATAGCCGATGGCGGGACAGACATCGAGAAAGGGCGGCATGCATGCGGTCGCGAGCGCACCCGTCAGGATGAGCGTGAGCATCGCGAGCAGTCTGCGCATGCCCCGACCATAGCGGGCGAGGTCACGGTCGGCGCGGAGAAGTGCGCTTCGCGCGGATGAACCCCACGGATTCGTCCGCGGGAAGCGCGCAAGTCCGCGGGAAGAGGACGGGGTGAGTTCTGCTCAGGATGCCGAACGCGTGAGCTTTACGGTCAGGGAGTCGACCAGCACGGCCATGCGGTCATCCGCCGCCCAGCGCTGAGCGAGGCGGGCGAGCACGGCATCCAGCGTCTCGCGATCCAGCCCGTCGATCAGCTCGAGAGTGACGATCAGCTCGGGTCCGTGCATCCGGGCATCAGGATCTCCCGGTGCGACCGCGACGTCGATGACGGCCATCTCCTGGCCAATGCTCTCGCGCAGTGCGGTGAAGACCTCCGGCGAGAGGAAGCTCGGCTCCCAGGGCTGCTCCTGCGCGATCGCCCAGACCGCGGGGCGACGCAGCACGAACTCCGTGTCGGATGCCGGGTCCAGCACGATCAGGTCGGTCTCCTCACTGGAGGCCGACAGCGCCACGCGAATCGCCTCGACGGGGATCGGACGCGCCGCGGCATCCCACCGGCGCATCGTGTCCACGGAGGAGAACGCGGGCTGCACGCGACGACCGTCGGGCGCTGCGACCGTGACGATCGACAGCTCCTGCGTCTTGTCGACCCTCAGGCCGGTGGGTCCCATGCCCTCGTCGCCCTTCTCGGCGACGAGCGGGACCAGCACCCGCGCGGAGCGGAGCGCGTCGACGACCTCGATCTGCGATGCGTCGCCTGCGCGGAAGCGCAGCAGCGCGTCGAGCAGTGCGGGGTCGGCGGAACCGTCGTCCCCCGCGTTCGGATTCTGCTGGAACGTGCGTCCCTCCCACGGCACTCCCGCGGAGTCGCCTGCGTTCGCAGGATCGCCGTGGTCGCAGGAGCCGTCAGTCGCCTGCGACATCCAGCGCCTCTGCGAGCGTGAACTGCCCGGCGTACAGCGCCTTGCCGACGATGGCGCCCTCGACGCCCAGCGGCACCAGGTCGCGCAGCGCGGCGATGTCATCGAGGTTCGAAACGCCGCCGGAGGCGATCACGGGCTTCGGAGTGCGTGAGGTGATCTCGCGCAGCAGGTCGAGGTTCGGGCCGCGCAGCGTGCCGTCCTTGGTGACATCGGTGACGACGTAACGGCTGCAGCCGGCCTCTTCGAGACGCTCCAGCACCTCCCAGATGTCGCCGCCGTCCTTCGTCCAGCCACGCGCCGAGAGCGTGGTGCCGCGCACGTCCAGACCGACGGCCACAGCCTCGCCGTAGCGGCTGATGACGTCGGCAGCCCACTCGGGGTTCTCCAGCGCCGCGGTGCCGAGGTTGATGCGGTTCGCGCCGGATTCCAGCGCCGCCTCCAGCGTGGCGTCGTCGCGGATGCCGCCGGAGAGCTCGATGTTCACGCCGCGGTACTGCTTGATGACCTTGCGCAGGATCCCGGCGTTGCTGCCGCGTCCGAACGCCGCGTCCAGATCCACGAGGTGGATCCACTGGGCGCCCTGATCGACCCACTCGCCGGCCGCGTCGACGGGGTCGCCGTAGCTGGTCTCCGTGCCGGCCTCGCCCTGCGTGAGGCGGACCGCCTTTCCGCCCGCGACGTCGACCGCGGGGAGGAGGATCAGCGAGGGAGACTGCGCGAAGTCGTTCATGACGTCCTTGGTTCGGGGATGCTCGCTGCGTGCGAGCACGATCACTGAGACTAGTCCGCCCTGATGCCGGGTTCAACATGAGGGCCCCTGTGTGACCGGCCGGCGGCGCGGACCGCCGTCGGGTCAGCCGGTCAGACCAGCGACTGCACCCAGTTGCGGAGCAGTCGGATGCCGGCGTCACCGGACTTCTCGGGGTGGAACTGCGTGGCTGAGAGCGGACCGTTCTCGACCGCGGCCAGGAAGCGCTCGCCGTGCGTCGCCCAGGTCAGAGCGGGCTGGTGGAACGGCGCGATCACATCGAGATCCCAGGAGGTCGCGGCGAACGAGTGCACGAAGTAGAACCGTTCCTGCTCGACTCCGCGGAACAGGACGCTGCCCTCACCGGCATCCACCGTGTTCCAGCCCATGTGCGGCAGTACGGGCGCGTCCAGCTCGGTGACCGTTCCGGGCCACTCCCCCAGACCGTCGGTGTCGGCACCGCGCTCCACGCCGTGTTCGAACAGGACCTGCATGCCGACGCAGACGCCGAGCACCGCCCGCCCGCCCGCGAGTCGGCGGCCGATGATCTCATCGCCGCCGTGTGCGCGCAGCGCGGATGCCACCGCGGCGAAGGCGCCGACCCCGGGAACGAACAGCCCGTCGGCCTCCTGCGCGGCCTTCCGGTCGCCGGTCAGCTCGACATCGGCCCCGGCCGCGGCCAGCGCCTTGACGGCGGAGTGCACATTGCCGGACTCGTAGTCGAAGACGACGACACGGGGTGCACGCGTCACAGGGCGCCCTTCGTGGACGGGATGCCCTCGACGAGTGGATCCACTGACTTGGCCTGACGGAAGGCACGCGCGAAGGCCTTGAACTCGGCCTCGGCGATGTGGTGCGGGTCGCGTCCGCCGATCACGCGCACGTGCACGGTGAGACCGGCGTTGAAGGTGATCGCCTCGAACACGTGGCGCACCAGCGAGCCGGTGAAGTGCCCGCCGATGAGGTGGAACTCGAACCCGGCCGGCTCCCCCTCGTGCACGAGGAACGGGCGCCCGGAGATGTCGACGACCGCCTGGGCGAGAGCCTCGTCCAACGGCACGAGCGCATCGCCGTAGCGCGAGATGCCCGACTTGTCGCCGAGCGCCTCGCGAATGGCCTGCCCGAGCACGATCGAGATGTCTTCGACGGTGTGGTGCGCGTCGATGTGCGTGTCACCGGTCGCGCGGACCGTGAGGTCGGTGAGAGAGTGCTTCGCGAACGCCGTGAGCATGTGGTCGAAGAACGGCACCGAGGTGCTGATCTCGCTGCGGCCGGTGCCGTCGAGGTTCACTTCGACCTCGACGGTGGACTCGGACGTGCTGCGGGTGCGCTGCGCCGTGCGGGAGCTGGTGCGGGAATCGCTCATGAAGGTGATCCTATCGACGCGAGGGCTTCGAGGAATGCGGTGGACTCGGCCTCGGTGCCGGCGGTCACGCGCAGGTGTCCCGGGATGCCGACATCGCGGATCAGCACCCCGCGCTCGTACAGCGCCTGCCACACGGCCTTCGGGTCGTCGACACCGCCGAAGAGGACGAAGTTCGACCACGACGGATGCGGCTGGTAGCCGAGCGCCTCCAGGGTCGCCGAGATGCGATCGCGCTGCTCGACGATCTCGTCGACCATCCGCAGCATGGTGTCCGAGTTGCGGAGGGCCGCGGTCGCAGCTGCCTGGGTCAGCGCGCTGAGATGGTACGGCAGGCGCACCAGACGCAGCGCGTCGATGAACGCGGGATCCGCCGCCAGGTAACCGACGCGCGCGCCGGCGAAGGCGAACGCCTTGCTCATCGTGCGTGAGACCGCCAGACGCGGGCGGCCTTCCAGCAGGGTCAACGCCGACGGCGCATCCTTCGGCGCGAACTCGTGATAGGCCTCGTCGACGATCACGATGCCCGGTGCCGCGTCATAGACGGCCTCGATCACGTCCAGGCCCAGCGGAGTGCCGGTCGGATTGTTCGGGGAGCACAGCAGCACCACGTCGGGCGCGGCGGCCCGCACCTGCTCGGCGGCATCGTCCGCGTCGATCGAGTAGTCGTCCTCGCGTGTGCCGGCGACCCACGTCGCACCCGTGCCCTGGGTGATCAGCGGATACATCGAGTAGGTGGGGGCGAAGCCGAATGCCGTCCGGCCAGGACCGGCGAAGGCCTGCATGATGTGCTGGAGCACCTCGTTCGACCCGTTGCCCGCCCAGATCTGCTCGGCGGTGAGCCCATGACCCAGGTACTCGGCGAACGCCTCGCGCAGTCCGGTGAACTCGCGATCGGGATAGCGATTGACCTCGCTGAGCGCGAGCGCGACGTCATCGAGGATCTCGCTGACCACGGCCTCCGGGACCGCATGCGTGTTCTCGTTGACGTTCAGCGCCACCGGAAGAGGCGCCTGCGGCGCACCGTAGGGAGTGAGCCCGCGAAGATCGTCGCGGAGGGGCAGCTCATCGAGGGAGGTCACCCTTCCCATCGTAGAGCGAGCGGCTGCCCGCAACCCCCGGATGACATGGTCGTCCTGCACCGCCGGAAGTCGGTTGAGAGGGACGCGCGAGGTCAGTTCGAGTACTGCGTGGGGATCGCGATCGAGGAGTACGCCTGGATGGCGCCTCCGCTCAGGTTGTTCAACCGCATGATGTCCTCGATCACGTCGCGCGGGTCGACGCCGGGGGCGGCCTCGGCCGCGATGGACCAGAGGGTGTCGCCCGGCAGCACGGTCACGGTGTCGAACTCCACCGGTGCGCCCTGCTCACCCGATGCGAGGGCTGAGCCGCCCGCCAGGACGGAGAAGGCGATCCCCGCGACGAGCGGAGCCGCCGCGGCGGCAGCCAGGACACGACGTCCGCGCACGGTCAGGCGCAGCGTCGTCCGACGCATCGAACGCCCGGCTGCACCGGCGGAGTCGCGAAGGATCGCGGGGCTCTGGATGCTGATGGTGCTCATGTGATGCTCCTCTGGGTTCCCCGCCGTCTCACCGGCGGAAGTGGTGCAGCTTTCGCATCCGGCATCCGGCCGGGGAAGCCGGATGCGAAGCTACGTTCCGAATCTATCTTCGATATCGAACATCTGTCAAGAATTCTTCGAACATCCGGCCGAGAATGTGTCGACACGCTCGAACGGATCTTCCGTTTTCCGACGAAACTCGGATACGGTTTCGATAAGGACAGCCCACCATGGGCCACCGACATTCGAACCGGATGCCCGCGAGGACGCGGATCAGCACCGGCTGGAACGCATGAAGGAGCACCCGATGAGCGACACACCCTCCCCCGCATCCGAGGCTCCGCGCACCCGTCGGCGCAAGAGCCTGAGCGCCAAGCAGATGGCGATCCTGGAGGTCATCCAGACCTCGATCGCCCGGCACGGGTATCCGCCGAGCATGCGCGAGATCGGCGATGCCGTGAACCTGAAGTCGCTCTCCAGCGTCACGCACCAGCTGGGCCAGCTGGAGCTCAGCGGCTATCTGCGCCGCGACCCGGGCAAGACGCGCGCGATGGAGGTGCTGATCGACCTGCCCGGCACCAGCACCGAGAATCCCGCCGACACCGCACCCGCGGTGGGCGACGCCGCGCTGGTGCCGCTGGTGGGCCGCATCGCCGCGGGAGTGCCGATCACCGCCGACCAGCAGGTGGAGGAGATCTTCCCGCTGCCTCGTCAGCTCGTCGGCAAGGGCGATCTGTTCATGCTGAACGTCAGCGGAGAGTCGATGATCGACGCCGCGATCTGCGACGGGGACTGGGTCGTGGTGCGTACGCAGAACACCGCCGAGAACGGCGAGATCGTCGCGGCGATGATCGACGGCGAGGCCACGGTCAAGACGTTCCGCCGCCGCGACGGCCACACCTGGCTGCTCCCCCGCAACTCGGCCTTCGAACCGATCCTCGGCGATGAGGCCGTGGTGCTCGGCAAGGTCGTGGCGGTGCTGCGCGCCGTCTGACCACTCCGATTGCACATGAGAACGCCCTCCCCGCATGGCGGGGAGGGCGTTCTCACGTGCTCAGGCGGGGACGGCCACGTCCTCGCGGACGCGACGGGTGGCCTCGACGATGTTGCGCAGCGAGGCGACGGTCTCGTCGTAACCGCGGGTCTTCAGGCCGCAGTCGGGGTTGACCCACAGCTGACGCAGCGGCAGCTCGTCGACCGCGCGGCGCAGCAGCGCCTCGATCTCGGCGACGCCTGGCACCCGCGGCGAGTGGATGTCGTAGACGCCGGGGCCGATGCCGTGGTCGAATCCGTGGTGGGCGATGTCGGCGACGACCTCCATGCGGCTGCGGGCCGCCTCGATCGAGGTGACATCGGCGTCCAGGGCGCGGATCGCATCGATCACCACGCCGAACTCCGAGTAGCAGAGGTGCGTGTGGATCTGCGTGGCCGCAGCCGCTCCGCCTGTGGCGAGGCGGAACGAGCCCACCGACCAGTCCAGGTACGCGGCCTGGTCGGCCTTCTTCAGAGGCAGCAGCTCGCGCAGCGCCGGCTCGTCCACCTGGATGATCGCGATGCCGGCGGCCTCGAGATCCGTGATCTCGTCGCGCAGAGCCAGCGCCACCTGGTTGGCGGTGTCTCCCAGCGGCTGATCGTCGCGGACGAACGACCAGGCCAGAATCGTCACCGGACCGGTGAGCATGCCCTTGACGTGCTTCACGCTGAGCGACTGCGCGTACGCCGCCCAGCTCACCGTGATCGGCGCCGGACGCGAGACATCGCCCCAGAGGATCGAGGGGCGCGTCGCGCGGGAGCCGTAGGACTGAACCCAGCCGTTCTCGGTCACCGCGAAGCCGTCGAGGTTCTCGGCGAAGTACTGCACCATGTCGTTGCGCTCGGCCTCGCCGTGCACCAGCACGTCGAGCCCCAGGTCCTCCTGCAGCGCGACGACGCGGTCGATCTCCGAGCGCAGGAACGCCTCGTAGTCGTCCTGCGGCACCTCGCCGCGGCTGAACTGCGCGCGGGCCCGGCGGATGTCTGCGGTCTGCGGGAATGAGCCGATGGTGGTCAGCGGCAGTGCGGGCAGGTTCAGCGCCTCCTGGGCGCTCTCGCGCACCTGGTAGGAATCGCGGGAGAAGTCGGCTTCGGCGAGCGCGCGCTGCCGAACCGCGCCGTCGCGCACGCCCGGTGCGTCGCGGCGGTCGGCGAGGGCTGCGGATGCCGCCTCCAGCTCCTCCTCGATGGCGTCGCGCCCCTCGGCGAGACCGCGTGCCAGGGTCACGATCTGACCCACCTTCTGGTCGGCGAATGCCAGCCAGGACGTCAGCCGGGCGTCGAGCTTCGTCTCGTCCTGGACGTCGTGCGGCACGTGCAGCAGCGAGGTGGACGTGGATGCTGCGACAGAGGCCGCGCCGAGCGTGCGCAGCGCCTCCAGCTTCGCGAACGCGCCGGCCAGGTCGCCCCGCCAGATGTTGTGTCCGTCGACCACGCCGCCGACGAGGGTCTTGCCTCCGAGATCGGGAAGGGATGCGGGAACCGCACCGCGCACGAGGTCGATGGCGATGGCTTCGATGGGTGCGGCGGCGAGCACCGGCAGCACCTCGCCGAGCTCGGCGTACGGCGCGGCGACGAGGATCGCGGGACGGTCATCGGATCCGCCCAGCGCTGCGAGCGCCCGCTGGGCGGCATCCGCCAGCTGCACCGTCGATGCCGGCAGGGACTCGCTGACCAGTGCGGGCTCGTCGAGCTGGACCCACTCTGCGCCGGCGGCCTTCAGCTTCGCCAGCAGCTCGGCGTAGACGGGGAGAAGGTCATCCAGGCGCGACAGCGGGTCGAAGCCCTCGGGCGCGGCATCCGATGCCTTCGCCAGTGCGAGCAGCGTGACCGGCCCGACGATCACCGGGCGGGTGCGGATGCCGGCGGCCGCGGCCTCGGCCACTTCGCGCACCAGGCGGTCGCTGGACAGTGCGAAGACGGTCTCCGGCCCGATCTCGGGAACGAGGTAGTGGTAGTTCGAGTCGAACCACTTCGTCATCTCCAGCGGCGCACGATCGCCCTCGCCGCGGGCGATGGTGAAGTACGCCGGCAGGCCGATGGTGCCGTCCTCCTCGCGGAGGTCCTCGAAGCGGGTGGGGATCGCGCCGACGGTGACGGCGGCGTCGAGCACCTGGTCGTAGTAGGAGAACGACTCCGGGATCGAGGAGTCGTCGCGGCCGAGACCCAGCTCGACGAGGCGTCCGCGGTTCGCAGCGCGCAGCTCTGCGGACGTCTGCTCCAGCGTGCGCTCGTCGATGCGGCCGGCCCAGAACGCCTCGACGGCCTTCTTCAGCTCGCGGCGGCGTCCGATGCGGGGGTAGCCGAGGATCGTCCCGGTGGGGAAGGCGGTCATGGTGTTCCTTTCGATGAACGGGACAGCTGCAGTTCGGGCAGGATGCCGGCCTGCGAGAGCACATCCAGCACGGTCTCGTGCTGGTTGAAGGCGTACAGATGCACCCCGGGCGCTCCGCCGGCGACCACGTCGCGGGCGAGGTCGGCGGCCCAGTCGACTCCGACCTGGCGGCGCCCCTCGGGCGTGGGCTCGATGTCGAGGGCGATCGACAGCTCACCCGGCAGCTCCTCACCGGTCAGCTCGATGACGCGCGCGAGGCGTGCGGGCGAGGTGATCGGCATGATGCCGGGAAGGATCGGGATGGTCACTCCCGCGCGGCGCGCGCGCTCGACGAACGCCAGGTAGTGGTCGGGATGGAAGAACAGCTGGGTGATCGCGAGAGTCGCACCTGCGGCCTGCTTGGCGAGGAGTGCGTCGACGTGCTGACTGGAGTACGCCGAGCGGGGATGGCCGTTCGGGAACGCCGCGACAGCGATGCTCACCTTGCGCCGGGGTGCGACGCGCACGGCCCCGGGGTTGCCAGGCACCGGCGACTCCTCATACGGCGCGCGCTCGGCCTGAACCCGGTCGATCAGCTGCGCCAGCTGCGCCGAGCTCTCCAGGTCGCCCAGGAACGGCTCGCCCTCCTGATGCCCCGCCGGCGGATCGCCGCGCAGGGCGAGGAAGCTGAGGATGCCGGCATCCAGGAATTCCCGGATGAGCCGTGCGGCACCCGCGTACGTGTTGCCCACACAGGTGAGGTGCGCGAGCGGCTCGACCGCGGGGTGCGCACGGATGTACCGCAGCACCTCCAGCGACCGGCCGCCTGTCGATCCGCCCGCACCGTACGTCACCGAGAGGAAGTCGGGACCCGCGGCCGCAAGATGATCGATGGTGTCGTGCAGCGCTCGCGTGCTGGCGGCGGAGCGCGGCGGATACAGCTCGAAGGAGAACGGCACATGACTCATGGCTCTCTCCTCTGCTGATCGGGTCCGGACGCACTGCACCGGCTGGGGGTGTCTCAGCACGGTAGAACGCGGATGCCGCCCGGCGCACGCTGTGTGACGCCGTGTGTCAGCCGCTGACGAAGTGTGTCCGCCCGAGGCCGCGGATAGGCTCGATCGCATGAGCATGCCCTACGGTTCCTGGTCCTCGCCGTTCTCGGCCGAGGACGTGTCGCAGTCCGCCCCGCGGATCGACGGCGCCCGCTTCGTCGGCGACGAGATCTGGTGGGGCGAGTCGGTTCCCTCGCAGGGCGGCCGGGTCACGGTGCGCAGCTCGTCGGGGGCGGAGGTCCTGCCCGAGCCGTGGAGCGCGCGCTCGCGGGTGCACGAATACGGCGGGGGCGCCTGGACGGCGGATGCCGAGGGCACGCTGTACTTCGTGAACGCTGCGGATCAGCGGGTGCATCGGATGCCGCGCGGCGGGGTTCCCGAGCCGCTGACGGCACCCGGCCCGCAGTACGGCGGACTGTCACTGCAGCAGGGACGGCTGTTCGCGGTGCGGGAGGATCTGCGCGGCGAGGATCACTGGCGCGGGATCGCGGAGATCCCGACGGACGGGTCGGCCGCCGGCGACGACTCCCCCGGGTGGGTGTCCTGGTACGGCTCGGGTTTCTACGCCCACCCGTCCCTGTCGCCGGACGGGACGCGCCTGGCCTACGTGCAGTGGACCGAGCAGCGGATGCCGTGGGAGGCGGCCATCGTCTCGGTCGTGAACCTCGAATCGCGATCCGACACGACTGTCCCCGCCCGCGCGGCGGTGCAGCCCGAATGGCTCTCCGACGATGAGCTGCTGTACGCCGACGACGCCACCGGGCGCTGGAACCTGTGGGTGGCTCGCATCGCCGCCGACACACCACCGCCCGCTCAGACCCCACCCGCCACCACCGAGCCGTTCCTGCCGGCGGATGCCGACACCGGCGGCGGGCTGTGGGTGCTCGGCAACCGCTGGTACGGCGTGCTCGAGGACGGGCGGATCGTCGCGGTGCGCACGAACGGCACGGACGGGATCGTCCTTATCGGCAAGGATGGCCGGGTCGATCTGCTGACGCTGCCGATCACCGCCGGTGCGAGCATCGATGACACCCGCGGATCGAGAGTGCTCATCTCCGGTGCGGGGGGCCAGGTGGGCGCCGGCCTGTGGTGTGTCGACGTGGATGCCAACACCGTCACCACGGTCACCGGCGGTGTCGAAGCGGACGCCTCCTGGGTGCCCCGAGCGCGTCCAATCACCTTCGAGGGCCCGCACGGGCCCGTGCACGCCTTCGACTACCGCCCGATGAATCCGGATGCGACCGCTCCCGTCGGCGAGCTGCCGCCGTACATCGTGATGGTGCACGGCGGGCCCACCGCGCATGTTTCGGGTGCGGCATCCACCGCCTACGCGTACTGGACCAGCCGCGGCATCGGCGTGCTCGATGTGAACTACGGCGGCTCCACCGGCTACGGACGCGCGTACCGCGAGCGTCTGAACGGGCAGTGGGGCGTCGTCGACGTCGACGACGTGATCGCCGCCGCGCAGGGCCTGGCGGATGCCGGTCTCGCCGACCCGCGCCGCATAGCGATCCGCGGCGGCTCGGCGGGCGGCTGGACGGTGCTCAGCGCGCTGGTGCGCGGTGGCGCGTTCGGCGCCGGCATCAGCCGGTACGGCGTCGCGGACCTGCGAATGCTGGCATCCGACACTCATGACTTCGAGAAGTTCTACCTGAACGGGCTCGTCGGCCCGTTGCCCGAGGCCGAGGCCGTCTACATCGAGCGGTCGCCGCTCACGCACGCCGAGCGCATCGATGTGCCGGTGCTGCTGCTGCAGGGCGAGGACGACCGGGTCGTGCCGCCCTCGCAGTCGGAGGCCATCCGCGACGCCCTCTCGTCTCGCGGCATCCCGCACGAGTACGTGCTGTATCCGGGCGAGGGTCACGGCTTCCGACGGGCGGAGACGATCGTCTCGTCGCTGGAGACGGAGCTGCGCTTCCTCGGTGAGACGTTCGGCTTCACCCCGGCCTGAGCCGACGGGTGTCCGGACAGAGTGCTACTCCCCGGTGCGGTTGCGCAGGCGCATGGCGCGCTCGGCCTCGCGGGTGTCCTGGCGCTCGCGCAGCGTCTGCCGCTTGTCGTACTCCTTCTTGCCCTTGGCGAGGGCGATCTCGACCTTCGCCCGCCCATCGGAGAAGTACAGCTTGAGAGGGATCAGCGTGTAGCCGCCCGCGGAGACGGCGTGCTCGAGCTTGTGGATCTCGTCGCGGTGCAGCAGCAGTTTGCGGATGCGCTTGGCGGAGTGGTTCGTCCAGTGCCCCTGCGAGTACTCCGGGATGTGCACGGAGTCCAGGAACGCCTCGCCGCCCTTGATGAACGCGTAGCCGTCGCTGAGGTTGGCACGGCCCTGGCGCAGCGACTTGACCTCGGTGCCGGTGAGCACGAGTCCGGCCTCGTACGACTTCTCGAGGTTGAACTCGTGGCGCGCGCGACGGTTCGTCGCGACGACCTTCTCCCCGCGTTCCCTGGGCATGTTGTTCTCCTGACGACAGACAGCCCACAAGCATATAACGGCTGCGGATGCTGCGCGCGCAGCGCTGCCCGACTACGTGCGCAACCAGCGCCGGATCGCGAAGCCGGCCGACAGCGCCGACAGCACCACTCCGATGCCGATCAGCACCGGGACGACGAACGCCGCCTCCTGCATACCGACCAAGGGCCGCATGAACGGCACGCGCTCGGCGAGGTACCCCTCGACACCGAAGTGCACACCGGCCAGCACCGCCCCGCTGGCGAGGACCGAGCCCAGCAGTGCGGCGAAGACGCCCTCGAGCACGAACGGGGTCTGGATGGATCCGTTCGAGGCGCCCACCAGCCGCATGATGCCGATCTCCTTGCGCCGCGCGTACGCGGACAGCCGGATGGTCGTCGCGATCAGCAGCACGGCGGCGATGAGCATGAGCGCGGCGACGCCGACCGCGATGTAGGTCGCCACGGTGAGCGCGGAGAACAGCGGATCGAGCAGCTTGCGCTGATCCTTCACCGCCTCCACGCCCGCGACTCCGTGGAACGCCTCACTGATGACTTCGGACTGCTGCGGATCCTTCATGATCACGCGGAAGTCCACCGAGGTGTTGTCCACTCCGATCACGCTGGCCTGCTCCTCACCGAGCTGCGCGACGATGTCCTGGTAGGCGTCCTCCTTGCTCTGGAAGCGCACCTGGCTGATCAGCGGCGAGAGCGCGTCACCCTCGAGATCCTGCTTGACCTTTTCGATCTGCTCCTCGGACGCCTCCCCACCCACGCAGGTGTCCGATGTCGACAGCGGTGAGCACATGTAGACCGTCACCTCGGCCTTCTCACCCCAATAGGCACGCATGGTGCTGATCTGCGTCTGCATGAGCACCGCTGCGCCGACGAAGGTGAGCGAGACGAACGTGACGAGCACGACCGAGATCACCATGGAGAGATTGCGGCGCAGGCCCAGCAGAGCCTCGCCGATGACGAGTCCGATCCTCACGAGGTGGGCCCCACTTCCTCGTCGTCGTCCGACAGGCCGAGTCGATCGGCCACTCCCAGCTCGTCGACCTGCACGTCCGGAATGAAGATCGGATTGGTGCGCGGTGCGGCCGCTTCTTCCGCGGCGACGGGCTCTTCCGCGGCAGCGGGTGCTTCTGCGGCAACGGGCTCTTCCGCGGCAGCGGGCTCTTCCGCGGCAGCGGGTGGCCGGACGTCTGCGGCGGTCGGCGCCTCTATCGGTGGGATGACATCCGCGCGTGCCGGCTGCGACTCGGCATCCGGAATCGTCGTCGGGATGGCGACCGTCTGCCGGTGCACCTCCTGCACGGCGGTGCGGGCCGCTGCGACAGCGGCCCCGGGTACTGCCTCGGGCAGCAGGCGCGGGATGCCGGAGGTGTCGCCATAGCCGCCTCCCAGCTCATCGCGCACCATGACGCCTTCCTTCAGCTCGATCACGCGACGCTGCATCTGGTCTACGAAGCCGGCCTCGTGCGTGGCCATCACCACGGTCGTGCCGCCGGCGTTGATGCGCGTGAGCAGCTGCATGATGTCCACCGAGGTGGCGGGATCGAGGTTTCCCGTGGGCTCATCGGCCAGCAGGACCTTGGGACGGTTCACGATCGCACGGGCTATCGCGACGCGCTGCTGCTCGCCGCCGGACAGCTCATGCGGCATCCGCTTGGCCTTGCCGTCGAGACCGACCAGCGCGAGCGCCTCGGGAACGGCCTGCTGGATGAAGCCGCGCGATGATCCGATCACCTGCAGCGAGAACGCCACGTTCTGGTAGACCGTCTTCGACGGCAGCAGCCGGAAATCCTGGAACACGGATCCGATGTGGCGGCGGAAGTAGGGAACCTTGCGGTTGGCGAGCGAGCGCAGATCGCGCCCGAGCACCGCGACGAGCCCCGTCGTGGGCACGTCCTCGCGAAGGATGAGTCGCAGGCAGCTCGACTTGCCGGAGCCGGAGGCTCCCACGAGGAAGACGAACTCGCCGGCTTCGACATTGAAGTCGACGTCGGAGAGCGCAGGTCGTTTGGTGCCGCGATAGCGTTTGGTGACGTTCTCGAACCTGATCATGGCCATTCGAGCCTAAGCGCGGCGTCCGATCCGGTCATCAGCGACACTCCCCCGGACGAAGGCGACAGCACCTGCGAGCGCACGGGAGTCCAGCGCGCCTGATATACACGTAGTGGCGCGGATCGCGCCATGAGGGGGTTCGCGTCACCGCACGCGGACAGACACGACGAAGAGGACGCCATGACTGTTCCTGCTGGTTGGTACGACGACGGCTCCGGCCGACAGCGCTGGTGGGACGGCGCGCAGTGGACCGAGCACTTCGCTCCGGTCGAGACCGCCGCGCAGGCTCCGGTCTCCGCCCCCGAGGCGGACGCCGCCGCGCCCACGGATGACGGCATCGCGCCGGTCGAGTCGGATGCCGCCGAGGAATTCGACCTCGATGCGACCGCCCGCCGCGACGACATCCCTCGATCGAACGCGGCTCCCGAGTTCACCGCGCCCGCCGCACCGGCGTACGAACCACCTGCCGCGCCGGGCTTCGCGGCCCCTGCTGCTCCCGCTGCTCCCGCTGCTCCCGCGTATGCGGCCCCGACCGCAGGCAACCCCGCATACATGGCGCCTGCGTACGCCGCTCCGGCCTACGCCGCAGCCCCTCAGGGCCCGAAAACGACATCCGTGCTCGGGTTCGTCGGACTCGGGCTGGCCGTGCTGGGCACGATCCTCGCCTGCATCCCGACCTTGTACACCACGATCCCGGGCCTGGTGGTGCTGTTCGCCGCACTCGTCATCTCGATCATCGCGCTGTTCAAGAAGGGCACCCAGAAGTGGCCCGGGATCACCGGCGCCGCGCTGTCGGTCGTCGGCGGGATCATCGGCGGCATCGTGCTGGTCGTGGTGCTGGTGGTCTCCGCGGCCACAGCGATGGTGAGGGATCTGCCCTCGAGCTTCCCCTCCCCGATGTCGACCGACCTGTTCGAGTCGATGGACCGCCCTGCGCCCGAGATGATCACGGCGGGGTACATACTGCTCGTGGTGGGTCAGGACGGCTTCGAGCAGTACACCGAGCCGGGCGTCGCCGCCTGCATCGGCGAGAACCTGTACGACTCCGATCTGTCGGACGCCACTCTCTGGGACATCGCGACCGGTCAGTCCGTCGGCGACGCGGACGTGCAACAGGCCGTCATCGAGGCCGAGGACGCCTGCCTCACGCAGTGAGCCGGATCAGCCGCATGACGAGGGCCCGGGAGCAGCGCTCCCGGGCCCTCGTCATCAAGGCAGTCGTTCAGACAGGTGAGGATCAGTCCTCTTCCTTGCGCTTGCGCCAGCGGATGCCCGCCGAGATGAAGTCGTCGAGGTCGCCGTCGAAGACGCTCGCGGGGTTGCCGGATTCGTGCCCGGTGCGCAGGTCCTTGACGAGCTGCTGGCCGTAGAGGAAGTAGGAGCGCATCTGGTCGCCCCAGCTGGCGGTGATGTTTCCCGCGAGCTCCTTCTTCTTCGCCGCCTCCTCAGCCTTCTGCTGCAGCAGCAGGCGGGTCTGCAGCACGCGCATGGCGGCCGCACGGTTCTGGATCTGCGACTTCTCGTTCTGCATCGAGACGACGATTCCGGTCGGAAGGTGCGTCAGACGAACTGCGGAGTCCGTGGTGTTGACCGACTGTCCGCCAGGACCGGAGGAGCGGAAGACATCGACACGGATGTCGTTCTCGGGGATCTCGACCTCCGTGGCCTCCTCCATCAGCGGGATCACCTCGACGGCCGCGAAGGACGTCTGGCGCTTGTCGGCGGAGCCGAACGGGCTGATGCGGGCGAGGCGGTGCGTGCCCGCCTCGACGGAGAGCGTGCCGAAGGCGTACGGCGCCGTGATCTCGAAGGTGGCCGACTTGATGCCGGCGCCCTCGGCGTAGGAGGTGTCCATGACCTTGACCGGATACTTGTGCTGCTCGGCCCAGCGCAGGTACATGCGCATGAGCATCTCGGCGAAGTCGGTGGCGTCGTCGCCGCCGGCACCCGAGCGGATCGTGATGATCGCATTGCGCTCGTCGTACTCGCCGTCCAGCAGGGTCTGCACCTCGAGCTGGTTGATCGTGGTGGTCAGCGAGGCGAGCTCGCGGCGCGCCTCGTCGGCGGACTCCTCGTCCTCCATCTCGACGGCGAGCTCGATGAGCACCTCCAGGTCGTCGAGGCGCCGGTCGATGTCGGTGACGCGCTTGAGGTCGGCCTGCTTGTGGCTGAGCGCGCTGGTCACCTTCTGAGCCTGCTCGGGGTCGTCCCAGAGATCGGGAACCCCGGCTTCCTCACTGAGTCGCGCGATGTCCTTGCGCAGGGATTCGACGTCGACGACCTCGCGGATGTCGCCGAACGTGTGTCGCAGGGCCTGGATGTCGGCGGAGAGATCGAGTTCGAACATGGCAGTTCAGCCTATCGTGCCGCTTGCGCGCTTCTGCGCCGCACCGCGTTAGCGTGGGCGTGTGAAGGAAAGCGCCGGCAGGGTCATCAGACAATTCGGACCGATGGTCTACATCCCGACGGTGCTGTTCGCCCTCGGCGAGGGTGCCGTGATCCCGCTGATCCCGGTGTTCGCCACCGAGCTCGGCGCTGACGTTCCGATGGCAGCGCTGGTGACCTCGGCGCTGGTGATCGGCCAGCTGTGCGGCAACATCCCCTCCGGCTGGCTGGTGTCGAAGATCGGCGAGCGGTTCACGATGGTCTACGCGGGTCTGGCGGCGATGGTCGCGGGCGCCGGGATGCTCCTGGCGTCGTCGCTGCTGCTGCTGACCGCCGCGGTGTTCCTGCTGGGCTTCTGCGCCGCCGCCTTCGGACTGGCCAGGCACGCGTTCATGACCACCCGCGTTCCGATCCGCTTCCGCGCCCGACTGCTGTCGCTGCTGGGCGGATGCTTCCGCCTGGGCGTCTTCGTGGGTCCGTTCGTCGCCGCGGGGCTGATCAGTCTGAGCGGCACAGAGTTGTCCACCGTCTGGTTCCTGCTGGGGTGCGTGGCCGCGCTGGTGGTGCTGGTGCTGTTCGGACCCGATCCGGAGCGCACGATTCCCGTTCTGCTCAAGCCCACCGGGGCTGCGGTGGCCGAGGACACCGGCGAGGTGGTCACCGGCTCGATTCCCGTGGCCGACCAGCGCGGCGTGTTCCGCACCATGTGGGCGTACCGGGCGGTGCTCGCGCGGCTCGGGATCTCCGCCGCGTGTCTGTCGGCCGTGCGCTCGGCGCGCCAGGTGATCCTGCCCTTGTGGGGCGTCTCGCTCGGCCTGGATGCCACGACCATCGCGCTGGTGGTCGGCATCTCCGGAGCGATCGACTTCGCGCTGTTCTACGCGAGCGGCCAGGTGATGGACAAGTTCGGACGGATCTGGGCCGCGATGCCCGCGCTGTCACTGATGGGTCTGGGCTTCGCGGCGCTGTCGTTCACGCACGACCTCGATTCCGCGATGCTCTGGTACGGCGCATTCGCCGCTGTCCTCGGCGTCGGCAACGGTCTCTCCAGTGGCATCCTGCTCACCTTCGGCGCCGACCTGGCGCCCGAACGGGACCCAGCCGCCTTCCTGGGCTCGTGGCGCACTCTGACGGATGCCGGCGGCGCGGCCGCCCCGGTGGCGATCTCGGCGATCACCGCCGCGTTCTCCCTTTCGCTGGCCACGGGCCTGATGGGAGTGGTGGCGCTGGTGGGCGCCCTCGGCTTCCTGCGCTGGACCCCGCGCTACCTGCCGCGCTCACGCGAGTAATGAGTTCGAGTCAGCGCAGCGCCGTGCGGGTGGTCGCCGTCGCCTCCAGCGGCACGCCGTCCGGCACGAAGGGCGAGAATAGCGGCGGATGCCAGGAGCCGGCGACCGTGACCCGCGCGGACACGCCATCTGGCGTTCCCGCCGACACCAGCCGGGCATCCTGCGCGACGGCGGAGACGACGGCATCGGCCTGGTCGCGCACGCCGTCGTCGGTGAGCTCCGCGTGCACGCCCTCGCCCGCCACCTCCAACGTGAATCCGTCCGCCCCGGCGAGCGCGGCCGCGTCGGCGAGCGAGTCGAGCCGCTTCTGGGCGATGTAGAGGTCAGTCGCGCACACGCAGACGAAGATCACGGCGACGGCCAGCAGCATGTAGCCGAGGATCAGCGGGAGGATGCTGCCGTCCTCATCATCCGCGATGGCTCGAAGCCCACGGGCGAGCATCAGCCGCTCCCCCACAGTCTCGAGGTCCGCTGCGCGGACTGGGCTTCGACGGGTATCGCAGCGATGCGGTCGAGCCCGAAAAGCGGCGGCATGAACGGCAGACTCACCCGGGTGGTGACGGTGACGATGACGGTGCTGCCTGCGGTCGGGCAGACAGGCGTCGCTGGCCGGCAGGAAACCTGCACCTCCACGGCATCCCGGTCGATGCCGTACTCGCGGATCGTGTTCGCGAGCACCGCGTCACCGCGGGCGGTGGCCGTGGAGGCATCCGGTGCCTGGCCGATGACACGGGCCGTATGGCGGGCGGCCGCCTCGACGCCGAGGGTCTGCTCCTGAATGGCGCCGAGCGCGAGCACGAGGTAGACCAGCGGCACGAGCAGCAGCACGCCGACGGTGATGAACTCCAGAGCCGCCGATCCGGCGTCGTCTGCGAGCAGCCGTAGTCGGTCAGTCATCCTCGAACGATTCGACGGGCGCACGGGCCTCCACCTCCAATCCGTACGGCACCCCGATCAGCCCCAGCACCGGCAGCGTGGTGCGCACGCGCACGACCACGCTCTCGTGCCCGAGCACGGCATCCTGGCCGACCGCCACGTCTTCGGCGTAGCCGGGGCCGATCGCCCTGCCGATGACGGCACGCGTGCGGTCCGCTCCCTCACCGAGTCCGGTGTCGGCGAGCGCGGCGTAGTGCGCACCCTCGACAGCTGCATCGTGGACCACGTTGCGCACGTAGATCGCGAACGCGACCTGCAGCACGGCGAGCGTGAGTGCGGTCAGCAGCGCACCGACGAGCACGAACTCGACGGGGCTGGAACCCCGCTCATCGGCGAGCGGTGACGGATCGCGCATGCGGGACGGATGCCGGAGCAGATGGACGGTCAGATGCCCGAGACGCGCGAGATCGCCTGCTCGAACAGTCCGACCAGGGCGGGTCCCGCGACCGCCCAGATCACGACAACCAACGCAGCGGTCATCAGGGTCACGAGCACCCAGCCCGGTACGTCGCCGCGCTCGTCATCGGTGAGATCTTCAGCGAGTCTCCTGCCCGCGGCGAACCATCTTCTGATCGTGGTCATTTCTGTTCCTTGTGTCGGGGCTCAACCGAGGCCGAGCCGGAGGATGAAGAGGCCGGGGTACACGGCGAAGAGGACGGACATAGGGAGGATGAGGAACACCAGCGGGAGGAGCATCGTGATCTCCTTGCGCCCGGCCTGCTCGATCAGCACGCGCTTGGCCTCGTCCCTGGCATCCGCCGCCTGGGAATGCAGCACCGCGGCGAGCGGTGCGCCGTGCTCCAGCGCCGCGACGATCTGATCCACCGCGCGCGACAGCCCGGGCAGCTGCAGGCGGGTGGCGGTCTCGCCGAGGGCATCGGCGAGCGGAGAGCCGGTGTGCACGGCCAGAACCGTCTGACGCAGCTCGTGCGTGAGCTGGCCGGTACCGATCCCCGACACGCGGCGCAGCGCATCCAGCAGGGATTCGCCTGCCGAGAGGCACAGCGCGAGGAACTCCAGCATCGTCGGCAGCTCCTCCGCCAGGCGCGCCCGCCGTGCATTCGCGCGGGCCGTCAGCTGCATGTCATACGCGACAGCGGCGGCGGCCCCCGCGATCAGCGGCAGCAGCGCCGCCGGCGGCGACATCCGTCCGGCGATCGCCATCGCCACGACCACGAGCGCGCCCGCGACGAGTCCGCCGATGCCCCAGGCCAGCTGACGTCCGCGGAACGCGGCCGGCGTCTGCACGGAGCCGGCCTGCGCGAGTCGCTGCGCGAGTGCGTCCCCGCCCCCGATGGCGCGTTCGAACGCCGCACGGACGCGATCCCAGAGCCGCCGGCTCTGCACGGGCAGCACTCCGGCCCGCGGCAGGATGCCGGCAGGCAGCGCCTCATCAGGGACGACGTCGCGAAGATACGGCGCGATGCGTCGATCCAGGGGTACGGCGCCCCACCTGGGCAGGGCGGACAGCACGCCGAGCACACCCAGGGCGAAGGCGCCGCCGAGCAGGACGGCGAGCGCGAGGTCGGTCACCGCGCTCATCCGAACCACCTCGCGGGCTCGGGAAGACGACCGATGCGCAGCATGATCCGGTAGGCGATCACCGAGACGACCGCGCCGATGACGATCACCAGCATCCCCTCAGGGCTCGCATAGGCGTCGCGTCCCTCCGGCCGCATGGCGAGCAGCGCGAGGATCACCCAGGGTGCGATGGCTCCCAGCACCGCCGCCCCGCGGATCCACGACTGGCGTGCCTCCACTTCGCCGCGCAGCGCGGCATCCGCTCGTACGGAAGCCGAAAGAGCGCGCAGCACGCCGGTCAGCTCCGTGCCGCCGACCTGGCGTGCCATGCGCAGCGTCTCGATGATGCGATCGGCGATGGGATCGGCAAGGGTGTCCTTCAGCCGGTCCAGGCTCGTCTCGAAGCGTCCGGTGGCGCGCAGGTCCCGGGCGAAGACCGCGAATGCCGGCCGGATCGCCGGTGGGGCGGAGTCCGCCAGGCTTCCCACGGCGTCCGGCAGCGACAGTCCCACACGGATCGCCGCGACCAGCAGATCGCAGACGTCGGGCCACAGCTGCCGACGCGCCTTGCGCAGACGCAGCCGACGGCCCCGAAGGTACAGCACTGGTGCGGCGGCGCCGGCGATGCCGGCCATCAGGGCGAGCAGAGCGAGCGTGGTGATCAGCCACACCAGGGCTGCCGCCACCAGGCCGGTGGCGAACATGATGACCAGGAGCGTGCGCTCCGAGGAGCGCGCATGCCCGGCCTCTTCGAGGAGCCGCCTCAGCCTGCCGCGCTTCGGTGCGCGAGGCGCCCGCTCGTGCGTCGGCCACAGCCACGGCGATGCGCACAGCAGCAGCCCGGCTCCGAGCAGCGCGCCGATCAGCAGGGTCATGCGCCATCGCCTGCTCGGTAGATCGATGTCGTGGCGATGCGTCCGTCGATGACCTCGCCCGTGGGCGAGATGACCTCGACGATCCGTCGGGAGCCGTCGGCTTCCCGACGGCAGTGCACGACGTAGGAGATCGAGGTCGCGAGCGCGGGCACGATGAACGAGCGATCGATGTTGCGTCCGGCCAGCAGCGGAAGCAGCGCGAGCTTGTCGAGCGCCTCGTCGGCGGAGTTCGCGTGGATCGTGCCGGCCGCGGGCACGCCGGTGTTGAGGGCGAGCACGAGGTCCAGCGCCTCGGCATCGCGCACCTCGCCGACGACGATGCGGTCGGGCCTCATGCGCAGCGCCTCCTTCACGAGCCGACGCAGCGTGATCTCCCCCGTGCCCTCCAGGCTGGCCTGCCGCCCTTGCAGTGCCACGACATCGGGACCGTCGACGGCCAGCTCGAACGTCTCCTCGACGGTGACGATCCGCTGCCTGTCGGCGACGGATGCCAGCAGGGCGCCCAGCAGTGTCGTCTTTCCCGCGTGCGTCGCTCCGGACACGATGATGCTGCGCCCCTCGAGCAGCGCCCGATGCAGCAGGTCGGCCAGGTGCGGCGGCACCGATCCCTGCGCGACCAGCGATTCCAGCGTGCGATGCTGCGTGAGGAACTTGCGGATGTTCACGGCCCACGAGCCGCGGACCACGTCCGCTATGGCCACGTGCAGGCGCGAGCCGTCCGGCAGCGAGGCATCGACGAAGGGCTGGCTGACATCCACGCGCCGGCCGGTGGACTGCAGCATCCGCTCCACCAGCTCGCGGACGATGGCATCCGTCAGCCGCAGATCCACCCGCTCGGTCGTGCCGCCCCGTGCGATGAAGACGCGGTCGGGGCCGTTCAACCAGATCTCCTCGATCTCGGGATCGTCCAGCAGCGGCTGCAGCGCGCCGAATCCCGAGACGGATGCCAGCACGTCGCGCACGAGCGCCGCCTCGTCGTCGATCATCGCCTCGCCGCGCTGGAGCGCGAGGTCGTTGTGCCTGCGCACCTCGGTCTGGGCGATGTGCCGGGCCTCGTCGGGGTTCGACGACGGGTCGGTGTGCTCGAGACGCAGACGCCGACGCACCCTCTCGGCGACGACAAGGGACGGATGGCTCACGCAGGCATCCTGGCAGAGTCCGCGATCTCCGCGTCAAAGTTATCCACAGGGCGCATGTTCAGCAGATCTACGGAAATCCCGAACATCCGCATCGATAGACTTGAGCACGCGCGGGAGTGGTGGAATTGGTAGACACGCAGGATTTAGGTTCCTGTGCTTTCGAGCGTGTGGGTTCAAGTCCCATCTCCCGCACTCCGGCTTCTTCTCCCCCACCGCCGAATAACGAACGACGGGATCCCCCTTGCTCCACTCGCTGATCCAGGCGCCCACTGCGCTCATCCCCTGGCTCGACCCCGAGATGATCATCGGCGCCGCAGGGCCGTGGGCGCTGCTGGTGGTGTGCTTCATCGTGTTCGCCGAGACCGGACTGCTGATCGGATTCCTTCTGCCGGGAGACACCCTGCTGGTCATCTCGGGTCTGCTCTCTCATCCGCTCGGGCAGTCGGAGCACGGTGTCTTCGGCATGAACGTCTGGCTCGTCGCACTGCTCATCGGGCTCGCCGCGTTCGTCGGAGGCGAGGTCGGCTACTTCATCGGCCACAAGGGCGGACCTGCGGTCTTCGAGCGCAAGGAATCCGGGCTGTTCAGTCGCAAGAACGTCGAGCGCACGAACGCGTTCTTCGAGCGCTTCGGCGGCATCACCGTGATCCTGGCGCGCTTCGTGCCGATCGTGCGCACCTTCGCCCCGGTCGCGGCCGGTGTCGGACACATGCCGTGGAAGCGATACTCGCTCTACAACCTCATCGGCGCGGTCCTGTGGGGCTTCGGACTGACGATGTTCGGCTACGGCATCGGCTACATCCCACCGGTCGCGTGGTTCGTCAAGGAATACATCGACCTGATCCTGCTCGCCGCGGTCGCGGGCACGGCGCTGATCACGCTCTGGCACTACCTCCGCGAACGTCACAAGGCCGCGAGGGATGCCGCCGCCGGATCCGACGTCGACACGGATGCCGCGGAGGCGCGTGAACTGCAGCTCGGCGCCGAGGTCTTCGATCGCGCGCCCGACCTGGACGGCGACGGCAACCGCTGATCACCGCGGACGGGTTCAGCTCGCCTTCTTCTTCTTTCCGCCGGTCTTCTTGGCCGCAGGCTCGTCCCCGGCGTCCTTCTTCGACGCCTTCGACTTCTCCACACTGGCGCGCAGCGCCTCCATGAGGTCGATGACCTCGCCGCCCGCGTTCTCGCCGTCCTCGGCGAAGGTCTCGGACGCATCGAACGTCTCGCCGGCCTCGATCTTCGCGTCGATGAGGATGCGCAGCTCCTTCTGATACTCGTCGACGAACGACTCCGGTTCGAAGTCGCTGGAGTAGCTGTCGACCAGCGATGACGCCAGCTCCAGCTCCTTCGCGCTGATCTTCACATCCTCATCCAATGCGGGAAACGCCGCCTCGCGCACCTCGTCCGCCCACAGCAGCGTCTGCAGCACGAGCACGTCGCCCCGCACGCGCAGAGCCGCCAGGCGCGTCTTCTGCCGCAGCGTGAAGCGCACGATCGCGGTGCGGTCGGTCTGCTCGAGCGTCTTGCGCAGCAGTACGTACGCCTTCGGCGACTTCGAGTCGGGCTCCAGGTAGTAGGGCCGGTCGAGGGTGAGCAGGTCGATCTGGTCGGTGGGCACGAACTCCACCACATCGATCTCGCGGCTCTTCTCGGATGGCAGCGCGTCGAGATCCTTCTTGGTGAGCACGACCGTCTGCCCGTCGTCGTCGACATACGCCCGGTCGATGTCGGCGTACGCGACGGGCTTGCCGTCCAGTTCGCAGATGCGCTGATAGCGGATGCGCCCGCCGTCCTCGTCGTGCACCTGGTGCAGTGAGATGTCGTGGTCCTCGATCGCCGAGTACACCTTCACCGGCACGTTCACCAGGCCGAAGGTCACGGCGCCCTTCCAGATGCTCCTCATGGCACAAGTATCACCAGTAACAGCCGTTACGGCCAGGGGGATTGACCTGCGCCGACTACTCTGTGCTCATGGCAGCGAGCGGGCAGGTCGTGCAGATCGACGGACGCCGCCTGCGCGTCACGAACCTCGAGAAGGTGGTCTACCCCGACGCGGGAACGACCAAGGGCGAGATCCTCGCGTACTACACGCAGATCGCACCCCTCATGCTGCCGCACCTGCGCGGCCGTCCCGTCACCCGCAAGCGCTGGGTCGACGGGGTGGGCACAGCGGATGCTCCGGCCCAGAGCTTCTTCACCAAGCAGCTCGAGCAGGGTGCTCCGGAGTGGGTCCGGCGGATGCCGATCGAGCACTCCGACGGGCCGAAGGAGTACCCGCTCGCAGACGACGTCGCGACACTGGCGTGGTTCGCGCAGATCGCCGCTCTCGAACTGCACGTGCCGCAGTGGAGGTTCACGCACTCCGGTGGCCGAGGCAAGCCCGACCGGATGGTGCTCGATCTGGATCCGGGTCCCGGCGTGGGACTCGCCGAGTGCACCGAGGTGGCGCGGATCGCCCGCGGCATCCTCACCGGCATGGGACTGGAGCCGATGCCGGTGACCAGCGGCAGCAAAGGCATTCACCTCTACGCGCGTCTTCCGACCACCGACGACGGCACCGGCAGGCAGACCAGCGACGAAGTGTCGGCGGTCGCGAAGGAACTCGCCCGGCTGATCGAGGCCGACCATCCCGACCTCGCCACGCACATCATGGCCAAGTCCGCTCGCGGCGGCAAGGTCTTCATCGACTGGAGCCAGAACAACGGGTCCAAGACCACCATCGCCCCGTACTCGCTGCGCGGTCGCTCCCGCCCCTGGGTGGCGGCACCGCGCACGTGGGAGGAGCTGGACGATCCGGATCTGCGGCACCTCGAGTTCCCCGAGGTGCTGGAGCGGATGGAGTCCGGAACAGATCCGCTCGCGGCCCTTGCTCCGCCGAGTCCGGCGCTGACCGCCTACCTCGCCAAACGCGACGCGGCCAAGACTCCGGAGCCGATGCCGAGCACGGCATACGTCGCCTCCGGGGGCCAGCCGCGCTTCGTGATCCAGGAGCACCACGCCAGCAGCCTGCACTACGACCTGCGCATCGAACGCGACGGCGTACTGATCAGCTGGGCGGTGCCCAAGGGCATCCCGGAGTCCACCGACCGCAACCATCTGGCGGTGATGACCGAACCGCATCCGCTGGAGTACCTCGATTTCGAGGGCGAGATCCCCCGCGGCGAATACGGCGCCGGGTCGATGACCGTGTGGGACACCGGCAGCGTCGCCCTGGAGAAGTGGCGCGACGACGAGGTGATCGGCACGTTCACCGGACAGCCCGGCGGACGGCTGGGCTCCACCCGCCTGGCGCTGATCCGCACGAACGGCGAGGGCGAGAAGTCCCAGTGGCTGCTGCACCGCATGATCCCCACGCCCCGCACCACCCGCCGCTCCGCGCCGCCCGAGCCCGCCAGGTCCGTGCCGCCTTCCTCATACTCCCCCATGCTCGCGGAGACCGGCACCCCGGGCATGTCGCGCGGGTCCGACGCGTGGGCGGAGATCAAGTGGGATGGCATCCGCGCCATCGGCACCTGGAGCGACGGGCGTCTCACGTTGCGCGCACGCAGCGGCACCGACATCACCGCCCGCTATCCCGAGCTCACGGCCGACGGTGCACCGCACCTGCCCGCGACCGACGCCGTCGTCGACGGCGAGATCGTCGCCTTCGACGCGCAGGGCAGGCCCAGCTTCACGCGTCTGCAGAATCGGATGCATCTCACCCGCGGCCGCGAGATCGAGCGCGAGGTCGTGCGCACCCCGATCACCTACATGCTGTTCGATCTGCTGCGCCTCGACGGTCACGATCTCACCAAGATGCCGCTGCGCCAGCGCCGTGAGCTGCTCGAACACCTCGCATCCGACCTCGACGCCCCGGTGCAGGTACCGCCGGTGTTCGATGACGTCGACGCGGCCGTGCGGATGAGCAGGCAGCACGGGCTGGAGGGCGTGGTCGCGAAGGACCCCGGCTCCGTCTATCGCTCCGGGGCACGGAGCACGGACTGGCTGAAGCTCAAGAACACGCGCATGCAGGAGGTCGTGATCATCGGCATCCGCCCCGGGCAGGGCAATCGTCGAGGCGGCATCGGGTCGTTGCTGCTGGCCGTGCCGGAGGGCGACGCGCTGCGATACGTGGGCAGGGTCGGCACGGGGTTCACCGACCGGATGCTGCGCGACCTGTCCGCACGCCTGGGGCCGCTGCGCACCGACGAAGCTCCCGTGAGCGACGTGCCGACGGCCGATGCCTCGGATGCCCTGTGGGTGCGTCCTGAGCTGGTCGGCGAGGTGGAGTTCGCGGACTGGACGCCCGGCGGCATCCTCCGCCACTCCCGCTGGCGGGGGCTGCGCCCCGACAAGTCTGCCCGGGAGGTGCGGCGCGAGTCGTGACCGCCCTCAGGCGTGGGCGGCCTCGCAGTCGTCACGGCCGGCGGGTTCGAGCTGGAAGGTGGAGTGCTCGACGTCGAAGTGCTCGGCCAGGCAGGACTGCAACTGACCCAGCAGCTCCGCCGAGCGCCCCGCCGCGAACAGCCCGGAGTCGACGGTGACGTGCGCCGTGAACACGGGGGCGCCGCGGGTGAGCTGCCACACGTGCACGTCGTGCACGTCGACGACGCCCTGATACCGCTTCAGGTGGTCACGGATCTCAGTCACCG
>Ga0160455_100305_pt1 | contig 31935 bp, 25 predicted proteins | sample HID1972I_E6MG_FD_108206 | JGI IMG/M metagenome (GOLD analysis project Ga0160455, IMG submission 108206) | Enriched pill bug-associated microbial communities from UW Madison campus, WI, USA - HID1972I_E6 MG | ecosystem: Host-associated > Arthropoda: Insects > Digestive system > Unclassified ... | reverse complement strand
CACCAGCGCGGCGGTGATGCTGACATTGACCGCGAAATCGCGGTCGTAGCCGCGCTTGACCATCTGCGGGATCATCGTGCCGCCCACCGCCGAGACATCGGCGATGGCCGAACCGGACACGCCACCGAAAAACAGCGAGGACAGGATGGACACCTGCCCGAGGCCGCCGCGCATGCGGCCGACCAATGACGAGGCCAGCGCGATCAGGCGTTCGGAGATGCCACCGCGCATCATGATTTCACCGGCGAAGATGAACAGCGGAATGGCGATCAGCGAGGCCGAACCGGTGCCCGCGGAAATCTGCTGGACCAGCACGATGCTGGGAATGTCCAGGTAGAGCAGGGTGGCCAGCGCGGCGGCGGCCAATGCGAAGGCCACCGGCACGCCGAGCAGCAGCAATACGGCGAACACGGCAAACAGAAGGGCGATACCCATGATCAACGTTCTCCTTCAGCGTCTTCGGCCGCGACGACCAGCGGCCTGTGCACCCGCCACGCGCGGTTGAGCGCGAACAGCACCATCAGCACGCCACCGATCGCCAGCGGCAGGTAATTGATGCTCTGCGGAAGGTTGGCGCCGGCCGCCTTGATGTCCATGCCATCGAGCAGCAGGACGGCCGCCCATGCCGCGATGAATCCACCGAGCACGGCGATCACCAGCTGCACCAGGGTATCGACCGCCCGGCGCACGCCCGCACCCATGTAGGCGGCGAGCAGGAAGAAGCCGAAATGACGGTTGGTGTGCACGCCACAGGCCGCGCCCAGGCTCATGGCCGTGCTCAGCAGCAGCAGCGTCACCGGCTCGGTCCAGCTGGGCGAATCGTTGATCACGTAGCGGGCGAACACCTGCCAGCCCTGCACCACGACCAGGCCCAGCAGGGCCAGCACGGCGATATGGATGGCGATGTCGGCGATGCGGTCCAGCAGTTGCTGTCCGCGATGCTTTTCAACGTGGGCGATGCCCGTCGTCGTATCGGTCATGGGAGTTCCTCAGGCGAGATCGCGTATGCGGCGGACCAGCGCCGCCAGCTCCGGGTGGCGCAGGTATTCGCGCACCAGCGGGTCTGCGGCCTTGCGGAACGCCGCCAGGTCGACGTCGTTGGTCTTCACCCCGTAGTCCGTCACTGCCGTACGCGCGGCGTCCTCGGAGGCGTCCCACTGCCGGCGCATCACGTCCACCGAAGCACGCGCGGTCTCCAGCAGCAGCTGGCGGTCGGCCGGCAGCAGCTGTTCGAAGCTGCTGCGGGACATCAACAGCACGTCCGGGGCGTAGGAATGGTCGCTCTGCGACCAGTAATGCGCGGCCTCGAAATGACGGCTGGAGTGGAAACTGCGCATGTTGTTCTCCGCACCGTCGATCATGTGCGTTTCCATGCCGGAGAACGTGTCACCCAGCGACATCGGCGTCGGGTTGGCGCCGAACAGCCGCATCAGCTGGATGAAGATGTCCGAGGACGCCACGCGCAGCTTCAGCCCGTGCAGATCACGCGGTTCAACGATCGGATGCTTGGTGTTGTAGAAGCAGCGCGCACCGGAATCGTAGATCGCCAGGCCCACCAGGTCGCGGCTCTCGAAACCGCGCAGCACGGCATCGGCGACGCCGCCATCGAGCGCCGCGCGCATGTGCGCGACCGAGTCGAATACATACGGCAGGCACAGCGCCTGGGTCAGCGGGAACGCATTGTTGAGCGCGCCCGAATAGACGCGGGTGATGTCGATGGCACCGAAGCGGGCCATGTCGATCGCCTCGGATTCGCGGCCCAGCTGGCCGGAATGGTATTGGCGCAGGCGCAGGCGGCCGCCACTTTCACGTTCCAGCGTTTCACCGATCCACTTCACCGCAGTGACAGTGGGGTAGTCGGCCACGTGCACATCGGTGGCGGTCAGCAGGTGGCTGGCGGCCACCGTTTCGCTGGACCGGCTGCAGCCAGCCACCATGGGCGCGGCGAGCGCGCCGAGGCTGGTGGCCAGGAAGTTTCTGCGTGTGATCATCTGCGCCCTCCCGCGCGTGTCCACCGTGCCGCCGGCGGTCAGCCGGCCGGTACGGCCCTGCAGGCAATGTCACCGAAGCCGGCGAAACGCACCAGCGCGGTCTGGCCTGCGGTGATGTCATGGATACCGGTGGCGTTGCCGGTGGCGATGAGTTCTCCGCGCTTGAGCGGACGGCCGCGCCTGGCCGAACGGGACAGCGCGAACGCGAAAGCGGTGCGCAGGCCGCCGGGCAGCCGGTCCGCGCCGCCGGTGCCGACCAGGGCGCCGTCGATCTGCGTTTCCGCACGCAGTTCGTTGTCGTCGCGCGTGGTCCAGGCCGGGATCTCCGGGCCGAGCACCAGGCCGTTGTTGTTGCCGAAATCGGACACCACGACCCGCGGCCCGAGGATGTTGATCGTCGCCAGCGGGCTGCTGGCCACTTCCACGCCGATGTACAGCCGCGCCGGGAGCGCTTCGGCCTGTTCCGGCGTCCAGTCCAGCTGGTCGGCGGGTGCGTCTTCCAGCAGTTCCAGTACGTACTCGGCTTCCACGGCGGCAAAACCACCTTCGAACACCGCGATGTCGACCACTGTTCCACCGGTGGCATTTTCGAGCCGGCGCTTGAAGATCGGACCCAGCAGGCGGTCGTCGCCGGACGCGTCGCGACGTTCGGTGGCGATGTAGCCGACCTTCCAGCCCACTACCTGGTCGTCCCACTGGCTGATGGCGAGGTCCTGCACGCGATAGGCGTGGACCAGGTCGGCGGGGATGTCACCGGGAAAGGCGGGCAGCGAAGCGCCAGCGCGACGCGCGCTGGTGAAGGCGCCGGCAATCGCCGCATCGTTGCCGGCCTGCGCCATTCCGGCCTGTTGCGGTGGCAGGTCCATGTTGCCGAGTTCGTTGCTCAAGGAGGTTCTCCCGTTGGCGTTGTTGCGCTGCGCATCGACAGCATTCGGTTGAGGTGTATATGGTAAACCGGTGTCATCTGGCAATGTGCAGTGCGTCAGAAGACCCGGTGGCGGCGCCGCCGCCATCGCCCATCATTCTGCCTGGAGCCTAGTGCCACATGCGATTGCCCCTGTATCTCCTGGCCCTGTCCATGTTCGCGGCGGTGCCGACACCGTCCACGGCCGGTGCGCTGCAGCGCGCGGTCCCCGCGGACGTGCCGGCGGCCGTCGATGCCGTCGGCGAACATGTCGCGCTGTGGCCAGCGGGGCGGGTACCGGCAGAGCAGGGCACCCCTCGCGCCCCGCATGTGGTGGAACGCAGCAACGATCCGGAATCGCCGGACCGCTACGTGGACCAGGTTGATGCGCCATGGATGACGGTGCATGCGCCGGCCCACCCGAACGGCCAGGCGCTGCTGGTGATTCCCGGCGGCGGATACCAGCGCGTGGTGATCGACAGGGAAGGCACCGAACTGGTGCCCGAATGGGTCGACCGCGCCGGTTACACGCTGTTCGTGCTGCGCTACCGGCTGCCCGAAGCGGGGCGCGACCGCCAGGCCGCGCTGGCCGATGCGCAGCGGGCGATGCGGGTGATCCGTGCGCAGGCAGCGCAACGCGGGCTGCAGGCCGACAGCGTGGCCGTGATGGGATTTTCCGCCGGCGGGCACGTGGCCGCGCGGCTGGCCACCGGCTTCGACGACCCGGCCTATCCGGCCACCGATGGGATCGACCGTCTCAGCGCGCGGCCGGCCCGCGCGGTGCTGGTCTACCCGGTGATCGACATGGGCGGGCAGGCGCACCCGGGTTCGCGACAGCGCCTGCTGGGCGCCGATGCGGACGCCACGTGGGTGGCGCGCTATTCCATGCAGCGCCAGGTGCGCGACGACACGCCACCGACCCTGCTGCTGCATGCCGCCGACGATGACGTGGTCAGCGTGGACAACAGCCTGCTGATGGCGCAGGCATTGGCCACGCACGGCGTGGAGCACGAACTGCACGTCTTCGCCCACGGCGGCCATGGCTTCGGCGTACGCATGCCGGTCGGCTCGACCACCGCCCTGTGGCCCTCCCTCGCGCAGCGCTGGCTGCAGGCCGGCCAGGATGCTCATCCATGAATGACGAACATGCCGATCTGCAGCGTCGCCGTTTCCTGCGCGACAGCACGCGCTGGGCCTTCGCTGCGACCACCGCGTCGCTGCTGCCTCCAGCGTTCGCGGCGCCAGGCCCCCGCGCCGACCAGCAGGTACTGGCACGGGTGCGCGGCGGTCGCGTGCGTGGCCAGCGCGAGCACGGCATCCACGTGTTCCGCGGCCTGCGCTATGGGGCGGACACGGCCGCCTGCCGATTCCAGCCGCCACGCCGCGAGGCAGCATGGCGCGGCATCGCCGACGCCCTGGAATACGGCCCTGCAGCACCGCAGGGCGGCCGTGACGCTCCTGGCAGCGAAGACTGCCTGTTCCTCAACGTATGGACCCCTGCGCTCGGCGACGGCGGCAGGCGGCCGATCCTGTTCTATATCCACGGCGGCGGCTTCAACAACGGCTCCGGCGGTGATCCGCTGTACGACGGCAGTGCACTGTGCCGGCGTGGCGACGTGGTGGTGGTGACCGTCAACCATCGGCTCAACGTGTTCGGCTACCTGTACCTGGGCGACCGCGGCGATCCGCGCCTTGCGGCATCCGGCAACGTCGGCCAGCTGGACCTGGTGCAGGCGCTGCAGTGGGTGCGCGAACATGCCGCCACGTTCGGTGGGGACGCGGACAACATCACCGTGTTCGGCCAGTCGGGCGGTGGTGCGAAGATCGCCACGCTGATGGCCATGCCCGCCGCGCGTGGGCTGTTCCACCGTGCCTGGACGATGAGCGGCCAACAGGTCACTGCGGCAGGCCCGCGGGCGGCCGCACAGCGCGCGACGATCGCGATGCAGTCGGTGGGGGTCACCGATGCAGCCGGGCTGCTGCGGCTGCCGGCAACCGAACTGCTCGCCGCCACCCGTGCACGCGACCCTTCGCGGGTGGAGGACACCGGCCTTTATTTCGGTCCGGTGCTGGATGACGTGGTACTGCCCGTGCACCCGTTCTGGCCGCAGGCCCCGGCACAGTCGGCGGGCATCCCCATGGTGATCGGCAACACCCACGACGAGACGCGCGCGTTCCTGGGCAATGACCCGGCCAACTTCGCGCTGACCTGGGAGACCTTGCCGGCGAAGCTGGAAAAGGAACAGTACGTGGACCTGCGGCCGGAAAGGATCATCGCCGGCTACCGTCGGCTGTATCCGCACTACACGCCATCGCAGGTGTTCTTCGCTGCCACCACCGCCGGCCGCTCCTGGCGCGGTGCGGTGGAGGAACTGGAAGCCCGCGCGCGCCAGGCGCCGGGTGCCGCACCCACCTGGGCCTACCAGCTGGACTGGGGCTCGCCACTGGATGGTGGAAAGTTCGGTGCCTTCCACACCCTGGATATTCCGCTGGTGTTCGACAACATCGCCCAGCCGGGCTCACGCACCGGTACCGGTGAAGCCGCCGGCAGGGTCGCTGCGGCGATGAGCGGGGCGCTGATCGCCTTCGCACGCCATGGCGACCCCAACCATGCCGGCGTGCCGCGCTGGGAGCCGTACTGCCTGCCGCGCCGGCAGACGATGCTGTTCGATCACCCCAGCCAGCAAGCCGACGACCCCCGCGGTGGCGAACGGGAACTGTACGGGCAGGCGCCCTTCATCCAGCGCGGCTCGTTCTGACCTCGCCTGGATTTCAGTTCAGGATCTGTCGTCAACACCCCGCCATCTTGCAGTGAAAGCGTCCATTTCCGGCGAAAACGCACTCATCTCGACAACCTTAAGGCACTGAACATTCTCTTAACCGCAGTTCCATAGACTGCCCGCATGGAAGAGACATCCGTACCACTGCCATTCTGCGGACGGCAGCGCCTGATCGACGCGATGGACGCAGCGGTAGGCCTGGGCGATCCGCGGGCGGTTACACGCGCGTTGAAAAAGGTGCTGCGCGAGGCGATCGCCGATCCGCAGATCATCCTGCCCGCCTGCGTGGGACGCCCGCTGGACGGTCGTTATGCGCGCCGCGAACTGCACCGCAGCGCCCATCTGGGCTACAGCGTGATCGCCATGTGCTGGGGTCCCGGCCAGGGCACTCCCTTGCACGACCACGATGACCTGTGGTGCGTGGAAGGCGTCTGGCAGGGAGAACTGATCGTAACGCCGTATTCGCTGCTGGAACGCGATGGCGAGCGTTTCCGCTTCGCGGCGCAGGAAGCGCTGTACGGCATGCGCGGTACCGCCGGCTGCCTGATCCCGCCACATGAACACCATAGGCTGCGCAACGCCAGCGATCGACAGGTCGCGGTATCGGTCCATGTCTACCAGGCGCCGATGGAACGCAGTGCGGTGTTCGATCCGCTGGGTGCTGGCTGGTACCAGCGCCGGGTGAAGTGGATGGAAACCGACGCGGCCTAGCGGCCGCGCTGCTCCACGAAGATGCCGGCCAGCGGCCGGCACTACCGTATGGATGTCACAGCGGCACGTCCACCCTGTTGTTCAGGCGGGTCACCTCTTCGCCATCGTCGGCCAGCATCACGCGCACGCGCAGGCCACTGCGGTCCCCGGCGGGCAGGGGCAGTGATACCACGGCTGTTTTCGGCAGCAGGTCAATCGGGGCGTCCAGCGCGGGAATCTCCGTCCGCGCGATCTCGCGACCATGCGCTTCCTCCAGCACCGCCACGCCCATGCCCGTGCCCACGTGGCCCAGGCTGTGCACGGTGACATGCGCCTGCCGCCCATCCACGCGGACATCACCCCGCCCCACGCCAAGGTCCGGACGCTGTTCCACCGGCGTACCGGGCTGCAGCAGGCTGAACTCGAATACTTCGGTCTTTCCCGGCTGGAACTGCAGTAGCGTGCTGGCACTGGTCTCCAGCACCACTTCGCGCTCACGTACCCGCCCGTCGATTCGGCCGTCGCCGTCTGCATCCACGCCGCTGCGCACGCGCCAGGTGCCGCTGGCCACATTCCAGCCGGTCATGCCGGCATCGATCGCCCGCCTGCCAAGGTTGTAGCTGGTCACGGTGAAGCGTTCGCGCGAGGGCGCGTGCACCAGCAGGCCCACCTGTTCGGCATCGCCATCCTGCGCGAAGCGCCAGCTCACCGTATGCCCCGGCCAGCTCTGGTTGCGCTTCAGGGCGATACCGCCCAGGCGCGCCCGCTGCAGGAATTCGCTCGGCGCTTCCACGCGATCCGACCACCAGTGGCCTTCGGTGTTCATGTACTCACGCTGCGCCTTGGCCTGGATGCCGTCGGCATGCAGCGCGGCGATGTACATCATGTCGCCGGTCGCCTGCCATGCCATAAGATTGGCAAAGCCTCCCTTGCCCGCATCGGCGTCGGCGGTCAGCGTCGGGTACCAGTCCTGCTGCCGGCCCAGCAGCTCGACATAGTTCTCGCCCAGGTTGGCCAGCGCGCCGGGACCTCCGCGCTGGACGCGGTAATCCAGCGCCTGCAGGTACCTGTCCTCGCCCGTCCAGCGCCAGGCCGCCCAGAAGGTGTGCATGATGTCGCCGCTGCCGGAGCCCTTGTTGAGCTCGCCGCCGCGGGTTTCGCCGGTCGCCCAGTTGATCTCGTTCGGCAGTGTCCAGCGGCCCGTGTCGTCCGTATAGGCGTGGGCGAGATAACCATCGGCCAGCCCGGTGACCAGCCTGCGGCCGGTGGGATCGGCGTTGTACTGGCCGAGCAGGAAGGCCGGGTGCAGCACCGGGAACGAGTAGGGCTTCTGCCATTGCCAGTTCGGTTCGCGATACACCTTGTTGCCGCCGAACCAGTTGCTGGAAAACAGCAGATGGCCCTGCGGATTGCGCAGGATGATCCTCTCGTCGAAGGCCTTCACCGTTTCCATCAGGCGTTCGAGCGTCAGCGGGTCGCCCCAGTTGAGGTACAGCATCGCGCTGTTGGCGTTGATGCCTTCCTCGTAGGAATGCAGTTCGTCGGTCTCGATGGTGCTCAGGCCATGGCTGAACATGCCATTGCGGTAGACCGCATCGGACAGCGCGGTCAGCGATGCATTGAGACGGTCGGGCTGCACGCCCATCAACGCCAGCCCGGGCCACTGCTGGGTCAGGTCGGAATCATCGGATATGCCACCGCCGAAATCGCCGTAGGCCACCTGGCGGTTGTCGATCCACCAGTCGACGAAGCGCCGTACGTACTTCAGGTCCTGCACCTGGTTGAATGCCCAGGCGGGTACGCCGGCAGGCACCTGGGGTGCCTCGAACGGTGGCCGGCCCTGGCTGTTGTAACTGATGTAATTCCAGTACAGGCGGCCGAGCTCATGGTCCGGCTCCACCCGCAGCAGGTCGCTGAGGTCGGCATACACACGTGCATACAGGCGCTGGCGCTTGGAGGTGGTGTGTTCCTCGACGAGGAAACCCCAGTTGTCGCGCACCTGGTTGAAGCGGTCGGCGACGTGTTCGGCGATCGCTTCGGCACGCGGCTTGAACACCATCCGGATCTCCGCACCGTCCAGTGCCTGCGCATCGAAGCCAGGCGCCGCCGAGGCGATGCTCAGCCACAGGCTGTCGGCGGTGAGGATGCGGTCGCGCAGGTCCAGGAACACGGTGCGCTTCTGGCCCGGCTGCACCGAGACCGATACATCGATCATGTCGCGTGCCGGCCAGATCGGATCCTTGATGCGGATGTTGAGCGGGATCAGCCCATCATGCGTGGCCGGCAGGTCCAGTGCCGGCAGGTCGATGGCCACGCCGTCCAGGCCATCATGCATGTTCTCCCAGCTGTGCGCCCAGCTGCGGATCAGCGGCTGGTCGGCCGGCGCATCACCGACACCGGAAGGCACCAGCACGTGGACGATCGGGCGCGGATGCGAAGGCAGGCTGCCGGCACTGCGGCGCCGCGAGCCGGCGCCCCTGGGCAGGGCCATCACCGTGCTGCGCTCGGCCTCCGGGTAGCGGCCGTCGATGTAGTGGCGCAGCGCATCCAGGTTGGTGTAGTCCGGCAGTGCCTGGCTGTCGATGGAATAGGCCTGCTTGACGCTTCCTTCCGGCTCGGCACCTTCCTCCACGTGATACGCCCAGATCTCCTGGATCGGGGTTTCCTGTTCCACGTTGGAAAAGCGCAGCACGCCACCGCGGGTGGCAGGAATATCGTCCACGCTGCGCACCGCGCCACGTGGCCGATGCATCAACACGTCACTGGCGCCGGCCGCGTCCGCTCCATGGGCCAGCGTGCCGAAGGCCGCGCCACGCAGCTCCACGCGGTTCACCGTTTCGCCCTCGGGCAGGGTCAGGTCCAGGTGCTGGCCACCCTCCACGTAGGTATTCCAGTCCGGCAGCTGGAAATAGTCGTTGCGACCCGGCAAGCGCGAACGGTTGTAGACGCCGGGCCAGGTGGTTTCGGCGATGCCGTCGGTGGCCTTCCACATCCACTGTTTCAGGTCCTTCGCATCGGCGAATTCCACCTTGCGGATGCGCGTGCCAGCGGCCGCCAGCGCCGGCGGCGCGGCCCCTTCCCAACCGAAGCGATGCCGCCATGCACGTTCATCGCCGGGCCGCTCAACGGCGGTGGTCGCGGCCCTGCTGCGTGCCAGTGCGGCCACTGCCGGCGCATCGAGCATGCGGTCGTAGACACGGATATGCTGGAAATCACTGCCACGCAGGAAGTTGTAACGGCTCTGCACCTGGTACGGAGCCATAACCCGGCCGGCCAGGCCGAGCTGGTCCAGCGCGGCATCGTAGTCGCCGGTGGTCTCCGCGCGCGCGACCTCGCGGCCATCGACGGACAGCCGCACACCGTGGTCCTCGTCCCAGGCAAAGGCCAGGTGCAGCCACTGGTCCGGATGCGGGACACCCGGCATGTGGAAGGACACGCGCGTGCGCGCCAGGCTGGCGTCGGTGACGAACGCATCGAAACCGTGGCCGTTCCAGTCGATGCGCAGCCAGGCCATGTCCCAGCTGCTGTGGTCGGCATAGCCGACCCGGAAGATCACGAAGGGTGCCTCGCCCAGTGCGTAACGGGGCCGCCAGTCGAACGCGAGGGTACCGCGCTGCGCCAGGATGTTGCCCGGCGCATCCCACGACAGCACGCCATCGTCTTGCCACTGGATCGCCTTGCCCTGCACGGCGTCATCGACCACCGCGACCTTGTCGCGGAAATTCGGTACCGCTTCACCGTGCGCTACGTCCGCCTCCAGGCCATGACGGGCATCGACGTGGAACAGCAGGTTGGGTGGTGTGGCTGCGGATACGGGCGTGGCCAGCAGGGCGACCGCCAGGGCAAGCGCGTTGCGGCACAGGGGACGGGAGGCGAGGGAAGAGCGGTGCGGCATGGAACCATCCTTTCTACAGCGGGCGACGTACGCGTTGGAGCAGGGGCAGCAGGCGTGGCTCGACGTGATGGGACGCCGATGCGACAGCTGTCGTCATGGCAGAAGACGAGGTGGCCCGGGCATCCTGCAGGCACCTGCCAGGCAAGGGCCTTCATGCGCGGGGCACGCCCGGCATCGCAGGACGCCGGAACGTAGCAAAGCCCCTGTGCAGGGGCATCTTGCGCCGCAGCAGCACTGCTGGTGCGACTGCGGCGGCGTGGCTGGCACGCCGCCGCGTGGTGGTTCAGAACTTGTAACGCGCGCCGAGCAGGAACTGGCGCCCGGTCTCGGTGTACTGCAGCGGCAGGCGGCCGGTGAGCGGCGAATACACCCACTCGTCGGACCCCTCGTTGGTGAGGTTGATGCCTTCCAGGCTCAGTTCCAGCTGGTCGCTGATCTTGTAGCGCAGCGAGGCATCGATGACCGTGGTACCGGTCATGCCGTGATAACCGTCGAGGTTGAAGCCGGTTTCCTGGCCCGGTGCCTGGGTCAGGTAATCATCGCGGTTGGTCGCCGAGATGCGGCCGGCGAAGGTCTCGCCTTCGTAGAACAGCGTGGCGTTCCAGGACGACTTGGACAGGCCGGTCAGGTCGGTCTTCATCACCGGCTGGCCCTGTCCGTTGAGGTACTGGATCTTCGATTCCACCCAGGTGTAGTTCAGCTGCGCGCCCAGGTTGGCCCACTTGCCCGGCAGGAAGGTGAACGGCTGGGTGTAGTTCGCTTCCACGCCGTGCAGTTCGCCGCCGGGGGTGTTGAGCGGAATGCTGAAGGTGAACTCGTCGTTGACGGTGGCGCCGGTGCCATCGAGCAGGTTGGCAGGCAGGCCGCTGGTCGAATAGGGACGCACATCGCGGGTGGTCTGCACGAAGGATTCGATGTCCTTGTAGAACACGCCCAGGCCCAGCATCGCACCTTCCTGGAAGTACCATTCGAAGCCCAGGTCGACGTTGGTTGCGCGGATCGGATCCAGGTTCGGATTGCCGCCGGACACCGTGCGCGCGCCACCGGCCACGGCCACCGTCACGCCCGGGGTCAGGTGGCCCAGGCCCGGACGGGTCATTACCTTGGCCGCACCCAGGCGGATCAGGAAGTCCGGGCTTACTTCGGCGACCAGGTTGAACGAAGGCAGGGTGTCATCGTAGGTGCGGCTGGTGGTGGTGAGCGCCGGCACGCCGCCGATGGTGGCGTAGCCGGTGGACTCCTGCTTGGTACGCACGTAGCGCACGCCGACGTTGCCCGACAGCGGAATGGAGCCCAGATCGGCGGAGAATTCGCCCATCAGGTAGGCGCCACGGTCTTCTTCCTCCACGCTGCGGCTGTTGTTCAACCGCGGCGCGACGGCAAACGTGCCGCTGTTGCTGTAGATGTCGAACAGATCGGCCACCGCATCCAGGTTCGGCACCACCCAGCTGGATGGCGAACCGTTGATGCCCTTCAGGCCCGCCGGCTGGGTGTAATCGGATGGCACCAGCATGCCGCCACCCGGGAACTCCGGCACGGCCAGCTCGCTGGCACGACGCAGTTCGGTGGTGCTGAAGCTGTAGTTCTTGGCCAGCACGCCGCCCTTCAGGCGGAAACCCGGGCTGATGTTCCAGTTGAAATCGATCTGGCCGGTATCGAAATCATTGTCCACGTACTGCGGGCGCAGGCGGATTTCGGCCAGCGTCCAGCCATTGGGATCGGTGGGGTCCACGCCATAGTTGATGATCGGCGCGTTGCGGTTGCCACGATAATCGTAGCTGTAGCCGTCCACATCGGCCTTGTCCATGATGATGGTGGTCTGCACCGGGTTCTCATGCGCCGAGCGCGAGGTGCCGATCTTGCCGGAGACCTGGAAGGCGTCGCTGAAACGATGGTCGAGGTTCAGGCTGACCTGCTTGAACTCGGTGCTCCATTCGTCATGGCGGTTTTCGGCGCGGATGTCGACATTGTCGAACTCGCCGTACAGCAGTGCGTTGTCGCGGATCTCGCCGTTGCGCACGATGGTCTGCGGCTTGCCGGTACCCGAACGGCTGAAGGAGATCGCCTCGATGTAGTTCTCATCGCGGGTCGCATCGATCTTCGAGTACAGCGTATCCAGCGAGATCTCGGTGCGGTCGCTCGGCTTCCACTGCAGCGAGCCGGTCACGCCCAGGCGCTTCTGCTCATGTTCCATCTGTACGTAGCGCGGGAAGCGCGGGTGGAAGACATTCGCGCCATTGGCTTCGGCGAACGGCGAGCTTGGCGAGAACCCGCCGTTGCTGGGTCCATTGGCCCAGCGGCCGGTGTTGGAACCTTCTTCCAGCGCCTGGCGCTCGGAGTAGGCCACCGACAGCAGCGCGCCGAAGGTGCCGTCGGCGAAGGTATTGGCCACCAGCGCGGCCACGCGCGGATCGGCCTTGTCGGCCATGTCGTTGAAGCTGCCCTGGCCGCTGGCGGCAAAGGTGAAGCCGTCATAGTCGAATGGACGCGCGGTGCGCAGGTCCACGGTGGCACCCAGCGAACCTTCCTCGACATCGGCCGAGGCGGTCTTGCGCACCACCAGCTGCGAGAACAGGTCGGAGGCGAACACGTTGAAATCGAAGCCACGGCCACGGTTGGTGCCGCCGCTCTGGTCGCCGGACCCGACCGTGGTCAGCGCTTCCATGCCGTTGATGCGCACGCGGGTGAAGTCCGGGCCCAGGCCGCGCACGGAGATGCTGCGGCCTTCGCCGGCTTCGCGGGTGATCACCACGCCGGGAATGCGCTGCAGCGATTCGGCCAGGTTGAGGTCCGGGAACTTGCCGATGTCCTCGGCGACGATGGCATCCACGACGCCGGCTTCGCCGCGCTTGATGTCCAGCGCCTTTTCCACGCTGGCGCGGTAGCCGGTGACGGTGACGGTATCCAGATCGGTCGCACTGCCGGCCTGCTGCGCGTTGGCGGTCGCCGTGGCGCCCAGTGCCATGCCGATCGACAGGGCGAGCATGGTAACCGGTGTCTTTTTACGGGTGTGACGTGAATTCATGGCCTTTCCCTCTCCCAAAGGTCTGGTTTCGCTCGCGGTGCGGATCAATGACACCGCTGGTCAGAGCCGACGTTAACAGCACCTTCATGTTCGGGCATCTTGCACCGCAACAGATCTGCAATGTCCCGGAGACGCTTGCGGGACAATGACTTGGGCTGCCCTACGGGGTGGACGGGAGGGACGATCGGGCTAGAATGACACCGATAGTCAAGAGTCGCGCGGGGTGCGCGGCCCATCCGTCCCGTCGCATGGCGCGCCATGATGGGCCGGGCAACGAGGACATCTTCCATGAGTCGAATCGTGTGTTTCGGGGAACTGCTGCTGCGAATGGGGGCACCGGGACGTGAGCTGCTGCTGCAGACGCCGCGGCTGGAGGTGCATGTCGGCGGCGCGGAAGCCAATGTCGGCGTGTCACTGGCGCATTTCGGCCACGATGTGGCGATGGTCAGCACCGTAGCCGACAACCCGCTCGGCATGCACGCACTGGCCGAACTGCGGCGGCATGGCGTGGATACCCGTCCTGTCGCGCGCCGGGCCGGCACGCGCATGGGCCTGTATTTCCTGGTGACCGGTGCCGTCCAGCGCGCCAGCGAAGTGGTCTACGACCGCGCAGATTCTGCGTTCGCACTGAGCACCGCCGATGATTATGACTGGCCCACGCTGCTTGCTGGCACGGACTGGCTGCATCTTTCCGGCGTCACCCCTGCACTCGGCCCGGACGTGGCACAGGCCGCACTGGCGGCAGCGCGCGCGGCCCGTGCGCTGGGCGTGCGGGTGTCCTTCGACGGCAACTTCCGGCCCCGCCTGTGGCAGCGGTGGGGTGGCGATGCGAAGGCGATCCTGCGCGAGCTGTTCGCGCAGGCCGACATCCTCTTCGCCGACCATCGCGATATCCAGGTGGTGCTGGGCCAGTCGTTCGCGCAGGCAGAGGGCGTCGCCCGCGTCGAAGCCGCAGCGGCAGCGGCATTCGATGCGTTCCCACACCTGCAGTGGATGGCCTGCACCCAGCGCCAGGCATTGAGCGTGGACCACCACGCCCTGGGCGCGCTGCTGATCGGCCGCGACGGCACCCGCGCGCAGGCACCGGTCCGCCAGCTGCAGGGCATTGTCGATCGCATCGGCGGTGGCGATGCATTCGCGGCCGGCATCCTGCATGGCATCATGCAAGGTCTGGATGCCGACGCCACCGTGCGCTTCGGCCTGGCCGCCGGCGGACTGAAGCATTCCATCCCCGGCGATTTCAATCCTGTCAGCGAAGCTGACGTACTGGCCCTGGTGGGCGAGGAGCATTTCGATGTCCGGCGCTGATCCGCGCGTTCGTGCGGTACTGAAACTTGCACCGGTGATCCCGGTGTTCACCCCCGATGATGTCGATGACGCCGTGCAGGTGGCGCAGGCGCTGTTCCGCGGCGGCCTGCCGGTGATCGAAGTCACTCTGCGCACGCCGCGGGCGATGGAGGCCATCAAGGCCATGGTCGAGGCCGTCCCGGATGCCGTCATCGGTGCGGGCACGGTGCTGACGTCGGCGCAGATGCAGGCGGTGAAGGACGCCGGTGGGCGCTTCGCGGTATCGCCGGGGGCGACCACACGCCTGTATGCCGCCGCACGCGACGTGGACCTGCCATTCCTGCCCGGCGTGGCCACCTCTTCGGAGTTGATGGAGGGACTGGAGCACGGCCTGGATACGTTCAAGTTCTTTCCTGCGGTCCAGGCCGGCGGTGCGCCGCTGCTGTCGGCATGGGCCGGACCGTTCACCGACGTGCGCTTCTGCCCGACCGGCGGGATCAGCGCGCAGACCGCACCGCAGTTCCTGCACCTGCCGAACGTGCTGTGCGTGGGCGGCTCCTGGCTGACGACCGCAGCGCTGATGCAGAGCCGCGACTGGGCGACCATCGAAGAACTGGCGCGCTCGGCGGCCGCCCTGGCGGGCTGAGCATCCCCTGGCGCGGGCGGGGCTACCCCGCGCGCGTCGCAGCAGGCACAGGCCTGGCGGGCCGAAGAGGAGACGCGTGGTTCAACGCCTGCCTGGATTCCTTCCGGATTGATCGTGATCAAGGCGTCGGCACGGAGCCGACGCCACTCTTGGCCTCCACGACGCCCTACGGAATTGCACGCATGAACACGACCATGAAGGCTGCCGTCGTCCGTGAGTTCGGCAAGCCGCTTTCGATCGAGGAAGTCGCGGTTCCGCGCCCCGGCGCGGGCCAGATACTGGTGAAGATCGAAGCGTGTGGGGTCTGCCATACCGACCTGCACGCCGCCGAAGGAGACTGGCCGGTGAAGCCCGAACCTCCCTTCATTCCCGGCCACGAAGGGGTGGGGTACGTGGTTGCCACGGGCGCCGGCGTCGGCCACGTCAGGGAAGGCGACAGGGTCGGCATCCCCTGGCTGTATTCGGCCTGCGGCCATTGCGAACACTGCCTGGGTGGCTGGGAAACACTCTGCGAAACGCAGCAGAACACCGGCTATTCGGTCAACGGCGGCTTCGCGGAATACGCGCTGGCCGACGCCGATTATGTGGGACTGCTTCCCCGGCACGTGGGCTTCGTGGAGATCGCGCCGGTGCTGTGCGCCGGCGTTACGGTCTACAAGGGCCTGAAGATGACCGACACCAGGCCGGGCGACTGGGTGGTGATTTCCGGTATTGGCGGGCTGGGGCACATGGCCGTGCAGTACGCGCGTGCGATGGGCCTGAACGTGGCCGCCGTGGATGTGGACGATGACAAGCTGCGACTGGCCGTGCGCCTTGGCGCCACGGTGACGGTCAATGCCCGCACCTCCGATCCTGCCACTTACCTGAAGAAGGAGATCGGCGGCGCGCACGGTGTACTGGTCACCGCCGTTTCACCGAAGGCGTTCGAACAGGCACTGGGCATGGTCCGCCGCGGCGGCACGGTGGCACTCAACGGGCTGCCTCCCGGCAGCTTCCCGCTGGATATCTTCGGCATGGTGCTCAACGGCGTGACAGTGCGTGGTTCTATCGTCGGCACCCGCCTGGACCTGCAGGAATCGCTGCAGTTCGCCGCCGACGGCAAGGTCGCTGCCACGGTCGGCACCGATCGCCTGGAGAACATCAACGAGGTGTTCGCGCGCATGCGCGCGGGCACCATCGAAGGTCGCGTGGTACTGGACTTCGCGAACTGACCGGCCGGGCACTGCCCGGTCGCGCGTCCTACAATGGGCCCATGCCCGCCGTGCTCAAGACCGCTTTCCTTTCCCTGCTGGCCCTCGTCGGCGCGCTGCTGGCGCTGGCTCTGGTGACTACGGTCGCCAGCTGGCTGCCGGCATTGCTCGGCCTGCATCCCGGCAGCGCGGCGCAGCTGGGCTGGGACCTGGCGTTCACCGTGCTGGGCGGTATCGCCGCGATCGGCTTTGCCACCCGTTACGCGCCTGCGTGGCCGTCCGTGCACGGCATGGTCATCATCCTGCTGATCACTGCCGCATCGCTGTGGGCGGTGTGGGACATGGGCAACGACTTTCCCCGCTGGTTCGTCGGTGCACTGCTGGCATCGCTGCCGGTACAGGCCGCTGTCGGCCTGCGCATCGGCAGGCCCTTCGCACGCGGTGCTGACCGTCGTCAGCGGTCGAATTCCGGCAGCGTCTGACGCAGCGTTTCAATGCCGGCCCACGGCGCCTGCTTCAGGCGCCTGGCCCGCGCCATCGCCTTGTCCAGTGGAAAGGCATCGGCCGAGGCGACGCGCGCCAGCTCGTCCCAGCGCAGGGGAACGGCCACGCCCGCGCTTTCCCGCGCACGCAGCGACCAGGAACACACGCTGGTGGCGCCTCGCGCGTTGCGCAGCCAGTCGATGAAGATAACGCCCTTGCGCCGGGCCTTGCTCATGGTGGCCACGTAGCGGTCCGGTGCGCGTGCGGCCATGGCCTGGGCGAACGCTTCGCAGAATGCCTTGGCCTGCTCCCAGGACGCTGCCGGCTGCAGCGGCGCCACCACGTGCAGGCCCTTGCCGCCGGACAGCCGTACGAAGCTTTCCAGCCCGGCCTGGCGCAGGTGGGCGCGCACGTCGCGGGCGGCAGCCCTGATCTGCGTCCAGCCGATGCCTTCACCGGGATCCAGGTCGAACACCAGGCGATCGGCATGCTCCGGATCTGCAATTGTGGCACCCCAGGGATGCAGCTCCAGGGTGTTCATCTGTACCAGTTGCAGCAGGCCCTTTTCATCGTCGATGTAGACGTAGTCTTCGGTGCCGCTCTTCTGCCGCAGCGGTACCGCATGTACCGCATCGCCCAGGCCCTGGCCGTGGTGCTTCTGGAAGAAACAGGCGTTGCCGATGCCCTCCGGACAGCGCAGCAGCGACAACGGCCTGCCGGTGATCTCCGGCAGGATCCAGTGCGCCATCTGCCGGTAATACGCCGCGACATCGCCCTTGCTCAGCTTCAACGCCGGATAGACCACACGCTCGGGGTGGCTGATCGTCACCTCCAGGCCCGCAGTGGATTCCGGTCCGGACGCTGCCCTGGCGCCGCGCACGCGCGAGGGTGCCGCAGCCGTCGTGGCGCGTGCCGGGACTTCACCCCCGGCGCCCAGATCAGCGGCCGACTTGTCGCTGCGCAGCCGCTTGAAGCTTGCCTGGCGCAGCAGCCCTTCCTTGCCCCAGCCACGGAAGGCGACTTCCGCGACCAGCGCAGGCCGCACCCAGCGCACGCTGGATGCACGGAACGGAACATGGGCAGGTAGTTCCACGGACGCCTGCTTCACCCCCATTTCCTGCAGCGTCGCCGTCAACGCGCGCAGCGCCTGGTCGTCGAAGCCGGTGCCGACACGGCCGACGTAGCGCAGCCCGGAACCCTCCGGCGTGGCCAACAGCAACGAACCGAACCCCTGCCGCGATCCTTTCGGCGGGGTATGGCCGACGATCAGGAATTCGTCGCTGTCTTCGTGCTTCACCTTCACCCAGGAACGCGCGCGGCGATTCTCATAGGGCGCATCCATCCGCTTGCTGACGATGCCTTCGAAGCCCGCCTTGCCGCTGGCGGCGAAGACCTCCGGACCGTGGCCGATGACGTGGTCGCTGTAGGCCAGCGTACCCACCGTGTCGCCCAGCAGCTGCTTCAGCAGCGCCTTGCGTTGCTGCAGGGGTGCCTGGCTGATGTCCACGCCGGCCACGCCCGGGACATCGAACACCAGGTAGCGCAGCGGCTGCTTCGACGTGCCGTCGATGACACGCTGCAGGGCAGCGAAGTCGCTGCGGCCGCCAGCGTCGAGCACCACCAGTTCACCATCCAGGCGCGCATCCTGCACCGGCAGCGCGGCGATGGCGCGGGTGACTTCCGGGAAATCCCCGCTCCAGTCCAGTCCGTTGCGCGAACGCAGTGTCACCTGCCCGTCGGCCAGGTCCGCCAGCAGCCGGTAACCATCCCACTTGATCTCGTGCAGCCATTGCCCGCCGCCGGGCGCGGCGTCGCGATGATCGGTCAGCTGCGGTGTGAACTCGTGCGGATACGGCCGATCGCGCGCACCGTCCAGCGCCAGCGCGCGTGCATGCCAGCGGTCTTCGCGTTTCCGGGAAGAACGCGTGCGGCCGGCGACTGCGGTCCGGGCGCTCTTCTTCGTGGCCTTTCCGGAGGTTTTCTTCGCCCTGGCGGACCCGGCTGTGCCCGCGCCTGGAGCACCCTCCAGCAGGTCATCGGCCTCCGCATCGCGGGCTGCTTCGTCATCGCGCTTGATCAGCAGCCACTGCGGTTGGCGGCCCTTCAACGCGGTGCGCACCAGTTTCCAGCCACCGCCCAGGCGCTGCCCATGCAGCACGAAATCCAGCTTGCCGGCAGCAAGCGCCTGCAGCGGATCGCCGTCGCAGGCCCAGGTGCCATGATCGTAGACATCCACATGCCCGGCACCGTAATGACCTTCGGGGATGTCGCCCTCGAAGGTCGCGTAGGACACCGGATGGTCCTCCACTTCCACCGCCAGGCGCTTCTCGCCTACCCGCAGCGAAGGCCCCTTCGGCACCGCCCAGCTCTTCAGCACGCCATCCATCTCCAGCCGGAAGTCGTAATGGCGATGACTGGCATGGTGCAGCTGCACCACGAAGATCGGCCGCCGGTCCGGATTGCCCGGCATGGGCACGTCGTCCGGCTCCGGCGTGGCGGCCGTCCCGGCCCCCAGCCTGCGCTTGCGTCGATACTGGTGCAGCGACATCGCTCAGCCTGCCCGCCGCTGCGGCGCGGCCTTCTTCGTGGCCTTCTTCGTGGCCTTGGCAGGCGCCTTCGCGGCGGCCTTCTTCGCCGGTTTGGCGCTCTTCTTCGCTGCCGTCTTCGCCGGCTTCCGCGGCGTCTTCCGGGCCGTCCTGCCAGCAGTCTTTTTCGCTGGCGTACGCGTATTGGCATCCAGGCTCTTCTGCAGCAACGCCATGAAATCCACCACGTTGGTGGCCGCATCCTCGCGGGGCGCCGGCTCCTCTTCCACCGTGGTGGTGCCGCCTTTTTCCTTGATCCGCCGGGTCAGAATGCCCTGCAGGCGCTCGCGGAATTCGTCGTGGTACTGCGACGGATCCCACTCACCGGCCATGGATTCGATCAGCTGTTCGGCCATCGCCGTTTCCCTGCTGCTGATCCTGTAATCGGCAAGGCTGCCGGTGGGCAGCCTGTACTCTTCCGGATCGACCAGTTCCTGCGGGTAACGCAGGATCATCAGCACCAGCGCATCCTCGTTGGGCATCACCGCACAGAGGTATTCGCGCGTGCGCACCACCACCCTGGCGATGCCGACCTTGCCGGTGCTGCGCAGCGTTTCGCGCAGCAGCACGTAGCCTTTTTCGGCCTTCTTTCCCGGCACCAGCAGGTAGGGCTTCTCGAAGTAGCGCGGATCGATGCCGGCGGCATCGACGAACGATTCCACTTCGACCGTTTCATGGCTTTCCGGCGCCGCCGAACGGATGTCGGCCTCTTCCAGCACCACGTAGCTGCCTTTGTCGTACTCGAAGGCCTTGACGATGTCCTTCCAGGGCACTTCCTCGCCGGTATCGGCATTGACGCGTTCGAAGCGGATGGGCTTGCGGTCGCGCGAATCGAGCATGCGGAACTGCAGGTCGGTACGGCGTTCGCCCGACATCAGCGATACCGGGACATTGAGCAGGCCGAAGGAAAGGGTGCCGGTCCAGATCGGGCGGGCCATGGGGTGCTCACCGGGGTGCCAGGGGAGGACCAGCTTCAGCGCGGTGCCGTGAAACGCCCGTGTCGGCGGCGTGCACGGGGCGGGAGACCACCCCGCCTGCGCCGCCTACAGCAGCGAACGCACGGCCGTGGCCGGCATGTGGTCCAGCGCCAGCCAGGCGTCTTCCACCACCTCGCGTGCCTGTGGCCAGGACAACCGCGATGCGCCGCGCACCTGCTCCCAGTGCGCGGCCAGCGCCTGTTCGGTGCTTTCATCGCCACCCCGCGGCCAGTCGGCGGCATGGGTGCTCAGCGCGAAGGCATAGGCCGGGCAGAGATCGGCCCAGCTGCGGCGACCCTGGCCGCGTCGTCGCTCCTGATCGGTGAGCATGTACTGCACGTAATCCTGCGCCACCTCCTGCGGATCCTCGTGCAGGGCGCGACGGGCGCGACGCTGGGTGGCGCCGGCGAACGGGTTGGCCAGGGCGTTGAACACGCGGGGGGCGGGACGATCCAGGCGGGGCATGGCACGGCTCCTGCAGGACGGGCGGGAAGCAAGGTTTACCGGCGGGCAGGTTAGTAGGCCGTGACTGGCATGTTCATGACGCGGGATTCGCAACGGCTTTACCTGCAGGGCGCTGTAGTAGGCACTCATCGAGGAGATCCGCCATGAACAGAGACACCTCCCGGGATCCGCTGCGGGAATCCACCCCTCCGGTCCCCGGCGAACAGCGCGCAAAACACGATATCGCCGATGCCGAGGACCGTGGCACCGGAGCCCCGTTCATCGACGCACGGGGAGATGCGGATGACCATCTGCCGGTGAAACGTGTCAGCGAGCAGGCCGCGCAGGACCGCAAGGACTGTGGCGACCGCCAGCGCGGTGGCCAGGAAAGCCCGCTCAAGCGCCGTGAGCGCAAGCAGCATGCCAGCGACAACCAGGACCAGGCCCTTGAAGAGACCTTCCCGGCCAGCGACCCGACCTCGCCGTTCGTGCCGGCCAAGGCCCCGGACTGACATCCGGTAACGCCGGCCGCTGGCCGGCGTCAGCGACGCGCCCTCACCGCCATGACCACTGCACGCCCACGCTGGCGGTGCGGTCCGGTCCGGGCTCGTAATAGCGCCCGTTGCCATCGTTGACGATCACCGACCCGATGTAGCGCTGGTCCAGCAGGTTGTCCACCCGCGCGAAGACCCGCAGGTCGCCGGTGCGCTGCCGCCAGCGCCGGCCGGCTTCGATGTTCACCACCGCATAGCCCGGTGCGCGTTCGGTATCCAGGTCGTTGACCACGGTATCGCTGCTGGCCGCCACTTCGGCGGCCCACTGCCACTCGCGCGGCTGCCACTGCAGGCGGGCCGACGCCTGCTGCCGCGGCACGCCGGGCAGGCGGCTGCCGGCCGCGACCAGGGTGTCGGGGACGCTGCAGCCGCTGCCACCACAGGCCAGGTAACCACTGCGCACCTGCGCCTGCAGCCACGTCCAGGCGAGCTGCAGTTCCAGGTCCGTCGCCAGGGACTGGCGCCATGAGAGCTCCGCGCCCTGGCGGCGGGTGCGGCCGATGGTGCGGTAGGTACTGCGGCCATTGGTGTTGCTGGCCACCGCAAGTTCGTCATCGGTATCGGCCCGGAACACCGTTACGTCCAGGCGGCGGCCGTCCTGTGCCTGCCATTTGCTGCCGATTTCCATGGTGCGGCTGCGCGCTGCGCCAAGGTCCAGCGCCAGTCCGGCCTGGCCATCGGCGCGGTAGCCGAGTTCATTGAAGGTGGGGGTTTCGAATCCACGTCCCACCGCTGCGTGCAGGCGCCATCCGGGCGTCACCGCGAAGCTGACCCCCGCCACCGGTGTGGTGGCCTGGTAGCGTCGGCTGCCGCTGTCGTCGGGATTGCCGGCGACGATGTAGCGATCATCCGAACGAAAGCGCACCACGCTGTGCCGGGCACCGGCCAGCAGTGACCAGCGCTCGCTCCATTGCCACCAGGCCTGCGCGAACTGGTCCACGTTCTGCACGGTGTCGCGCTGGTCGCGGCGCAGCCGTCCGCGCACGCCCATCGCTTCGCCGACGAAGTTTTCGTAGCCGGTACGGTCCTGGCGCTGGCGGTCGGCGTTGAGACCGGCCGTGACATCCAGCGCGCGCCCTGCCAGCGTTCCCTTCCAGCCCCAGCGCGCGTCCAGCCCGCCATAGTCGCCGTCCAGGTCGATGACACCGCCGGCATGCAGCGGATTGACCTGCGGCGCCGGCGGTATGGCAAGAAACTGGGTCACGGCGCGCTGGCCGGCGTAGCCCATCAGGCGGAAGCGATGCAGATCGCGGGTGCCGCTGTACACCAGCCCTGCCTGGCTCTGCCGCACCGATTTGCGTGTGTCGTACTGGTACGCCACTGCCGTGGCCTGGCGCGGATCGGCGGTGGCCTGCGCACGCGTCAGGCCGAGTGGGTCCTGCGCATCCGGTGCGTCCAGGTGATTGAGCAGCAGCTCCAGCCGGTCCTCGCCAACCGCCATTCCGAAGCGTGCGTTCAGCGATTCGCGGCGCGCGCTGCTGTGGTCGCGCCAGCCATCGGTACGGAAATGATTGGCGGCGATGTTGTAGTCCACCGGACCCTGTACTCCACGCAGCTGCGCGCCCATGCTGACGGTGTTGTCCGCACCCACGTTCATGCGCAGCCGCCAGGGATCGCCGGGGCGCCCGGGCGCGGTATGCACCTGCAGGACGCCACCGGAGGAGTTGCCGTACAGCGCCGAGAACGGTCCGCGCAGCACTTCGATGCGCTCGGCGCCGAGCAGGCTGGCATGGGACAGCTGGCCCTGGCCGTCGGGCATGGTGGCCGGCATCCCGTCCACCAGCACCCGCACGCCACGCACGCCGAACGTTGAACGCGCGCCGAAGCCGCGGATGGAAAGCTGGGTGTCCTGGGCCAGGTTCTGGCGGTCGCGGGCCACCACCCCGGCCACGCCGGCCAGCGCCTCGGCGATCTGTGCCTGGGCACCCGCGCGGTCGTCATCGATCCATACCGTGTCCGAACTGGCCGGCAGCGCGAACGGGTCCACGTCCTGTACACGGGCCGCCTGCACTTCCACGGTCGCCAGGCGTGGCGGCGAAGCTGACTGGGCATGGACGATGGCAGGCAGGAACACGGTGCAAAGGGAAACCGCCAGGCGGCGGCGGATCGGGAAGGGGAAGGTCATCCGCAGGCAACATTGGAAGGCACGACCGCTCATCGTAGGCGCCTCCACGTGACGGGGGCGAGTCCTGCGGCGCCCCCTTTGTTACGATGGGCCGGTTGCGGCCGGAGCGGTCGCGATCCTGCCGCGTGCTTTCTTCCTCCCCCTTACCGAATGAGTACCGCCGTGTCCTTCTTTGCAAACGTGGAACTGGTCCCGGGCGACCCGATCCTGGGCCTGACCGAGGCGTACAACGCCGACAGCCGTCCGACCAAGGTCAACCTGGGCGTGGGCATCTACTACGACGAGAGCGGCCGCATTCCGCTGCTGCGCGCCGTCAGGCAGATCGAGCAGCAGCTCGCCACGGAAGCCAAACCGCGCGGTTACCTGCCCATCGATGGCCTGCCGGCGTATACCCAGGCCACCCGCGAGCTGGTGTTCGGCAAGGATTCGCCGCTGCTGGCAGCCGGGCGCGTGGCCACCTCGCAGACCATCGGCGGCAGCGGCGCGCTGCGCGTCGGCGCGGACCTGCTGCACCGGTTGCTGCCGCACGCCACCATCGCCATCAGCAACCCCAGCTGGGAAAACCATCGCGCGGTGTTCGGCGCGGCGGGCTTCGAGGTTCTGGAGTACACCTATTTCGATCCGCAGACCCACGGGGTGGACTTCGACGGCATGCTGGCCGACCTGGGCCGGCTGCAGCCGGGCACCGTGGTGCTGCTGCACGCCTGCTGCCACAACCCGACCGGTGCCGACCTGACGGTCGCGCAGTGGAAGCAGGTGGCCGGGGTACTGAAGGAACGCCAGCTGTTCCCGTTCATCGACATGGCCTACCAGGGCTTCGACAAGGGCATCGAGCAGGATGGCGCGGCGGTTCGCATCATCGCCGAAGCCGGCATCGACAGCTTCGTGGTCGCCAACTCGTACTCCAAGTCGTTCTCGCTGTACGGCGAGCGCATCGGCGCACTGTCGGTGGTGGCGCCGGATGCCGATGCCGCCCGCGCCGTGCAGTCGCAGGTCAAGCGCATCATCCGCACCATCTATTCCAGCCCGTCCAACCACGGCGCGGCGCTGGTGGCCGGCGTGCTGACCAGCCCGGAGCTGCGCGCGCTGTGGGAGCAGGAACTGACTGAAATGCGCGAGCGCATCCATGCGCTGCGGGGTGGCCTGGTCGACAGGCTGGCCGCTGCCGGCGCACCGGAGTTCGCCTTCATCAACGACCAGGCCGGCATGTTCTCCTACTCCGGCCTGAGCCGCGTGCAGGTGGAAGCGCTGCGCGACGAATACGGCATCTATGCCGTCGGTACCGGCCGCATCTGCGTGGCTGCCCTGAACCAGAACAACCTCGACTACGTAGCGAAGGCCATCGCCGCCGTCAGGTAACCCCCACAAAAGGGGGACGGAGGTGGTTAATTTCAATTAACCACCTCCGTCCCCCTTTTTTTGTCGGGGCGGCGACAATAGGCGTTTCTTCCTGTCGCTCGAGGCCTGTCTGTCCATGTCCCGTACGTCGTTGACCCGGTTTCTCATCCAGGAACAGCACGCTGGCCGCATCAATGCGGACCTGCGCCAGCTGATCGCCGTCGTGGGCCGTGCCTGCACCAGCATTTCCATCGCCGTCAGCAAGGGTGCCCTGGGTGGCGTGCTGGGCGATGCCGGCACCGGCAACGTGCAGGGCGAGGCACAGAAGAAACTGGATGTGATCAGCAACGAGATCCTGCTTGAAGCCAATGCCTGGGGCGGCCACCTGGCCGCGTGCGCATCCGAGGAAATGGACCACTGCCAGCCGGTGCCGGACATCTACCCGCGTGGCGATTTCCTGTTGCTGTTCGATCCGCTCGATGGCAGCTCCAACATCGATGTCAACGTATCGGTCGGCACGATCTTCTCGGTGCTGCGTTGCCCGAAGGACGTGGAATGCCCGAGCGATGAAAGTTTCCTGCAGGCCGGCACCCGCCAGATCGCTGCCGGCTACTGCATCTACGGGCCCAGCACGCAGATGGTGCTCACCGTCGGCCACGGCACGCACGCCTTCACCCTGGACCGCGAGAAGGGCGAGTTCGTGTTGACCACGCCGAACATGCAGATTCCGGCGGCCACCCAGGAATTCGCCATCAACATGTCCAACCAGCGGCACTGGGAAGCGCCGATGCAGGCCTACGTGCAGGATCTGCTGGCCGGCAAGGAAGGCGCGCGCGGCAAGAATTTCAACATGCGCTGGATCGCCAGCATGGTCGCCGACGTGCACCGCATCCTGACCCGCGGCGGCATCTTCATCTATCCGTGGGACAGGAAGGACCCGTCCAAGGCCGGCAAGCTGCGCCTGATGTATGAAGCCAATCCGATGGGCCTGCTGGTGGAGCAGGCCGGCGGCGCCGCGTCCACGGGACGCGCGCGCATCCTCGACATCCAGCCCGAACAGCTGCACCAGCGCGTGCCGGTGTTCCTCGGCTCACGCGAGGAAGTCGCTGAAGCCGAGCGTTACCACCGGCAGCACGATCTCGACAACGCCGGCTGACATCGACCTGGATCGACGCATCCCGCCCGCTCCGCACGGCGGGCGGGATGCCCATGCACGGCCTGGATACCGCGTGTCCATCGCGTGACATCGCCATCGCCAGTGGGCACCATCGAAGGCCACGCTGGCGAAGGATGCATGCATGCACGCGCAGGAACCGGTCGATTTCATCGAAGTGATCCACAACGCGGTACCGGCGGAGGTGTGCGCGGCGATCGTGACGCGGCTGCGCGCAAGCGACCGCCTGCAACCCGGTGCGGTGGGCAGCGGAATATACCCGGAACTCAAGCGCAGCAAGGATCTCCGCATCAGCAGCCTGGCCGGCTGGGGTGACGTGGAAAACCTGCTTCAGCAAGCCGTTTTCAGCGGCCTTTTAAGTTATCTACGCCGTTATCCACAGGCATTGATCGCCCCCCTGATGTTGCAGGTGCAGGACAGCAATGGACAGCCGAAGCGGCTGACGGCCGAGGACTTCCCGCTGATGGAAGCCGCCGCGTTGTCGGACCTGGCGCGCACCTGCCTGCGCCCCGGCGCGATCAACCTGCAGTGGTACGAAGCCGGCGAGGGTGGCTACCCCTACTGGCATTGCGAGCTCTATCCGAGGGACGCGCAGGCCGAAACCCTGCATCGCCACCTGCTGTGGACGCTGTATCTCAACGATGATTTCGAGCAGGGGGAGACCGAGTTCCTGTTCCAGGAACGGAAGATCGCGCCACGCACCGGCAGCCTGCTGATCGCACCGACCGCCTTCACGCATACCCACAGGGGCAACCGTCCGCAGGGCGGCGACAAGTTCATCGCCACCAGCTGGATCCTGTTCCAGTCCGCCGGGACGCTGTTCGGGGGCTGACGCGGGCGCGCGCCAGGCATCGCGCGGTCAATGCCGCCGTTTCCTGATCCGGGCGATGCCCAGGCCCGCGGACAGCACGGCAAGCATCAGGAAGACCAGGCCATCCGCCAACTGGCAGGGCCCGAACACCACGTCTTCCACGAAGATGAGCAGCATCCGCAAGGCGGTCGCCAGGAAGAACCCGACAACCAGCCATCGATAGGTCCCCCCTTCCCGGGCGCTGGACGCACACGTGTCCACCTTTCCCATGGCCGACCTGAGCTTGGACGCCCGGGAAGGAGAGGATGACGACGCATCAGGCAGTTCCTGCACCGGCGGATCGACCGGGGCCAGGCCACGGTTCCCCGTGGGTGAGGCGATGTAGGTAGGTTCCTGCTGATGCACGGCGCCATGGTGCGGCAGAAGCCTGCGAGCTTCTTTCAGAAATCGCTCATAGCTTCAAGGTGGACAACAGGATGCTCGTCTCGGTACTGGAAATGCCCGGTGTCTGGCGGATGCTGTTGAGGACCCTGTCGAAGGCTTCCAGACTGTCCGCACGCAGCTCGGCCAGCATGTCCCAACGCCCGTTGGTGGAGTGCAGGGCGGCCACATGGGGCTGTCCAAGCAACAGGCGGCGGACGTTGTTGCCCTGGGTACCCTCGATGGCGATGCTCATGATGGCGCGGATCTGGTGGGGTTCGGCATCCGGGCGCAGGCGCACCGTATACCCCACGATGATGCCTTCGCGTTCCAGCCGGGCCATGCGGTTCTGGACCGTGGCCCTGGCCACCCGCAGCCGCTTGGCCAGCGCCACGATCGGTAGCCGGGCGTTCTCTCGCAGCAGGGCCAGCAGCTGGTGGTCGGTCGCGTCCATGGCAGTCATTCTGATCAGCTTTGCTGTACATAATGTACCGGACGTCTTCCTTTATGGCGATATGCTCCATACACATTGACGTGCATTCGCCCGAAAATTTGCTTCCACCCCATGCCTTGATGGGGGCTTGAAGGAGAAGCAGATGACGCGATTCGTGGATGTTCCCAGCATGACCCGGCTGGTGGCCGACATCGGGGTTGCCCGATTCATTGGCGAGCTCGCCGACACGATCACCGCCGATTTCCTGCGCTGGCCGGACTTCGACAAATCGGCACGGGTGGCCAGCCACTCGGAAGTGGGCGTGATCGAACTCATGCCTGTGGCCGACGCACGGCGATACGCCTTCAAGTACGTCAACGGCCATCCGGTGAACACCGAAAAGGGCCTGTACACCGTCATGGCCTTCGGCGTGCTTGCCGACGTGGATACCGGCTATCCGGTGCTGCTGTCCGAACTGACCCTGGCCACCGCATTGCGCACGGCGGCGACCTCGCTGATGGCCGCCCGCGCACTGGCCCGGCCGGGTGCCAGGCGCATGGCGCTGATCGGAAACGGCGCGCAGAGCGAGTTCCAGGCGCTGGCCTTCCACGCGCATCTGGGCATCGAGGAAATCGCCGTGCATGACGTGGACCCTCGTGCCACCGACAAGCTGATCCACAACCTGTCCGACATCCGGTCACTCAGGCTCGTCCGCGCCGCGTCCGTCGCCGACGCGGTGCGCGGTGCGGATATCGTCACCACCATCACGGCGGACAAGGCCTACGCGACCATCCTCACCCCGGAGATGATCGAGCCGGGCATGCACATCAATGCCGTTGGCGGCGATTGTCCGGGCAAGACGGAACTGCATGCCGATATCCTGCGCGATGCACGCGTGTTCGTCGAATATGAGCCACAGACGCGGGTGGAAGGCGAGATCCAGCAGCTTGCTGCGGATGCTGAAGTCGTGGACCTCTGGCGGGTCCTGGGTGGCCAGGTGGCTGGCCGGGAACATCCCCGGCAGGTCACCGTGTTCGATTCGGTCGGCTTCGCGCTGGAGGATTACTCCACCCTGCGCTTCGTCCTGGAGCAGGTGGAACGTCGGGGACTGGGCAGCATGATCGACCTGGTTCCCACCGCCGAAGATCCGAAGGACCTGTTCCGTTTCACGCGCATCGATGCCGGACATGCCGGACATGCGGGCTTGCGGCGTTCGGCCTGAATGACGAAGGCACCGACGATGATCCAGCCGCCTTCCACCCAGGCCCCATCCGCCGTCGTGATGGTCAGGCCGCAACGTTTCCGCCCGAATGCGGAAACCGCTGTGGACAACGCCTTCCAGGTGGATGCCGTGGCCACCGGCAGCATGGTCACCGCTGCGCAGGCGTATGAGGAAGTCACCCGCGCGGTGGCCCGGCTGCGCGACGAAGGCGTGCGCGTGCATCTTTTCGAAGACGCCGGCGACCAGGACACGCCGGATTCGGTGTTTCCCAACAACTGGTTCTCCACGCATGCCGACGGCAGGGTGGCGCTGTATCCGATGTGTGCGCCGAACCGGCGTCGCGAGCGACGCGTGGATGTCATCGCGATGCTGCACGAGGAATATGTGGTGTCGCAGGTGATGGACTACTCGCACCACGAACAGGACGGCGTCTTCCTTGAAGGTACCGGGGCGATGGTCATCGACCATCCGGGAAAGGTGGCGTACATGGCCCGCTCCAACCGTGCCGACCCCGGCCTGTTCCAGCGCTTTGCGCAGGATTTCGGCCTGCAGCCCCAGGCGTTCGACGCAGTGGACCGCGAGGGCCGGCCGATCTACCACACCAACGTGATGATGTGCGTGGGAACGCATTTCGCGCTGCTCGGTGAGGACACCATCGCCACGCCGGCCGAGGCCAGCCGGGTCCGCTCGCGGCTGGAGCGTGGTGACCGCGAGGTCATTGCACTGAGCCACGGGCAGATCGCGGAATTCGCCGGCAATGCGATCGAACTGTCAGCCGATGGCGAACGCATCGTGGCGATGTCGCAGCGGGCGCTGGACAGCCTTTCGCCAGACCAGAAGGCACGACTGCAGCGCCATGCCCGGCCAGTCGCGCTGCCGGTTCCGACCATCGAGATGGCGGGCGGTTCCGTGCGCTGCATGATGGCCGGGATCCATCTTTCCCCGCGTCGCTGATCGCTGGCCAGGATCACTGGCTAGAACAGGCTGCCCTGCGGCGATTCCTCGCGCGGCGGGGCCGGCCGCAGGAAGCGGCTGCAGTCCAGTTTCGGCCAGTGACTGTTCTGCGCATCGAAGCCCAGTCGCCTGCGCGCGAGCCGGAAACGGTTGGCCAGCAGGTCCGCATAGGCACCCTGGCCGCGCATGCGGGTACCGAACCGGCTGTCGTAATCCTTGCCACCGCGCAGCTGCTGGACGGTGCTCATCACGTGGGCGGCGCGGTCCGGGTGGTGGGTCTGAAGCCAGTCGCGGAACAAGGGTGCCACCTCCAGCGGCAAGCGCAGCAGCACATAGCCGGCACTGCGTGCGCCGGCATCCCGCGCGGCTTCCAGCACGGCCTCCAGCTCGGCATCGTTGATCCACGGAATCACCGGCGCCACCATCACGCCCACCGGGATGCCGGCATCATGCAGGCGGCGCATGGCGCGCAGGCGTGCATGCGGTGCCGCTGCGCGCGGCTCAAGCCGTGCCGACAGATGGGGATCCAGCGACGTCACCGAAAAATGCACGCTGACCAGGTTCTGCTCCGCCAGCGGCACGAGCAGGTCGATATCGCGTTCCACCAATGTATTCTTGGTGATGAGCGAGAACGGATGCCGGGTTTCCAGCATCACCTCGATCAGCTGCCGGGTGAGCTTGAACTTGCGCTCGATCGGCTGGTAGGCATCGGTATTGATGCCCAGTGCGATCGGCTGCGGCACATAGCCGGGCCGGGACAGTTCCCTGCGCAGCAGCTGCGGCGCGTTGATCTTGGCGAACAGCCGGGTCTCGAAATCCAGTCCGGGAGACAGGTTCAGATAGGCGTGGGAGGGACGCGCGAAACAGTAGGAACATCCATGTTCGCAGCCCCGATACGGATTCACCGATTGGCTGAAGCCCACGTCCGGCGATGTGTTGCGGGTGATGATGCTGCGTGCGGTTTCGGCCCGCACCTCGGTGCGCAGGCGCGCCTGCGCGAACTCTTCGCTTTCGTCCACGTTCCAGCCATCGTCCACCGCTTCGCTGACGGTGGATTCAAAGCGACCTGCCAGATGGGAGGTCGAGCCGCGGCCCTTGATCGCAATACCCATCGATGCAGGGTAGGGCAGCGCCGTCTCAGGACCTGCGACGCCAGTGCGTAGCCGTCCCGGACAGGCTGTACTGTTCAGCCCCAGCTGTTGACGGAGTGATGCCGAACGTCGGCCGGGCCGGCCAGTCGCCTGCGCTCACAGCAGCGCGAGATAGCCTTTAACCGTGGCATCCAGTCCGTCGTACAGTGCTTCGCTGATCAGCGCATGGCCGATGGACACTTCCTGCACATCGGGCACCGCCTGCAGGAACGCCCGCAGGTTGGCCTGGGAAAGATCGTGCCCGGCGTTCACGCCCAGGCCCACCGCCTGTGCGCGGCGGGCGGCGTCTGCGAACAGGGCCAGCATCGCGGCCGCATCACCGGATGCATGGGCCTCGGCGTAGGGCCCGGTGTACAGCTCGACACGATCCGCCCCGACTGCTGCGGCCACTTCAAGGTGCGGGTTGCCGGCGTCCACGAACAGGCTTACCCGGCATCCCATCGCCTTCAGGTCCGACACCAGCGGACGCAGGCGCCCGGCATCGCGTTCGAAATCAAAGCCATGGTCGGAGGTCAGCTGACCGTCGCCATCAGGCACCAGGGTGGCCTGTGCTGGGCGCGTGGCTTCGCACAACGGCAGCAGGCCCGGATATCCCTCGCGCGGCGCGGCGAAGGGGTTGCCTTCGATGTTGAACTCAACGCCCCTGTCACGCGTCAGCGAGGACAGCGCGAACACATCCTCGGCGGTGATGTGCCGGCGGTCCGGCCGCGGGTGCACGGTGATGCCGTGCGCGCCCGCCTGCAGGCAGGCCTGGGCCGCGCGAAGGACATCCGGTTCGCCCCCCCCGCGCGAATTGCGCAGCACGGCGATCTTGTTGACGTTGACGCTCAGGCAGGTCATGAAGGTAAGGCATGTT
>Ga0160455_100303_pt1 | contig 32119 bp, 25 predicted proteins | sample HID1972I_E6MG_FD_108206 | JGI IMG/M metagenome (GOLD analysis project Ga0160455, IMG submission 108206) | Enriched pill bug-associated microbial communities from UW Madison campus, WI, USA - HID1972I_E6 MG | ecosystem: Host-associated > Arthropoda: Insects > Digestive system > Unclassified ... | reverse complement strand
GGCCGGCACATAATTGCCCGACGAGGCCAGCGCGTTGATTCCGTATACAGCAGAAAGGAGCAGACTGAAACCGATCGGCACCACATACCACGTCCACAGCGTGACGTGGAACACAATGTATGCGCATACCACCCCCACGGCGAACAGCGCCCAGACAGCGCTCATCAGCAGCGCCGGCGATATATGCAGTGTGCGTCCGGCAACTGCCTTTGCACGGCGAAGGAAAATATACAGGCAGCACACAGCCGGCAGCAGCAACAGCAACCAATAACGACCGGCGAACAGCTGGTCAAGCGCTGTGGTAACGGTGCTGAGCTTGAACAGCGGCCAATAACCCATCTGCACCTGCGCTTTCTTGGCATCCATGGTGCCTGGGAAGAACGTCCCGTAATACAGTTTCATGGCGATGATCCAGGCAAGCATGCCCGCGACCAGGATCACCACCGCCGCCAACAGGCGACGCCAGGAATAGTGCGATGTGACAGGAGACACCCACAGGACGAATGCCAGGCCGGTGAACTGTACGATCACGAACAGCAGGGAGTCCGGCCGCAATGTCATTGCGACGACGAACAGCAGGGTGCCGAACACCAGCGCCCGCCTCATGACGACCAGGTAGCTGCCGATCGCCAACGCAGCAGTGAACGCATAGGTTTCATGGGCCGACACCGCACTCGACAGCGGCAGCATCGCAATGAATGCTGCCACCAGGACCGAGCCTGCCTGGTTGACCAAAGAACCTGACCAGAGGCAGGCGCGACCCGCAACCCACGCCATGGCAGCTACCGCGACCCCCGAGAGGAACGTCGATACCTGAGGCACGTCGACCAGAATGTGAAAGCATCCCAGCAATTTGACGATACCAGCCAGCAACATCGCGTAACCGGTCGCCGTGGAACCATAATAATGCTGTCCCACGTTGAAGACGAACCCATGCCCCGCCAGCGCATTCTGCGCGTAACGGAAGGTGATGTAGGAGTCATCGACGGCAAAGCCCTGGTTGTAGTGCAGGTAACCCCAAAGCAGGACGATCGCGGCCACGGAAAGCGGAAGCGTGTGTCGCCAGGTAACAGTAGTGGTTGTGGTACTCATCATTGCTTGAATCCGAGTCTGGACAGCAGTTCTGGGTGGTCAGGAAGGACTGACATCGGTGAATCCAACGGCAAGCCAGTCGCACCAGATGACTCCGTTCAGGTCACTGGATTCGATGATCAGCTGGCGACCACCGTTCGTCTCGACATGGATTGCGTCGGCATGGTGGCGATCAACCTCGACATCGTTAGCCTTCCCATCATCGATACGCCAGTGCAATCCCGCGAGACCTGCCTGCGGATCGGCCATGCAGGTGGTGTTGCCTTCGAAACTCTCGATGACTGGATGCAGGTCGAGCGCGCGCAGGCCGGCAATGTCCAGAACGACACGGGCGCGCTTCCCCTCGCCGGGGTGGAGCAGCAACCGATGGTCCGGCAAGGGATCGACAGGCATGTAGGCCGCGTCCCGCTTGATGACGCGCCCTTCCACTGCCGCGAGGCCGATCCGCAGTGCCTCCAACCGGGAAGCATCCTGCGCGGCCCTCTCCTCGTCCCGCGCCTCTGGAACCGGCACTGCGGCGGCCGGCCCTGCAATGCTGGGCTCAACATCTGCAGGCGCCGAGGCAACAGGTTCCCTCAGGTCGCAACCAGCGGTAACCGCAAGCAGCAGGACAGCGGCTCCGGCCGCCACGGCGTGTTTCTTGAACGTCATTCAGGCATCCTGGATTTTGTGTTCAACGGCAGGCGCAGGGGGGCAATGCGCAGGATCGGCTTCAGTCAACGACGACCTGCCTGCCATTATCGCAACGATATGGCTTTGCATCGACCACGTAATGGAGCATCAACGAGTACTGCCCGGCCGGCAGCGCAGGAGCGGCCGACTCAAAGCCAGCATTGCGCAGATCCTCACGGCCCCCGTGTGCATCTGCGACATCATCGCGCCTGACCGACAGAGACAAGGGCGTCGCTACGCGGACGGCACGATGCGGGTCCACGAACAGCAGGAACAACGACTCTACCGGCACAGCCTCGGAGTGCCCGGCCCAACCGCGGATCGGATCACCCGCCTTCATCTTCACGCTTCCGCCGGAGAACGCAAGCTGGCCGACGGATTCGATGTTGCAGAAAGAGGCCTCCGTGGAAGCGGAAAGATCAACGTCAGGCCCGGCGTCCTTCGCACCGCCCGTCACCACCGGCGCGGCAGCGGGAGGAGCAACTTCCTGCGTAGCCGTCTTGGGAGGCGTACGGGGAGGGGCGTTGGGCTCCTGGCAGGCTGCGAGTCCCAGCGCAAGAACCAGAAAAAGTCCTGGAAAATGAAGCCTGTTCATGATGCGCTCCGTGCTTTGATCCACCTCGCTTCGACACGCTTGCCCAGCCGGATGCCCGGCAATTCGATCCAGCGGTAACTCAGCCAGGAAAGAGGTAGCAGGATGGTGAAGGTAAGCAGCGTGCAGACCAGGAATGCCACGGTCAGGTCAGACTGCTGCTCGTGGATGCGTCGATAAACGGGAACAAGAAGATATACCGCCGTCGGATGGAGCAGGTAGAGGGAATAACTGACCTTTCCCAGGAAGGACGTGAAGCGGTTTACCAGCAGCCTCCACGGAGACATCGAGAGGCCAGCGAAGATGAGCCCGTAAGCCACTGCCTGCATGTAGTAAGGGTTGCCGAACACATTGGGCAACCAGCCCTGGATCAGGGCCATGTAGAAAAAGGCACCGGCAAGCAGCGCGGCATTGCCCTTTCCTTGCTGCGATGCATCGGCTGCGCGACACCCGGTGAACCAGTAATACAGAACGACACCGGTAGCGAAGATCGGGAAGTGTTTGAACGTACTCCACTGCAGGATCGATTCGCGCCAGCCGGCGGGCAACTTGAGGTAATCCAGCACAAGCCCGATGAAGTACCAGAGCAGCAGTGTCGCGAAGAACAGCGCAATGGCATTGTCACGGTTGCGCACGCGGGCATAGATCAGCGGGAACACCGCATAGAAGATCATTTCCACGCCGATCGTCCAGCCAGCCCAGACGAACCCCTCCTGGCGCATCGGAATGAAGTTGAATACAAACAGGATCGACGCCAACACCCCTTCGGCAGAATGGCGCGCGTCGAACAGCCATGCATCACGGACGAGGCTGACGACAATCATGAAGTAGAACAACGGTGCCACGCGGAAGAATCGATGCAGGTAGAAGCTCGTCAATGGCTTTGGACTGGCTTGGCGCAGGGGCATCGTGTAGTACAGGGAGAAGGCGCTTACGATGAAGAACAGAGTGACGCCCGTGCCGCCCATCAGGGTGAACTTCTCCGCCCAGCGCGGCAACGCAAGCTGGGGCTGCGGCATCAATGTCATGTGATAGATCACCACATAAGCGGCGGCCAGCCCACGAAGTGCGTCCAGGAAATCCAGCCTGCCGTGCTTCAAAGTCGGGCTTTTCACTCCACCATCAGTTGCGTCTTGCTGCATGTGTCATCCAAGTGTTTGAAGTAGACAGGCCCTGGCATCGGCGGCAACGGCTCCAGCCGGCCCTGTGCTGGTGGACAGCATAAGGAACTGGCGCGTCGAGAGGTAGATTTCCCCTGCTCATGAGACGGTGGATCGGGTCAGGTCCATTTCGTAGCGCGTATCAATGTCGGCAACATCAGGAACTCCGCTCCGTAGCGGTAGTTGTTGGTGGTCGCCCCCGAAAATGGATCGTAACCGAGTCCGAACTCAATTCCATCGAAACCACTGGCCGCGAGGAGTCCGGCAAAATCAGCGCCGAAATTGAAGAATGTGTAGATCCCTTCAGGCCGGATGCCGTCTCCGTGCAGTTCCGTTGGCAGGATCTCATGCAGCTTGCCATCTACGTCCAGAGTGCCGCGCACCAGGGTCTCAGGCAGCCAGGGAAACCATGGCATGGTGAAGAGTGCCGTTGCCCCAGGCTTGAGTACCCGGCGACACTCAGCCAGGCCGGCGACCGCATCGGGCACGTGCTCGAGCACGTCATTATGGACAATTCCATCCAGCGAGCCATCCGCGAATGACAACGCAAGCATGTCCTGGTGACAGGCCTCGCGTGGCACATTGTCCGGCCCGGAGAACACGCTGATCTGGCCGCCTGGGGTCGAGGGGCCGTGATACTCGGACAGTTCAGCCAACGGGAATACGCTGGATACATAGCTGGCAAAGGGTGAGAAAGCCTCCAGCAAGGCAATACGATCACCGCGACCATACTGACGCAGCATGCTGGCGAACAACTGGCGAGTGCGCGAATTCAGGCCACAGGCCTGGCAGACCAGTCCTTCGCGCAGGTTGACATCGGTTCCGAAGTAGGCCCCCCCGTCCACTTTCAGACGGCGAACGCCATCGCAGCGGACGCAGTATCCGTCCAGGAATTCCCGCGCTGCTATTTCAGCATCGATGCCGCACATCGTGGAAAGTGAAGGACTGACGGCCGAAACAAGCGCGTCAACCGAGCCGTACCAACGCATTTCCGGATACATGACTTGCTCCCCAGTCTGATGGCGGTGCTGCGCGGCCCCCCATGTGCTCCTCACGCAGTACTTCTACGCTCCCCTGCGATTGACGACCACATCCGCGCCACGCCCGCTTCGGCGGTTACCTGCGGGCTCCAGCCCAGCTCGCGCGAGGCCCTGCCCACGTCCAGCACGATTTCCTTTACATCAAACGTACGGCTGGGTTCGTAGTCCACCTTCAGGGGGGTACCCGTTACACGCCGGATGATGCGGCAGAGCTCATTCAGGGAGGTTCCAACACCAGAGCCGGCATTGAACGCCGCCGTGTGCGGAGAATCAGTGGCCGCCAGAGCCAGGCGAACCAGGTCGTCGATGTAGATGTAATCCCTGACGATCTCACCATCGCCCCAGATCCTTACCGGCTGCTGCAATAGTGCCTTGCCCAGGAACACGGCGACAGCCCCCTGTATTCCCCCCATGGCCTGGCCGGGACCATACGGGTTGGACGGCCGCACGATGACAGGCTGCAGCCATCCCTGCCGCTGAAACATCGAGAGATAGTGCTCGATCGACGTCTTGACGATGCCGTATGAGGATATGGGGCGCAACGGATGGGTCTCAGGCACCGGGACCTGGTCAGGATTTCCGTAGACGGTGCCGCCGGATGAGAAGTAACAGAGCCGCCGGACATGGTGGTCGCGCATCGCCGCGAGCAGCGCATGGGTGCCCAGGAGATTGCCTTGAACGTCCAGAACCGGATCGGCCTCAGCAGTACTGGGAACCGTGCAACTAGCCAGATGAAACACCTGGTCCACACCCGGCAGCAGCTGCCCCAGGACCGCCGTGTCATGGAAGTCCCCCTGCACGTAGTGGACGCCGACCCGTTCCACACCGGAGCGCGGTGGCAGACGGTCAAGCACGGAAACCTCGTCTCCACGCAGCTGAAGCGCGTTGACGAGGTGCGCCCCGATAAAACCGTTGCCTCCGACGACCAATACCTTCATAGCATCATCCTTCGGTCGACGCAGGTGCACGCAGACCAAAATGCAGGCGAAGCTTTTCCTCGTAGGCGAGCGCCGCCGCCTGGGTGTGTGCACTCAGCGGGAAAAGGCGACGTGCATGGGACTGAACGCTCAACACCTCGTCAAGATGCCCCTGTGCCTGCGCGCCCAACGTGACGCTGTTGCCATGCCGACGGTGCCGGTTGAGTGAATCCGGAACAAAACTGACGCCTCCCTCCCGCAGCAACAGCAGGTATACCAGCCAGTCTCCGGCGATACGGTAACCTGCGATCTCCTCGATGTGCTTTTCCATCAGCCGCAGCAAAGGCGCGCGCCGGAACAACACGGCACTGACATTGGGAAGCGTGTTCTTCACCGCGAGGCCGGCCTCCACTTCTTCTGCGCCAGCCACGGTGTAACCCTGTTTCCAACGTTCCGAAGACAGATCGTTGGTGTAGTCCCGATAATCCGCAGCGAGCGTTTCGGCAAATTCGTCGATCTGTTCGGACTGGGTATACGCCATCACCGATTGTGGATTGGCTTCCAGCACTTCCACCAGCGCACTGAGGAACTCCGGCTTCGACAGATCATCGGCCTCCGCGATCCAGACGTACTCACCTCGCGCCAGGCTGACGCCCTTCATCCACTGGCGGAAAACCGATCCACTATTCTGGCGGGATGCCTCGAGCCGCGGCTCGGGATCCAGCCCGGGCCACAGGCGTTCAAGCTCAGCCAGACTGCCGTCGGATGAAGCATCGTCCAGAACAATCACTTCATACAGAGGGAAATCCTGGCCGTAGATGGAAGCAAGCCGCTCCTCCATGTAGTGCGCGTAGTTGTAATTCGGCACGACGACAGAGACACGCGGGATACGGTGTCCGGCCAGCTGCAGCAGATCCAGGAGGTAGCTGCGGAACGAGAAATCGGAATTGATCAGCCGGCGTCCGTTTTCGCCACATCGCTGCCGGAAACCTGCATCATCCAGCAAGCCTGCGATGGCCTGCCCGTAGGCACTGCCATCCAGCGTGGCAACGACCGTGCCACAGCCATGCAACTGCACCAGGTCGGCGCCTCCGCCCGTGCCCGCGAAAGCAACCACAGGAAGCGCGACGGACAGGGCCTCCAACACGACTGACGGGAAGGGATCTTCGCGCGATGCAAGCGCGTACACATCGGCACCCGCGTAGTAGTCGTCGGTATCGAAATCCAGGCCGGCGAAGTGGAAGCGGCTGGTCATCCCGTGGTGTGCGAGAAGCTTGTCTACCTGCTCGCAGATTCCCTCTTCGCGATGCCCAACCCAGATGAAATGCACATCGGCGCGATCGCCGAAAACACCTATGGCCGCATCCGCGAGGAGGTCGATACCCTTGCGCTGGTCGGCGTAGCCCACCGAGAGGACCACCCTGGCGTCTTCCCGCAGGCCAAAGCGTCGACGCAGCGCGAGCCGTGCCGGCGTCTGGTCTGCCTTGCCGCGATGCTTGTTGGCCGCAAACAGGCCCTGCGGCAGCTTGGTCACCTTGGCCTGCCCGGACGGCTCCAGGTAACCCTGCAGCCCCGTCGCGACCGCATCGGAGGCAACGACAATGCTGCAGGCTGAGCGCGACACGTCCATCAACGCATCCTGCAGCCGGTAGTCCTCGATGACTCCCGGCAATTCATGCACCAGGGAGACCACCTGCAGGCCGGCATCGCTGAACGCAGCAACGACCCTGCCACTGACGGCCGTGTTGGCAAGTACCGAACGGACGCCCAGCTGGCGCAGGTCAGCGGCCAGCAGCCGTGGATCCCGATCTTCCAGCATGTGCACCGTGGAGCATTCCGCAAACTGCTCCCGCAGCCGGCCGTCCTGCAGCAGCACGACATGGACGTCCAAACCGAGCCCCGAGGCCATCTGCCGGGCCATGTTCAGCGCCAGGTACTGCGCGCCATGCGGATGTGCATCGTGGGATATCAGCGCAACACGAGGCTTTCCGGATACAGCCGTTACATTGCGCGTCGCCTGCAGGAACGCATAACCGTAGTAACGATCCGGTTCCAGGTGCGCGCCTTCGGCCCATTCATTCCAGGCGTTGATGAAGACCACGCTCTCGCCACGCACCGGGTTGGCCAACGCGAAGTCACCTGCCGCCTGCAGCCATTCCTGATAGGCGGCCGGTGAGGCGTTGGCGAACGTATAGCCTCTTCCTGGCTTCCGCGCCTCGTTGTCCCAGCGCGGCGCCACACCCTTGAACAACGGATAGTCTTCCGCAGGCCATTCTGCGGATCGCGCCACCATCTCGCGGTAGTCCACCACATAACCTTCGTAGCGCGGATTGGCGATGTCCAGAGTGTGGTTGATGCTGGACAAGCCACGTGCCACCTTATGCGGTGGAAACTCAAGCGCTGCATCGAAGCCGTACGTACGGGGATCATCCACGTCGAACTGGACCATGGCGATGAACAGCTCGCCCAGGCCCACTTCACGTGCATGCTCACGCCACACCTGCAGCGACTTGCGCGCATCCGGGAGCAGCGAGGGACGGTATATGATCAGCAGTGGGCGGCCGTCCATGCGGATGTAGCGGGGATCGGACAGGTAAGGAATGGCGTCGCGGATGAACGCGGCATCATTATCCAGGTTGTAGTTCTGGCCGATCAGGATGTCGTTTTCATGGCCATCCCATCGACGCGTCCAGTTCTCGTTCGCCCAGCAGATGCAGAACGGAAGGTCGATTTCCGGATGTTGCAGCAACTGGTCCACCGGCCGCTCCATCAGGCGGTGTCCCGAGAACCAGTAATGATGGAAGCAGAATCCATGCACGCCATACAGGCGTGCCAACTCGGCCTGTCGCTTCATCACGTCGATAAGGCGCAAGTCATAGAAACCCAGTTCACCTGGCAGATGGGGCTGGCGGTGACCAACGAACTGGGGCATGGCCTTGCTGACGTTGGTCCATTCGGTGAACCCGCGTCCCCACCACGCGTCGTTCTCTTCGAAGGGATGGAACTGCGGCAGGTAAAAGGCGATCGCCTTCAACCGCAGCGCGTCCGGTGGCTGCAGCGATGGCGGCAGCGCGACATAATCCGGCCCACGAACGCCTGCCGCTACGTCCAGCGCACCGGCATAGACATGAGCGACAGCCTGGACATCGGAGTCTTCCGCCAGCAGGGCAGCGATGGATGCCGGGGGCGCCTCTGCTGCCGCTGCCGCTGCCCCGAACTCCTGCCCGCGCCCGAAGGTCTTCCAACGGCGGTACGCGTTGGTGTTTTCGAAGGCAAAGGCAAAGTTGCGGAACAGGAAGTCCTTCAACGCCAAGCGCGTATCCCAGCCACCTGGCACGGCCATGTAGAGGCGGCGCGCGATCGCTCCGAGTTTACCCATCTTATCCTGATGCATCGGTTAGAGGTGCCTCCTGGCACTACCGGACAACGTGCGAAGCCAGCCAGTGTAACGCCAACTACGAGATTGTTTCAGGGCTTCCACGTCACGCTCGCGGTGCTCGCCGATCAGGCGTTGCTCTGTTACTGCGATCTGCAGCGCCTGTACGTCGCGGCGCGCGTCTTCGCGCTCGCGTTCCAGCCGCGCCACTTCCCCGCGATACGAGGCCGCTTCGTTCAGATGCGCCCGCACCATCGCCTGGGATTCGGCAAGGAGCTGCTCCAGGGTGCGTATCCGCTCTTCGCGCCCAACCGCCTCATCCAGCTGCTTCCTTACCTCAAGCAGCTGTTCCTTGAACGCGCCGAGACCCGAGGTCTGCGAGATAGAGGCATCCGCCAACTGCTGGCGGGTCAGCTCGAACGACGCTTGCAGCGCATCCAGCCCACGCTCCTGTGCGGATCGCTGCTCGCCACGTTCACGGCGCACTTCATCGACAAGCGAGCCCAGCACGACCAGCGAGGAAAGGATTTCCTCACGGTTGGAGCGTGCCTGATCCAGCTCTGCGGCCTGCGCGGCGTGGGCCTGTCGAAGCGACTGGAGTTCCGCGGCCTGCGCGGCATGGGCCTGTCGAAGCGACTGGATCTCGGCCGACTCACGCTGCCGGGCTGCTGCTTCATGCAGCTCCGCCTGCTGGCCCACCTCCTGTTCGAGTTCAAGCACCCGCTGGTCCGCAGCCTGCACGCGCTCCGGCAGGTGGACCCCGTAGAAGGTCGCCGAATCAAGATCGTGGACCTTCAACTCGAAGAATGAGGAATCGAGCACTGGAAGTTCGTCGTTGCTGGCTACCACCAGGTCGTACAGGGGGCGGCTGAGGCCCACTTCTGATTCACTGGTTTCAGGTCCCGTGCCCAGGATCGATTCAAACCGCGTCCTGCCATCGGCGATCAGCAGCGATCCATACACGACGCGCTGGGAATAAACCGCATGGTGCCGGAAGTAGCGCCCGACCAGCGCGACCAACTCTTCGCGGAAGAGCTCCTTGACGTGATAAGGATTGGAGTAGCCCGGTTCGATCGTGTAGTACTGCTTGTTCGGACTGGACATGACCAACAGTCCACCGGGCCGCAGCACTCGCCGGATCTCCGACAGCATTTCCTCATGCTGGTCATGGTGTTCGATCGTCTCGAAACTGACCACGACGTCGACCGACGCATCTTCCAGCGGCAACAGGGCGGCAGACGCTTCTACGAAGCGCAGGCGATCGCTGCCATAGCGACCGCGCGCATGCTCGACCGTTTCCGCAGCGATATCCACGCCGATCACGGAAGCAGCAACGCCGGAGAGAATCTGGCTTCCGTAGCCTTCGCCACAGGCCACGTCCAGCACCTGTTTCCCGGCACAGAACCGCGCTGCATAGTGATAACGATGCAGGTGCTCGAAGGCAATCTGCCCAGCTACTTCAGGCATGAAGCGCTCACCGGTGAACTTCATGTCGGTGACTTCTTCTTTGATCTGCGACGTCATTTCAAACCTCTATTAAATACGAGTCACTGCAGCGCGATCCGTCGCATTCAAACTGCCACTGCACTTTCATCGTCTTCGACCACCAACTTCACTCGTTGCATCGGGGCGCCGAACATGCCAAGGCAGATACCCCGACCGTGCACATGGAAAGCAAGCGCATCGTGCAGCCATTGATGCTGTACATGCTGCTGTTGATTTCCGTCAGCAATGGCGACGCTCATGGTGTAATCGCCTTCGCGCAGCACCGGCATGCGGAAGTCAAAGCTGGCAGCGATGCGCTGGCCGGGCTCAACCGCCGGCGGGGCATCTGTCGAGGCGACGAATGTGTTATCGGCGAACAGTGTCTGTCCAAGGCGGTCGTACACCTCGAACCCGATGATTGGAGAGCGCAGCGACTGCAGGGCGTGGCAACTGATGCGCAGGCGTACCGGCTCCCCACCGATCACCCAGGAAAGCGGATTGCCATCCAGGTCGATGAATGCCGCTGATTCGATGACCGCCCCCCCCAGCCCGAAGCCATTCTTCTGATTGAACTCGAAGACTTCTACCTCGACACGATGGGAGCTGGCATTTATCAGATCCTGGCGAAAATCACGGGGCGCCATGCCTGCGTGATCCGGATCGACGTGCCCTGCAGGCGCCACGGAGGCAGCGGTCACCTCCGGCGACTCCGCTACAGGCGCGGGTCCAGCAGCCGCCATCTCGACCGCGTACAGATCCTCGAGGTATTTCGCCGTGACGTCCTTGGGTGCTCCATCGGCAACCACCTGGCCATGCGACAGCCAGATCACACGATCGCACAGGTTCATCACAGCAGAGGTGTCGTGCGACACGAATACGACCGTGCCGTTCTGCATGAAATCACGTAGAAATCGCATGCACTTCTGGACGAAGAAGGCGTCGCCGACACTCAGCGCTTCGTCGATGATCAGGATGTCGGCGTCGACGTGGGCAATGACGGCAAATGCCAGGCGCACGAACATACCGCTCGAATAGGTTTTAACCGGCTGATCGATGAACTCACCGATATCCGCGAAGGCAACGATCGAGTCGTACTTTTCGCGCAGTTTTTCTTCCGACAAGCCCAGCAGAGCACCGTTGAAGAAGACGTTCTCCCGGCCGGTGAAGTCCGGATTGAAGCCAGCCCCCAGTTCCAGCAGCGGGGCGACGCGCCCATCGATGAGAATTTGCCCGCTGGATGGCGACAGCGTGCCGCTCAACAGCTGCAGCAACGTGGATTTCCCGGATCCGTTGCGACCGATGATGCCGACCGTCTCGCCACGGCGGATCTCAAAAGATACGTCTTTCAATGCATTGAACTGGCGACCGTACGGCTGGGATGTGCGGCCAACCATGCGCGCGGCACGCGACTTGAGCGCTTCCTTCAGGCGATCCTGCGGCGTGGCGTAGACCTGGTAACGCTTGGAAACGCCTTCTACTTTCAACGCGATGGGATCAGATGACATCGGCGAATCCGTCCCGTGAACGTTGGAAGAAAAAATAACCCGCGAGGGCAACCATGATGGCGATGACACTGCTGGTCAGAAAATAGGTGAGGGACGGCACCTCTCCGAACATCAGCACTTTCCGTGCCTGTTCAAGCACTCCCGTCAGCGGATTCGCCTGGATCAGAGGCCGATACTTGTCGGGAATCGAGTCCAGCGAATAGAACACCGGTGACAGGAAAAGCAGCAACGTGGCCAGCGTCCCCGTGACCTGGATGACGTCGCGGAAGTACACGCCCAGCGCAGCCAGGAACCATGATACGCCAAGGCATCCAACCAGCAATGGAAGCATGACCACAGGAAACAGGATCGCCGTCCACGGCAACGCGACGCCCATGCATATCTGGGCGACAGTCAACACGATCCAGCTGACGAAGGCATGGAAAACGGCAGAGCCTACGGTCACCCATGCATAGATCTCCAATGGGAAGACCACCTTCTTCACATAGTTGACGTTGCTGGTGATCAGGCTTGGAGAGCGGTTGATGCATTCCGCCACCACGCCATGGACGATCAAGCCGGAAAAAAGAATCAGCGCGAATCCACCACTGGTGTCGAAATCCTTCCACTTGGCCTTGAACACCACCGAAAAGACAAACGTATAGAGCACCAGCATGATCAGCGGCGTCAGAAACGACCACGCGAGACCTGCGAAGGAGCCGCGGTAGCGCCCAACGATCTCGCGCTGGACCAGCTTGAATATCAGCTGCCGGTGCTGGATCGGGGATCGGAAGAAACCTGCAAACGGACGCCTGCGCGCGACCGCATACGGCGCCAGTCCACCGGTGGATTTTTCGAGATTACGCATCCAACGCCCTTTCCAGATCCACCATCAGGTCACCCACATCCTCCACCCCGACGCTCAGCCGCACCAGCGCATCGCTGATGCCCAGCCGCTCCCTGCGCTCGACCGGAATTGAAGCATGCGTCATCACCGCCGGGTGGTTCAGCAGGCTTTCCACGCCTCCCAGCGATTCGGCCAGCGTGAACAGTTCAGTCCGCTCGCAGAAACGCCTGGCTGCCTCGAATCCGCCCTTCAGCACGATCGAGACAATACCGCCATAGCCGGCCATCTGCTGTGTCGCCAGCGCATGCTGCGGATGCGACGCCAGGCCCGGATAGATCACCTTTTCCACCGCCGGCTGCTTCTCCAGCCACTGCGCCAGCGCCAGCGCACCGGCGCAGTGCGCCTTCATGCGCAGCGGCAGGGTCTTCAGGCCGCGCAGGGCCAGGAAACTGTCGAACGGTCCCTGCACGCCACCAATGGAGTTCTGCAGGAAGGCCATCTGTTCCGCCAGCTCGGCGTTGTCGCCGACCACCACCATGCCGCCGACCATGTCCGAATGACCATTGAGATACTTGGTGGCCGAATGCAGCACCAGGTCCGCACCCAGCTCCAGCGGGCGCTGCAGCATCGGCGTGGCGAAGGTGTTGTCCACCACCACGATCAGGCCGTGCCTGCGGGCGATGGAGGCCACCGCCGCGATGTCCACGATCTTCAGCATCGGATTGGTCGGCGTTTCGATCCACACCATGCGCGTAGCCGGGGTGATGGCGGTTTCGAAGGCGGCCAGGTCGGTCAGGTCCACGAAGCTGAAATCCAGCGCTGCGGTGCGGCGGCGGACCCGCTCGAACAGGCGGAACGTGCCGCCGTAGATATCATCCATCGCCACCACGTGCGAACCGCTGTCCAGCAGTTCCATTACCGTGGAGGTCGCTGCCATGCCCGATGCGAAGGCGAAACCGCGCGTGCCTCCTTCCAGCGATGCCACGCAGCGCTCGTAGGCGAAACGCGTCGGGTTGTGCGTGCGCGAATACTCGAACCCCTGGTGCTCGCCGGGGCTGCTCTGCGCATAGGTGGACGTCGCATAGATCGGCGGCATCACCGCACCGGTGCTCGGGTCCGGGGACTGGCCACCATGGATGGCCAGGGTGGACAGCGACAGCACGCGGTCGTGGCCGGGCTTGGGATGATCGGACATAAGGTCGTTTTCCTGCAGGGCGCCCATGACGGTCGCCATCAAAGGTGGGGGAGTCTAGCAGCGCGGCCTTAATGGCCTTTTGACGCCGGCAGACACGGTTTCCTGGAGTAGTGGCCGATACCAGCGCCGCCTTACTGCACGCGGCGCCGCAGGTAGTTCAGCAGGTCGATGCGGGTGATCAGGCCAAGGAACACGTCCCCGTCCATCACGATCGCCACCTGGCCGCGGTCGAACACCGGCAGCAGCGCCTCGATCGGCGATTTCACGTCCAGCCGGTCCAGCTTGCTGACCATCGCGGTGGACACCGGGTCGCGGAAGCGCGCCTCATCACCATACACATGCAGCAACACATCGCTTTCGTCGACGATGCCGACCAGCGCATCGCCATCCAGCACCGGCAGCTGCGATACGTCATACAGCTTCATGCGCTGGTACGCAGTGGTCAGCAGGTCATTCGGGCCAATCACCACCGTATCGCGCTGGCCGTAGGGACGCAGGATCAGATCCCGCAGGTCGCCATGCTGCGGGCGCTCCAGGAACCCGTTGTCCAGCATCCAGTAATCGTTGTACATCTTCGACAGGTACTTGTTGCCGGTGTCGCATACCAGCACCAGTACCTTCTTCGGGACGGTCTGCTCCCTGCAGTACTTCAGGGCCGCCGCCAGCAGGGTGCCGGTGGAGGAGCCACCGAGGATGCCTTCCTTGCCCAGCAGTTCGCGTGCGGTGTGGAAACTCTCGGCATCGCTGATCGCGTAGGCCTTGCTGACCCGGCTGAAATCGGAAATCGACGGCAGGAAATCCTCGCCGATGCCTTCCACCAGCCAGCTGCCGGACTTGTCGTTGAGCACGCCGTCGTTGATGTATTCGGCCAGGATGGAACCGACCGGATCGGCCAGCACCAGTTCGGTTTTCGGCGACAGCGTGGCGAAGGCACGTGACAGGCCGGTCATGGTGCCGGAGCTGCCGCAGCCGAACACGACGGCGTCCAGCTCGCCGTTCATCTGCTCGAGGATTTCCGGGCCGGTGCCGAACTCATGCGCGGCCGGGTTGTCCGGATTCCCGAACTGGTTGATGAAATAGGCGCCCGGAGTCTCGTCGGCGACGCGCCTGGCCAGGTCCTGGTAATACTCCGGATGGCCCTTGGCCACGTCCGAACGCGTCAGTCGCACTTCGGCGCCCATCGCCTTCAGGTTGAAAATCTTCTCCCGGCTCATCTTGTCCGGTACCACCAGGATCAGCTTGTAGCCCTTCTGCTGGGCCACCAGCGCCAGGCCCAGTCCGGTATTGCCGGCGGTACCTTCCACCAGCGTCGCTCCCGGCTTGAGGTCGCCGCGCTTCTCGGCCGCTTCGATCATCGACAAGCCGATTCGGTCCTTGATCGATCCACCCGGATTGGCGCTCTCGAGCTTCAGGTACAGCTCGCAGACACCGGTATCCAGGCGCTGGGCCTTGACGATCGGGGTCTGGCCAATGAGTTCGAGGACGGAGGAATGGATGGACATTCGAGAACTTCGATTCGCGCCACGCAGGGCCGGACATTGGATTATCCGCTGGATGGACGTGAATATGGTAGTTGCCCGGCGGAGCCGGCCCAGGGTCGGCCGGCGCGGCAGCCGACCCTGGGTCGGCTCTACCAATGCATTTCGCGAAGTGACGCGGACGACGTGGATCGACGAGGAACTCCACGCCGCCCGCGACAGGGGAACGAGCATCATGTCCCCGGCAGCTGCACCTGCCGCGTGCCGGGGGCGGGCGGCCTGCAGCCGCCGCCGGTCGAGGCCATCACTGGCCGGGGCGCGTGTCCTGCGCCGGTTTCTGTCCGGTCGGAATCAATGCGCGGGGGAGGATGTCGATTGCGCAGGGGTTTCCAGCATGCGCAGGAGGCGTTGCTTGGCCAGCAGCTTTTCCCGCTTCATGCGACCCAGGGTGCCATCGCTGACGGCCAGCACGCCCAACTCGGCATCCATGCATTGCCTGTTCAACTTCCGGTGTTCGTCATGAAGGATCCGGAATGCCGGATCGCGCGCGCGGCGGGCTTCGATCTCGCTCTGGGGCTGATCTTCAAACATGATGTGACCTCCTTCAGCTGAAACACGAACGCCCCGGCCTGACGGCACGGGGCGCTTTGTCGGGGAAGAAGGGCAGGCCCACACGCTGGAACACGTTCCGTCCGGCATTCCACACTGGCCCGTGGATGATTGCCTGCTTCGGTTCGCGCCCAGATTGCATCGGCCCGGCCCTCCCATCGTCCGGTCCGCGGAAGTGCGTCCCGGACGATTGACCCTACGCCTGCCGCCGGGGGGCTTCAAGCCCCCTGCGACAAAAAAGCCGGATGCGGCGACAAGCGGTTCAGGCTGACTGGAGGAAACGCATAATAATTAACAAAAACAATACTTTACGGAGAAACAATCACCTCGGCCGAGCGCGCCTTCGTCGACGCTGCCTTCTTGCCCGCCACCTGCAGGCGACTGCTGCTGACGCCTGCGGCCACCAGTGCCTCGCGCAGCGCCTCGGCGCGCTTCTGCCCCACGCCATCAGCGCTGTCGTAGGCCTCGATACGCACGCGTCCCTTCTTGCCGATGTTCAGGTACTCGGCCAGCGCCTTCGCCTGGTTTCTGGCACCGCCGGAGAGGCTGGCCTTGCCACTGGCAAATGCATCCCCGGACAGCGTGAACACCTCACCGCGGTTATCGAATTTTCCGGCCGGCAGCTTCTGTCCGGACACCAGTTCGGCTTCTTCGCGGGCCAGTCTGGCGGCATTCTGCTGCGCCGCACTCAGGCGCTGCTGCTGCTTGCCGGCTACGCTGGTCAGCGCATTTTCGGCATCCTGGCGGGCCAGCGCTTCATTCTCGGCGGCCAGCCGCAGGCGCTCGCTTTCCTCGGCCTGGATCTGCGCCTGTACGCGCAGGCGCTCGGCTTCCTGGCGCGCACGCGCCGCTTCGCGACGGCTGGCCTCGATCAGCAGGTCGCTGCGGGTGCGCTCCAGGCGCCCCACTTCGCGCTGCGCCAGGGCCGCGCGGACGGCGGTTTCGGCGATCTCCACGCGGCGCTCGGCCAGGTAACGTGCCAGTTCCTGGTCGCGGCGCTTGGCGCTGCTGAAGGTCGCCACGGCCTGCTGCGCCTGCATGCGCTCGAATGCGCCAAGATCGGCGGTATCCGGATTGGCCGCGATGGCGGTCAGGCGCTGGTTCAACTGCAGCACCATGGGGTCATCGGCGGCCACGGCCAGCAGCGGCAGGGTCAGCAGGCCGACGGAAAGAAGCATCGAACGTGTGCGCATCAGCGGTTATCCCCGTTTTCGAGCTGGCGCTCCAGCTGGCTGACTTCATTGCGTCGCAGCTGGAGCTGGGCGGTGGCGGTGGCCTCCTCGCTGCGGGCACGGGCCAGGTCGGCGTCGGCAGCGGCGCGCAGGGCCATCGACGGCGCGTTCTTGCGCTCGCGACGGTCCCCGGCAGCACGCTGGGCCTGCTCCAGCCCCTGCCGGGCCAGGCCGATCAGGTCCGGCGCGTACTGGTCAGCGTCGGCCTGGGTCGCCTTGTCCACAGCCTGGCGGGCCTGGGCCAGCTCAAGGGCACCATCCTGGGCGAACGCGGGGGCAGACAGTGCGAATGCCAACGCCATCACATACAGGCATTGGCGCATTTGTGCGAAGCTACGTCGATTCATAGGGGAGGCCGTGCCGGTTGAAGGTGCGCGGCCATTGTCGTCAAGCCGACACACTGCTTGCAACGGGCAGCGGCGGTTCGTTTGGGGAAAAATGCGATGGATATCGGCTACTTCCTGAAGCTGATGACCGAAAAGAACGCTTCGGACATGTTTTTGACCACCGGCGCGCCGGTGCACATCAAGATCGAGGGCAAGCTCTACCCGCTGGGCAATACCGGCCTGCCGCCCGGCATGGTCAAGAAAATCGCCTATTCGCTGATGGACGAGGGCCAGGTGCCCCAGTTCGAACGCGAGCTGGAGCTGAACATGGCCATCGCGCTGGCCGATACCGGCCGTTTCCGCGTGAACGTGTTCAAGCAGCGCGGTGAGGTCGGCATGGTCATCCGTGCCATCCGCAGCCGGATCCCGAGCATCGAGGAGCTGAACCTGCCGCAGGTGCTGAAGGACGTCATCATGACCCCGCGTGGGCTGGTGCTGGTGGTGGGGTCCACCGGTTCCGGCAAGTCCACCTCGCTGGCGTCGATGATCGACCACCGCAACAGCACCACGACCGGGCACATCCTCACCATCGAGGATCCGATCGAATACCTGCACAAGCACAAGATGTCGATCGTCAACCAGCGCGAGGTCGGGCTGGACACGCATGCGTTCCACAACGCGCTGAAGAATGCGATGCGTGAAGCGCCGGACGTGATCCTGATCGGTGAGATCCTGGACGCGGAAACGATGGAGGCAGCGATCGCCTTCGCCGAAACCGGCCACCTGTGCCTGGCGACGCTGCATTCGAACAACGCCGACCAGACCATCGAGCGCATCCTGAACTTCTTCCCCGAAAGCGCCCACCGCAACGTACTGATGAACCTGTCGCTCAACCTGCGTGCGGTGGTCAGCCAGCGGCTGGTGAAGGGCATGGACGGGCGCCGCCTGCCGGCAACGGAGGTGCTGATCAACACGCCGATGATCCGTGACCTGCTCCGCCGCGGCCAGGTGCACGAGATCAAGGCGGCCATGGAGGCTTCCCTGGAGGAAGGCATGGAGAGCTTCGACCAGTGCCTGTTCCGGATGGCCAAGGACGGCACCATCGATGTCGAGGAAGCGCTGCGTGCAGCCGATTCACGCGATGGGCTGGCCCTGAAATTCCGCCTGTCCGAAGGCAGCAGTGGCGAGCATGATCCCTACGCGGATTTCTCCGGCGGCCAGACCAGCATCACCCACGGGTTCTGACAGCAGGTAGAGCCGATCCATGATCGGCCGTGGCTGTGAAAGCCGACCATGGGTCGGCTCCACCGGGTGCGCGTCAACCCGCGTCCGGCTGGTTCTCCGGGCGCGCTGCGTCGAAGGCCGGCAGCGCCAGGCAGGCGTCCTCGATCCGGCGCAGCGTCGGATACGGTGCCAGCTCCAGGCCGAATCGATGAGCGTTGTACAGCTGCGGCACCAGGCAGGCATCGGCCAGGCCGGGCGCGTCGCCGTGGCAGAACCGGCCCGCGTCCGCGCTGCCCGACAGCATCGATTCCATCGCCGCGAATCCTTCGGCCATCCAGTGCAGCGTCCACCGCGTACGCGCATCGGCCGCTACCTGCAGGTCGCGCTCCAGGTATTGCATCACCCGCAGGTTGTTGATCGGGTGGATGTCACAGGCCACCAGCTGCGCCAGTGCGCGCACGCGTGCCCGGCCGCGGACATCGGCGGGCAGCAGGGGCAGCGACGGAAACGTTTCGTCCAGGTATTCCAGGATCGCCAGTGACTGCGTCAGCACCTGTCCACCGTGCACCAGGGTGGGCACCAGTTGCTGTGGATTGAGCGCACGGTAGGCATCGGCATGCTGCTCACCGCCGTCGCGCACCAGGTGCACGGGGTGGGCCTGCCATGGCAGGCCCTTCAGGTTCAGGCCGATACGTACCCGGTAGGCGGCGCTGGAACGCCAGTAGGTATGCAGCGCAATACCACCTGCCGCGCCAGCCTCCGCCCCGCCGCTCACGGCTGCGTGGCCTGCTCGATGCGCTGTTCGATCGCGCCGAAAATGCTGTTGCCTTCGGCATCCAGCATCTCGATCCGCACCACGTCGCCAAATGACAGGAACGGCGTGCTCGGCTTGCCATCGCGCAGCGTCTCCACGGTGCGCTGTTCGGCGAAGCACGATGCTCCCTTGCTGGTGTCTTCGTTGGCGATGGTGCCCGAGCCGACGATCGCGCCAGCACCGAGCGGACGCGTCTTCGCCGCGTGCGCCACCAGCTGCGCGAAGTTGAACTGCATGTCCACGCCCGCTTCGGGGGCGCCGAACCACGCTCCGTTGATATGGGTCAGCAGCGGCAGGTGCACCTTGCTGTCCTTCCACGCCGCGCCCAGTTCATCCGGCGTGACGAACACCGGCGACAGCGCTGAACGCGGCTTGGACTGCAGGAATCCGAAGCCCTTGGCCAGCTCGCCGGGGATCAGGTTGCGCAGCGATACATCGTTGACCAGGCCCACCAGCTGGATGTGCTCGGCGGCCTGTCCGGCGGTGACCGCCATCGGCACGTCGTCGGTGATGACCACCAGCTCGGCTTCCAGGTCGATGCCATAGTCCTCGCTGACCACCCTGACCGCATCGCGCGGGCCGTGGAAACCGGCGCTGGTGGCCTGGTACATCAGCGGATCGGTGTAGAAACTCTCCGGCACTTCGGCGCCGCGGGCACGGCGTACACGCTCCACATGCGGCAGGTAGGCGCTGCCATCGACGAACTCGTAGGCTCGCGGCAGCGGCGCAGCCAGCGCCTGCAGATCGATATCGAACACGCCGTCGGCGTCGCCGCCATTCAACGATTCATAAAGTGCGTTCAGGCGCGGCGCCACCTGGCTCCAGTCCTCCAGCGCACGCTGCAGGGTGGCGGCGATACCCGTGGCACGCACGCCCTGCCGCAGATCACGCGAGACCACGATCAACGTGCCGTCGCGGCCGCCTTCCTTCAATGAACCAAGCTTCATGGGTGGGTATCCGGACAGATGGGAAAACAGGTTTCAAGTGTAATCAACCGGACAGGCCGGCTGAAAGCTGCGCTGCGGTAAACGTCATGGCAGGTGGAGCGGGCCCATGAGCCGCTGATTCTCGATCCGATCGTTGCGAGCCGCCAGCCGATCATGGATCGGCGCTACGGGACGTGGCGGGCTCCTGGGCACCAGCAAACCTGAACGGGGGTTTTTGCAGGCGATCTCAAACTTCAGTTAGACTACGCCGGTCTGCAGCGGCCGTCCGTTTCCCTTCGGGATCGCCGGCGAGCCCGGTCACCCGACCCCTCGCCCGCCCCCACTCCGGCGCCGTTCGTCACGCATTCCAGCCTGCGCTTGGCGCCGGTTGCACCCAATTCTCGCAGCGCGGTTCACGGGAACGCTCCGAGTCAGCCGATCTCAACGATCTGCCCCCGCTTGGCCATTCGGCCAGGCGTTCTCTGTTTTTGGAGCTTTCCTCGATGTCTTTCGAATCCCTGGGCCTTGCGCCCTTCCTGCTGCGTGCGCTTTCCGAGCAGGGCTATGAAACCCCCACCCCCATCCAGGAGCAGGCCATCCCGCTCGCCCTGGCAGGGCGCGACCTGCTGGCCGGCGCACAGACCGGTACCGGCAAGACCGCCGCCTTCGGACTGCCGCTGCTGCAGCACCTGGGCACCCGTTCGCAGGAAGTCTCCAGCGGCGGCCCGCGCCGCCCGCGCGCACTGATCCTGGCCCCGACCCGCGAACTGGCCACCCAGGTGCACGACAGCCTGCGCGGCTACAGCAAGTACCTGCGCATCCCCAGCGCCTGCATCTACGGCGGCGTCGGCATGGGCAACCAGCTGGACATCCTGCGCCGTGGCGTGGACCTGCTGGTCGCCTGCCCGGGCCGCCTGATCGACCATCTGGAACGCCGCAGCATCGACCTGTCCGGCATTGAAGTGCTGGTGCTGGACGAAGCCGACCGCATGCTCGACATGGGCTTCCTGCCCTCGATCAAGCGCAGCCTGGCCAAGCTGCCGAAGCAGAACCGCCAGACCCTGCTGTTCTCGGCCACCTTCGAGGACAACGTCCGCCAGCTGGCGCTGGAGTTCATGCGCAATCCGGAGCAGATCCAGGTCACGCCGAAGAACACCGTCGCCGAGCTGATCACCCATCGCGTGCACCCGGTCGATGGCGGCCGCAAGCGCGACCTGCTGCTGCACCTGCTGGCGCAGGACAGCCGCCAGCAGACCCTGGTGTTCGCCCGTACCAAGCATGGCAGCGACAAGCTGGCCGCGTTCCTGGACAAGTCCGGCATCAAGACCGCGGCCATCCATGGCAACAAGAGCCAGGGGCAGCGCCTGCGTGCGCTGGCGGATTTCAAGGCCGGCCGCGTGACCGTGCTGGTCGCCACCGATATCGCTGCACGTGGCATCGACATCAACGAGCTGCCGAAGGTCATCAACTACGACCTGCCGATGGTGGCTGAAGATTACGTGCACCGCATCGGCCGTACCGGTCGCAACGGTGCCACCGGCGAGGCGATCTCGCTGGTCGCGCAGGATGAAGTGAAGCTGCTGCGCCAGATCGTGCGCCTGCTGGGTCGCGACATGGACATCCGCGACGTGCCGGGCTTCGAGCTGCAGGTGCCGATCCGCTGGGGCAACAGTGCCCCGGGCAAGGCGGAACAGGACGGTGGCGAGCGTGGCGTGCGCAAGCACCAGCGTCGTCCGCACGGCGATGCCCCGCGCCACGCGCATGCCGGTCCGAAGAAGTCCGGCGGCGGGCGTCGCGAAGGCGGCAATGCCAACCAGGCGCGCGCCGGCCAGGGCCAGCGTCGTGGCGGCAACACCAATGCCGGTGGCGGCCGTGGGCGCAGCCAGGGCGGCAATGGCGGCGGCGCTCACCGCGCCGGCTGATCCCGCGCGGAGCGAGGCAGCACCTGCACCAAGCCCAGGCCGGTGCAGGCACACCCGCTGTACGGCGAAAGGACGGAGCGCGAGCTCCGTCCTTTTTTCATGGCCGTTGGTTGCCGCTGGGCCGCATTCCGCTAGCCCCGTGGCCTGGTCGGATTCAGCAGGTTGGAGAAGAACAGCGCGTTGATCAGCAACCGGTCGGTACCGTGCCAGTACTTGCGATGTGCGGGGTCGTCCGCGAACAGCACCACGTTACCCTGTCCCTGGGGTGAAACCAGCAGCCAGGCCGAGCCTGCCACCCGCCCACGGTTACGCTCGGACAGGTAACCATTCACCCGCGGCGTGTCATCCACCCGTACCACGGTCGAGAAAGGATTCGCGCTGGGCTGCAGCACCACCGTGCTTTCCTTGTTTACCGCCAGAGGGCGACCCGGCACGCCGAAGCCCAGCGGATGCGTGGTGTCCACTTCGGCGCTCAGGATGTTGCCACTGACGCGCTCGATCGCAGCGATGTCGCGCTGGTCACCGAATGCCTTGCGGCCGGCCTCGCCGGCATCCTGCTCCGCGCCTGTCTTCTCGCCATCGGCCAGCTTCTTCTCTATCGCCCATCGGGATGCCGAGCCATAGGTGACCAACGACCCGCCCGCCTGTATCCAGCGCTTCAACGCAGTCACCGCAGCGGCGTCCACGCCCTCGTACTTCCCGCCGGACAGCACGATCGTGGTGTAGCGGTCGAGTACCATCTTGCCCAGCTGCGCGGGATCGATCTTGCTGGCCGGCACCTGCAGCTGGTCCAGCAGAAACCATGCCGAGCCGATCTCGGTCGCGTTCACGCCCTCGCCCATCACCAGGGCCACTGCCGGCCTGCGCAGGGCCTTGACGCTATCGCTGCCCAGATCGATGCCGGCGCGGGTCTGGCCCGTGGATACCGCATGCACCGTCACTGCGGCCTGGCGTGCGGCGGACTGCACCGCTTCCAGCAGTGCAGCACCCTGCAACGACTGCCCTGCCACCGGCACCACTATGCTGCCTGCCGCGAAATCCACCTCGCCGGAGGTGGTGGTCGCGGTGAATGGCTGGAAGGCAGCGCGCGCGGACAGGCCCTTTGTCTGCAGCGCATACAGCGCGGCGCCCGCGTTGTAGTCGCGCCAGTCGATCACGTAGGCATAGCCTGCCTGGCCGCCCTGTACCCCACCTGCGGCGGGAGGCAGCGCGGTGACGCGCGCGCCTTCGGCAACCCGCCCCTTGCTGCCGGCATATGCCACGCCATACGCCGGCGCGATCGCGTAGGACGTGCTGCCGTAGAACACATCACCCTTGATCGGCGGCGTTTCGGCGAAGATCGAATGCACCAGCCGGAACTGCGGCTGCACCACCGGCACGACATAGGCGCTGCCAGGTTCGAAGCGACGGCCATCCGCCGTCACCGCCGACGCCAGCGCATGCACCTCGATCCGGTGCAAGAGCAACAGCTCCAGCAGCCGGCGGGTCAACGCGGGATCGTGTGCGTCACCGAATACGAAGCTCTTCACCGGCTGCTGCGCCGCCTGCTTCAGCGCGGACTGGAAGAAGGATTTCTGCAGGTCGAACAAGCCTTCACGCTCAGCGACCGCGCCGCGCACCGTGCCCAGCCCGGTGGCGACCTGGTTGCGGATGGTGAAGGGAAAGGTCAAGGGCCCATTCACCGACTCCTGCACCCGGCCGCGCGAGCTGGCCTGCTCGACCGTCACGCCAACCGCACCATGGAAGTCGGGATAGGTCGAGCCATACACGGGAGAGAAATTGTCGAAGTTCTCGCCGGTGTAGTACAGCGAACCCAGCGCGTCCAGCGAGGCAGCGTGATACTTGGCCAGCGTCTTGTTGAACTCGTACGACGCCGCCGGGATAAGCGGGCTGTGCATGCTCTTCGGCGAAGGCTCGAAATAGTACGTGCTGTCCTTGCCCATTTCGTGGAAGTCGATCTGGACATTGGGATACCACTGATGGAAGGCCTCCACCTTCGGCCGGCTGTCCTGCTGGGTCAGCGCCAGCCAGTCGCGGTTGAGGTCGGTGAAGTAATGGTTGGTGCGCCCCTGCGGGAACGGCTCGACATGTTCCTTGTCCGCAGGATCGGCGGAGGCCGGAGTCGAGGCGTAGGCGTTGTGCCAGTTCGCCGCCCGATCGCGCCCGTCCGGGTTCTGCGCCGGATCGAACAGGACCACGGCCTGCTGCAGCCACTGCTGTGCCTCCGCGCTGCGGCTGGCCACCAGGTAGTAGGCGGTCAGCATCGCGGCCTCGCCGCTGGAGGTTTCGTTGCCGTGCACGCTGTAGCCCAGCCACACCACCACAGGGCTGCCGCCCGCGGCCGCGCGCGGCTGCGATGAATCGACGAGGGTCGCGTGCTGCTCACGCAGCTGTTCCAGGCGCGCCTGGTTGTCCGCCGCCGTGACCGTGGCGATGATCAACGGACGGCCTTCATAGCTGCGTCCGATCTCCTTGACGGTGATCTTCCCGGAGTGCCTGGCCAGTTCGTTGAAGTACGCCACCAGCTGGTCATGGCGCGTGTAACGACTGCCGATCTCGTAGCCCAGGAACTGTTGCGGCGTGGGAATGGACGGATCGAATTCGCCGGCCTGAGGAAAGAAATACGCGCTCTGCGCATGGGCAGGCAGGTTCGGGGCAAGCATTCCCGAAACAGCCACGAGCAACGACAACAGCAGACGACGATGGAAAGACACGGATGTTCCCCGATGGGGCCGCCAGCGATGCGCCGGCGGCATGGGCGATGGATGGCGGACCCCGCAGATCCCCGCCTCTGGTGGGGCCGGGATCTACGCGGCTGGCTCAGAACCGGTAATCGAACCCCACCGTGAAGTAGCGTCCACGCAGGTCGTACTGGCTGAAGTCATAAGGCGCGCGGATACCCGGGAAAGACGCGTCGTAGGGCGGGTCCTCGTCACCCAGGTTCTGGATCTTCGCGTACAGCGTCAGCTGCTCGAAACCGGTGTAGCCTAGGTACAGATCGAACTGGCTGTACGAATCCACACGGTCCTGGACTGCCTGCGCGGTGGCGCTGGCCTTCTGGTCGTAGCCACTGGTGTAGTACCACGTCAACGCGGTACGCACATCGCCGATGCTCCAGTCCAGCGTGGTGGTCGCCTTGTTCTTCGGCAACGTCGCGCCCAGGTTGCTGCCGGCATAGTCCACCAGCGGGCCGCCCAGCACGGTCGGGCGCCTGTAGTCACGAACGTGGGTGTAGGCCGAGGACAGGTTGAACTCGCCGAAACGGTCGGTGGGAATGCGCTGGCGCAGCTCCACGTCGATGCCGGACGTCTCCAGCGTGCTCAGGTTCTGGTATCGGTTGTATACCGCCAGCAGCTTGCCGCGCTCGTCGCGCAGCACGGCACCCGGCACATCGTCGGTGACCAGCGTCTGGGTATTGTTGGTGCCGACCAGGTTTTCCAGCTCGATCCTGTAGTAATCCACGCTCAGGTTCGTGCCGGCCCAGGGCGACAGCACGAAGCCGACGTTGTAGCTGCGCGTGCGCTCCGGCTTCAGGTCGGTATTGCCGACGGTGAAGAAGGTCGGATTCTGGCGCGATCCCGGCAGGTCCGGGTCGCGCGGATCCACCACGCTGCCGTAGGAGATGCTGGTGCTGTCCGAGTTCTCCGAAAGCGATGGTGCGCGGAAACCCTTCGAGGCCGCCGCACGCACCAGCAGCACGTCCAGTGGCTGCCAGCGCAGGCCGATCTTCGGTGAAAACGCGTCGCCGAAGTCGTCGTAATGATCCGCACGCGCGGCCACTGAAAGCTCCAGCGTCGAGGCCAGCGGAATGTTGGCTTCGGCATAGGCAGCGGTCACGTTGCGCTCGCCATGGACCTCGGCGATGGCCGGGCGTACCTGGAGGCCCGCGTCGATCTGCCACGGATTGTTCGAATCCAGCTTCTCACGGCGCCATTCCACGCCGGAGGCGAACCCGATGTCGCCCGCCCAGGTATGGCCCAGCGTACCGGACAGCTTCGCGTCGATGCCCTGCAGTTTCGACTCGGCCGGGCGCAGGGTCGCGATGTTGAGGCCGTCGAGCACCGCCTGCGGCGTCGCGGCGGGATCCAGCAGGTTGTAGCTGCCGGTGGCCAGCGCATCGGCCAGTGCCCAGCGGTTGGCGAATCCACCTGATACCGTTTCCCGCTCGCTGCTGCGGGCTCCGAATGCACCGACTTCCCAGTCCCATGTCCCGGTGCTGCCACGCACGCCGAACAGTCCACGATAGGATTGCGACCGGTTGGTCTTGATCGTGCCGCCCAGGTTGAAGAACGTGTATTCGATCGGCACCGCGCGGCCATACGCGTTGTACGGGTTGCCGGCAGGCAGACTGGAGGACACCGGTTCGGCCAGCCCGGTATCGGCGTTGAGCGCGAAGCGGCCGCTTTCCAGGGTGAAGAACGGGCTGCTGCCGAACCAGGACACGCCCTTGACCTCGCTGTACAGCACTTCGCCGAAGGCTTCGACGTTGTCGCTGATGCGGAAGGTCCCGTTGGCATAGGCCTGCCAACGTTTGGTGGATGGAATCAGCGTGGTGTACGGCGCCTGGTTGAAGCCGCAGGTGTCGCCGGCCAGGCCGTCGATCGGCGCGCTGGCGACCCGCGTGGTGCCTTCCGGGCAGTGACCCTCCGCATCCAGCATCGGGACCGATACGCCGTCCACCAGGTAACGCGCGCCCTTGGCCGACCAGCCGTTCCAGCTGCCACCCGGTCGGTCGCTGTAGATGCCGGACTTCGTCAGGTCGCGCTCGTCCTGGTCGAGCCGGTCGCGGTTGTAGCCTTCCAGGCTGAAAAGGATGTTGTAGCCATCGGCATCCAGGTCGCCCAGGCCACCGACGAACTTGAACTTGTGTTCGTCCAGCCCGCCCTGGTCGGCGGTGCCGGCGCTGGCGCCGATCTCCGCACCCTGGAAATCCTGGCGGGTGATGATGTTGACCACGCCGGCGACGGCATCCGAACCGTACACCGCCGACGCACCGTCCTTCAGCACTTCGATGCGCTCCACCGCGACCAGCGGCAGGGCGTTGAGATTGACGAAGGTGTCGGAAAGACCATTGGCCGGGAAGCCATAGTTGGCCAGCCGGCGGCCATTGAGCAGCACCAGGGTGTTCTTCTGCGAAAGGCCGCGCAGCCCGATGCCGGCCGAGCCCGATGCCCAGCCGCTGTTGGAGGTTTCGTTGGCGGCGTTGCCGGTGTTCGCGGAAAGCGAACGCAGCACGTCGGCGACCGACGCCTTGCCGGTGGCATCCAGTTGTTCACGGCCGATCACCTGTACCGGATTGGCGGTTTCGGTGTCGCTGCGCTTGATGTTCGAGCCCGTGACACGCACGGCGGACAGCGTGCTGGCATCGCCACTGGCGGAGGAGGAAGCAGAGGTCTCGGCGGCGGCGGACAAAGGCGCGGCCAGGGCGGCGGCCAGGGCCGCCACGAGCAGGGTGTGCTGGGGCATGTCGTAATCGTGGGGGTGGGGTGGCGGCTCCGCAGTAGCGCATGAACGGCCGTTTCCGGACCAATAACATCTCTTCATACGGATATAAGAGAAGCTAACATCTCTTCATCGCGATGAGAAGATTTTTATCATGAGGAAAGCACAGGCACCCGCTGGTCGCCGCTACAATGGCGGCATGGAAATCTTCAAAGTCTTCATGATCGAGGCGGCCCACCGCCTCCCCAACGTGCCGCCGGGCCACAAGTGCTCCCGCCTGCACGGGCATTCATTCCGCGTGGAACTGAAAGTAGAAGGCGAGCCCGGCGCGGACACCGGCTGGATCATGGATTTCGGTGACGTGAAGGCTGCATTCCAGCCCCTTTACGATCGTCTGGACCACCACTACCTCAATGACATCCCGGGGCTGGAAAACCCCACCAGCGAAAACCTGGCGGCGTGGATCTGGCGCGAGCTGAAGCCGCTGCTGCCGGCCTTGAGCGAGATCACCGTGCATGAGACATGCACCTCCGGCTGCCGTTACCGTGGGCCGCAGGCGGGTTGATCAAGTGATTGATCCTGAACGATATTCGAGCAGGATCAGGAATTTCGGGTACGCCTGTTGCAATGCAGCAGAAAAGGCGTATGCTGCATTGCATCAAGGCCATGGCGACGGTTCATCCAACAGGATGCACAGCGCCTGAAGCCACCAGGACATTGCATGGGTCCCTCCCCCCATGCAATCGCAGGACCCGACAGATCCCTCCCTCTGTCGGGTCCTTTTTTTTGCGTGCTCCTGCACCGGCCTCTGCCAGTCATGGTGCCCTGGGCAGCTCGAAGGCGAACAGCGCGCCGCTGCCGCCGCTTTCAAGCAGGCGTATCGCGCGGCCATGCAACTGCACGATGCGCTGCACGATCAACAGCCCGAGTCCGCCGTTCCCGCCACGCCTGGCGCCGGCCACGGCCGGTGCCTGGAACAGCATCGGCCTCAAGGCCGGGTCCACGCCCGGCCCATCGTCGGCCACCTGCACCTGCACGCTGTCTGCATCGGCGGCCAGCCGCACCTGCACGTGGCCGCCCTCCGGCGCGTGACGCAGGGCATTGTCGATCAGGTTGGTCAGTACGCGCTCCACCAGCCCGATGTCCGCATATACCTGCGGCAGGCCGCGGGGCACGATGGCATCGAGTCGCTGGCCCCTGGCCTGTGCGGAGAGCTCGTACTTCTGCAGCACGTCCTGCAGCAGTTCCGGCAACGCGAACATTTCCCGCTGCAGCTGCACCTGGCCATGTTCCAGCCGTGCCAGCTCGAACAAGGCGCGCGCCAGCCCGCCCACTTTCGCGCTCTGCGCCAACGCGATGGAGAGATAGCGCCGGCGCTCTTCCGCCGACAACGTCGCCTCCTTCATGGCCAGCGTTTCCAGGTAACCATGCAGCGACGAAAGCGGCGTGCGCAGGTCATGGGAAATATTGGCGACCAGCTCGCGGCGCTGCAGGTCCTGCTGCCGCAGCTGCTGCCACTGTTCACCCAGCCGGTGCGCCATCTGCGCGTGCGCATGCGCCAGGATGGCCAGTTCGTCGCGCTCGCCCGCAGGCAACGGTGCAGGCTCGGCCACGGCCGCTGGCGAATCCACATCGAACGACTGGATGCGCCGGGTCAGCTCACGCAATGGCCGCGTCACCCAGTAGAAGGCGATCAGCCCGGCCAATCCGCACAGCACCACCACCAGCGCGCCCGATCCCAGCAGCGTGCGCCATTGGCTGCCGGCGGCGAGATCATCGGCAAGCATCTGCCGCTGCTCACCCACCAGCACCACGTAGACGTACCCCGCCTGGCGGCCCTGCACCATCAGCGGCGCGACACTGAACACCTTCCGGGCATGCGCGCTGCGCGGGTCGTCGCCCAGGATCGGCAGCGGCGCGCCCGCCAGCAGCGCGTCCAGCGGTTCCACCGCCACGCGATCGCGGTGCAGATGGCCACGCGGCGCGTCATGCCCCAGTATCCGGCCCTGGTCGTCCAGCAGGTACACCTCCACGCTGGGATTGACCGCCATCAGCTGCCCGAACAGCGCACGCACATCGTCCTGGCGCATGCCGGCATCGTCCATCAGCTCGCTGCGCCTCGCGATATGCGCGGCCAGGCCGAGCGAAAGGCGCTGCACCACTTCCTGCTCATGGCGCACCGCCGTGCGCATCTGCATGCCCAGCAGGGAAACGCCACACAGCACCAGCAGCGCGCAGAATACCGCCGCCAGCTTCTGCCACAGCCGCAGGCGGGTCACGATGTGCTCCCCGCCGGCTCCACCAGCTTGTAGCCACGTCCCCAGACGGTGAGGATGCGCCTGGGTGATGCCGGATCCGCCTCGATCTTGTTGCGCAGGCGGTTGATATGCGTGTTGACGGTATGTTCGTAGCCGTCATGGGAATACCCCCATACCTCGTCCAGCAGTTCCAGCCGCGAATAGACCGTATCGCGGTTGCGGGCGAAGAACAGCAGCAGGTCGAACTCCCGCGGTGTGAGTTCCAGTTCGCGACCATCGATGGATGCCGTGCGCGCCACCGGATCGAGCGCCAGCCCGCCCACGTCCAGCGCACCGGCGTCGATGCGCGCGGACTGCGCCATCGCATCGGCACGGCGCAGCAGCGCGCGGACCCTCGCCACCAGCTCGGGCATGGAGAAAGGCTTGGACAGATAATCGTCCGCGCCAAGTTCCAGGCCGACGATCCGCTGGGTCTCGCTGCCACGCGCGCTGATGATGATGATCGGGACGTAGCGCGCCATCGCCCGGGCCCGCTGGCACAGCTGCAGCCCGTCCACGCCCGGCAGCATCACATCCAGGACCAGGGCGTCCCAGGGACCCTCCTGCTCCAGCAGGCGCAGGCCCTCATCGCCGGTGGCTGCATGTTCCACGCGATAACCTTCGTCCCCCAGATGCAGGCGGAGCAGTTCAGCGATGTGGGCATCGTCTTCGACGATGAGGACGCGTCTGGCGTGCATGCGGGGAACCCCTTGAAACGTGTGGACATTGTGGCCCGCAGCGCGGAGGGATGTATCACGGAAAATTTAACCCGGCGTGAGGATTCGTTGACCCGCCGGGGCGCAGCATGCAGTCATCGTCTTCCGTGGAGATGGCCATCATGTCGCTTACCCGTCGTCACCTGCTTGGCCTTGGCGGCATGGCCGCCGCTGCCGGTGTGCTCGGACTTGGCGCCTGCAGCCGGGCGGCACCCGCCGCAGCTGCCGCCCGGGCACGTACATTCGAGGTCATGCACAGCAATGCCCAATGGCAGCAGATGCTGACGCCGGCGCAGTATTCGGTGTTGAGAAAGCACGCCACTGAACGCGCCGGCAGCAGCCCGCTGGACCGTGAACATCGCCGTGGCACGTTCCAATGCGCCGGCTGTGGGCTGCCACTGTTCTCGTCTTCCACCAAGTTCGACAGCGGTACCGGCTGGCCAAGTTTCTGGGCGCCACTGCACGATGCGGTCGGGGAAGATCGCGACACGGCCTTCGGCATGCTGCGCGTGGAAATCCATTGCCGCCGCTGCGGCGGCCACCTCGGCCACGTCTTCAACGATGGACCGCGGCCGACCGGCCTGCGCTACTGCATGAACGGCGCGGCACTCACCTTCGTTCCCACCCTTCAGAAAGCGGCCGGTTCCGACTGGCGCGTACCGGTCTGATGTCCTTCCCATCGCTGGAGTTCCAATGATCCTGTTGCTGCTGGCCTACCTGGGAGGCGTGCTGACGCTGCTCAGCCCCTGCATCCTGCCCGTGCTGCCGTTCGTGTTCGCGCGCGCCGGGCGCTCCTTCCTGCGCAGTACGCTGCCGCTGCTGCTGGGCATGGCGGTCACCTTCGCCGCAGTCGCCAGCCTTGCGGCCGTGGGCAGCGCCTGGGTGGCACAGGCCAACCAGGTCGGCCGCTGGCTGGCGCTGGCGCTGATGGCGCTCTTCGCGCTGGCCCTGTTGTGGCCGGCGCTCGCCGATCGCCTGCTGGCGCCGTTCCAGCGCATCGGCGCCCGCCTGGGCGCACGCGCCGATGCCGCCGACGAGGCCGGCCGTGGCGGCGCTGGGACATCCCTGCTGATCGGCATCGCCACCGGGCTGCTATGGGCTCCCTGCGCCGGGCCGATCCTCGGCCTGGTGCTGACCGGTGCCGCACTGAACGGCGCCAGTGTCGGCACCAGCAGCCTGCTGCTGGCCTACGCATTGGGTGCGGTTACCGCGCTGGCGCTGGCGGTGTGGGTGGGCGGACGCGTGTTCAACGCGCTGAAGGCGCGCCTGGGCC
>Ga0160455_100279_pt1 | contig 34696 bp, 32 predicted proteins | sample HID1972I_E6MG_FD_108206 | JGI IMG/M metagenome (GOLD analysis project Ga0160455, IMG submission 108206) | Enriched pill bug-associated microbial communities from UW Madison campus, WI, USA - HID1972I_E6 MG | ecosystem: Host-associated > Arthropoda: Insects > Digestive system > Unclassified ... | reverse complement strand
TGGCTCCCTTCTGGAACGTGCGGCGATCAGCATTGGACGGTGTGGCGGATTCAGTTCTAGCACTTCCTGCGGGCCGTGCAATGGGTGAAATGCGAAGCGTTGCAGGGCTTCTGCCTGAATGGGTGGCGATTGACGCGCTGCATCATCGCGTTTCCGGCCTGCGACAGGATGTCGCAGGGCAATGTCTGCTGCGGATGCACATGAAACCGGAACCGGGCAGGCGGGCTCGCCATGACGCCCGTGATCTCACAGAATCAGGACGGACCGCGCAGCACGCGGCCATTTCCCTGTCGACCTGGATACGTGATGCCGCCGTTGCTGCACCGTCTTTCCCGCCCCGTTACCGCACCGATCCGGCGCTGGGTGCTTGATGCGTTTCCACGTGGCCAGAGTGGTATCGACTACGATCATCCGCAAGGCGACCCCGGCTGGTTCGGGCCCGGCAGCGTGACCTGGCGGATGCACGCCGAACTGCCTTCGATGCTGGCCGGCGGCCTGTGTGCATTGATGTTGCAGACCCTGCACCCGCGCGCGCTGGCCGGTGTCTACGATCATTCCAATTTCCGCCAGGACCTGGTCGGGCGCCTGCGCCGCACCACGGCCTTCGTTGCCGGCACCAGCTATGCACCGTCGGCCGAGGTGGAAGCGCTGGTGCACAAGGTGCGCCGCATCCATGCGGGAATCCGCGGGCACACCGCGGAGGGCGAGCCCTACGCTGCCGATGAGCCGCAGTTGCTGACGTGGGTGCACGTGACCGAGGCCTACGGCTTCCTGCACGGCTATCGTCGCTATGGCCGCGAGGTTCCGACCGTCATCGCAGATCGCTACTACGATGAATATCGTCGCGTGGCCGAGGCGCTGGGCGCGGTGGATGTGCCGCGCAGCGAGGCGGAGGTGGATGGCTACTTCCGCGCCCGGCAGCCGGAACTGCGCGTGGATGAGCGTTCGCGGGAGGTGCTGCAGGTGTTGTCCGGCGTGCGCCTGCCGGTGCCTGTTCCGGGCCTGTCGCGCACCATGTTCCTGGGGGCCGGTGCGGCGCTGCTGCCGGACTGGGCCGAGGCGATGCTTGAGCGCACTGTCGCCCAGCGAGCCCAGGCGGCGGCATCAGCCAGGCTGGTGCAGGGCATGGCGCCACTGTTCCGACGTGCACTGCCCGATGGCCTGGCCAGCCGTGCCTGCGCACGCGTGGGCGTGCCGGTGGATGTGCTTAGTGCATGGCCGCCAGAACGATGATCCGCGTTCGCATCCGCGCCATGGGGGGGATGCCACGAAGGAAAACGGGCGCCCTGTGGCGCCCGTTCGTGTCAGATCACCACACCTTGACCCGCTTGTCCGGGGCCAGGTAAAGCTTCTGGCCTTCCTTCACTTCGAATGCCGGGTACCAGGCATCGATGTTGCGTACGGTCAGGGCGCGGAACTGGCCCGGTGCATGCACGTCGGTCAGCAGCGAGTTGCGCAGTGCCTGCTCGCGGCTCTTGCTCCGCCACGCCTGGGCGAAGCCGAGGAAGAACCGCTGGTCCGGGCTGAAGCCTTCGATGTCCTGTGCCGGCTTGCCCTGCAGGGACAGCTGGTAGGCGTCGTAGGCAGTACCCAGGCCGGCCACGTCGGCAATGTTCTCGCCCAGCGTCAGCCGGCCATTGACGTGTGCGCCGGGGAACGGTTCGTAGCTGCTGAACTGCGCGGCCAGCGCGTCGCCGGCGGCATTGAATTTCTCCAGGTCCTGCGGCGTCCACCAGTTGTGCAGGCGGCCGGTTTCATCGAACAGCGCGCCGGCATTGTCGAAGCCGTGGCTGATTTCGTGGCCGATGACCGCACCGATCGCACCGTAGTTCACCGCATCGTCGGCGGCACCGTCGAAGAACGGCGGCTGCAGGATCGCGGCGGGGAACACCAGGCGGTTTTCCAGCGGCACGTTCATCGCGTTGATGGTCTGCGGCAGCATCGCCCACTCGCCATGGTCCGGTGCCTTGCCGAGCTTGGCGATGTTGCGCCTGTAATCGAACAATGCCGCGCGCTGCGCATTGCCCAGCGGATCATCGCGCCTGATCTCCAGGCCGGTGTAGTCGCGCCATGTGTCCGGATAGCCCATGCCGACCTTCAGGCCGGCCACCTTGGCCTTGGCATGCTCCCGGGTCTGCGGGAACATCCATTCCAGCGCATCGATGCGTCGACCAAACGCAGCGATGATGTTCTTCGCCATCTCGTCGGCACGTTCCTTGGTCCTGGCGTCGAAATGCTTTTCGACGTAGCGCTTGCCGATCGCTTCGCCCACCGCCTGGTTGGCATCATCGACCGCGCGCTTCCAGCGCTCGCTCTGCTGGGGCGTGCCGCTGAGCGCGGTGCCGTGGAAGGCGAAGCGCGCGTCGGCGAAGGCCTTCGGCAGGTAGGCGGCGGCGCGGTCCAGGGCGTGGAAGGCCAGGTAGTCCTTCCAGGCATCCAGGGGCTCTGTGGCGACCAGCCGCGACAGGCCGGCGACCGCCTTGGGCTGCCACACGATGAAATCCTGCTGCTGCGCCAGGCCGGCGGCATCAAGGAACGCAGCCCAGTCCATGCCCGGCGCCTTGGCGCTGAAATCGGCCTGGGTCCAGGGATTTGCACCCTTGGCTACGTCGTTGGTTTCTTCCTGGCTGGCATGTGCCTGGGCGATCTTCGTTTCCAGGGCGACGATACGCCTGGCCTTGGCAGCCGCGTCGGCGACTCCGGCAAGCTGCAGCAGCCGGGCGATGTAGCGCTGGTACTGGCCACGCAGTTCGGCCATGCGGCCGTCACCCAGGTAGAAATCGCGGTCCGGCATGCCCAGGCCACCCTGCACCAGGTACGGCGCGGTGCGTGCAGGCTGCAGCAGATCCACCGATACCCACAGTCCGAACAGGTGGTCGGTGTAGAAGTTGGTGGCGTTGAGCAGGTCCACGTCGGCGCGCATGTCCCCGCCCAGCGCACGGGCCAGCGCAGCCTTGTCGGTGAGCGCGCCGATGGCGTCCAGCTGCGGCTGCAGCGGCGCCAGCCCGCGTTGCTCGATGCCGTCTTCATCCATGTAGGCGGCGTAGTAGTCGCCGATCAGCTTGTCTTCGCCGCTGGCCTGGGCCATGCCGGCGGCGCCTTCGAGGATGGCGCGGGTATCGGCCTGGGTCTTTTCGGCGATGACGTTGAAGCTGCCGAACCGCGAGCGGTCGGCCGGAATCTCGGTGTTCTTCACCCAGTTGCCGTTGGCGAAATCGAAGAAGTTGTCACCTGCGGCGACGCTGCGGTCCATGCCGCCTGCGTCGAACCCGAAGCTGCCCAGCTGCGGCGTGGTGGCCGGCGCGGCGGCGGCCGGCGGGGCCTGCGTTGCATCGGCCGGGGCAGGGTCGCCGCACGCGGCCAGCGACAGCGACAGGCTGGCGGCGATGGCGAGCAGCAGGGGAGAGCGGCGCAGCATGGGCATGGAAGTCTCGAGCGACGGAAAACGCAAGTCTAATCCCTGCGCGGCCATCGATAGCGCCGGCAGCCTTGCCGCGTTGGAGCGGGAACTTTGCGGGATATGGCGGGACCTGTGCAGGCACTCTTCCTGTCGTCATCTCCCTGATGCATGCTGCACGCAGGGGACCCTCCCTGCCGCGCTCCGCAGTGCCAGCGAAAGGCGGTGGGTGGGTGCTTCAAGAAATCCAGGCCACGGCCGCTCTGGGCTGTAACAGGGGAATCGTTTCGCGCATGAGAGCAGGGAGTCATCAGCTGCGGCGGTACCACGCATGACCACGCCGGATCCGGCGCAGGCCAGGCCGTTGCGTTTGCTCCTGTGGGGCGGCGTGGCGCTTGGCGTGCTGCTGGGCGGCGGCCTGGCGGCGATGCTGGCCGATGACCTGCATCGACGCGAGGCCGCCGCCCAGGGGCAGAGCCACACGCTGGTGGTGGCAAGCGAACGCCTGCTGTGGCTGGAGCTGCGCAACCTGGAGCGGGCCATGCGTGGCATCGCAGCCGATGCGGCGCAGCTGCTGCACAGTATTCCCGACCAGGCGCCGGCGCTGCTGGATGAAAGCATCGCCGGGGTGCTGGCGCGCCATGCCGAACTGGACAGCATCCTGGTGGTGGACCAGTACGGTCGCGCGCTGACCCGTGGCGTGGGCGACCTGCAGCTGCCGCTGTGGGTGGATGGCCAGCGTCGCGGGCAGGGCAGCGATCTGTACATCGGCCCCCCGCAGCGCAGGGACGGCCTGCGCTGGGTCGTGCCGCTGGCATTGCCGCTGGACGAGGAGCGCTGGCTGCTGGTCCGCCTGCAGGCCGGCGAACTGCAGCGCATTGTCAGCGGGCTGGACATCGGCGCCCAGGGCACGGTGACCGTTTCGGACAGCGAAGGTCATGTGCTGGCGCGAGCGCCGCATGACGCGAAGCTGGTCGGCAAGCGTTTTCCAGGCCTGGAGCAGCACGCCAGGGCCGGCGACGATGGCGTGGACATGCTGGGCGCGACGGTCAGTCCGCTGGACGGTGTAACGCGCATAGCCGCGAGGAACACCCTGCGCGAATACCCGCTGACCGTCTATGCCGGCCTGGGCCGGCAGGCGATGTTGGCGCCCTGGTGGCCGTATGTGCAGGCCTTGCTGGCGATGTACCTGCTGTACTGGCTCCTGCTGGCGGCGCTCTACTGGGGGGTGGGTCGTGCGGCGAAACGGCAGCACGTGCTGGCCGAGGAACTGCGTGCCGGCCATGCCGAGCTGCTGCTTGCGCACCAGGTAGGGCGCGTCTGCACCTGGTACGTGGACGACGATGCCTGCCAGCTGCATTGGTCGCCGCTGGCCCGTGACATTTTCGGGGTGGACCTGGATGCGATGCCGCTGGCTGATTTCTTCGCGCGTGTGCATCGCGATGAATCGGCCCGCGTGCAGGCGTCGTTCGACCGCGCGTTCGCCGGGGAAGCGCCGCTGGATGAAGTCTTCCGGGTGGTGCTGCGCGGTGGCGAAGTGCGCTGGGTGAGCGCGCGCGGGCAGCGGGTGGCGATGAGCGACCGTCGCCGGCGCATGGTCGGTGCGCTCACCGACGTCAGCGAGCGCTACCTGGCGCGCGAGCGGATGGACCAGGCCGAGCGCCATTTCCGCCTGCTGTTCGACCGCAATCCCGCACCGTTCTGGGTGTTCGACCCGGAAACGCTGCGCTTCATCGAGGTCAACCGCGCGGCCGAGCGGCAGTATGGCTACAGCCGCGAGGAGTTCCTGTCGATGAGCATCCTCGACATACGTCCACGCGAAGGCTGGGACGAGATCCACCGGGCGATCGCCGATGCCCGCGTGGGCGATCTGCCGGACGCGAAGGTCCGCCTGCACCAACGCAAGGACGGGTCGGTGTTCGAAGTGCGCGCGCACCTGTCGCGGCTGGATTTCGACGGCCGCGCGGCCTGCCTGGTGCTGGCCGAGGACATCAGCGAGCGGTTGGCCCATGAACGCGAGCTGGCCTACCACGCCAGCCATCATCCGGGCACCGGACTGCTCAATACCCATGCGCTGGCGCAGGCGCTGGACGAAGGCGGACGGGGCTATACAGTCGCCTTCATCCAGCTGCGCGGCCTGCAGCTGGTGGCCGATGCGCTGGGGCGCGAGGTGGGCGAAGCGGTGCTGCAGGCCGTGGCTGGCCGACTGGGCGAGCTGGCCGCCCGCCATGGCTGGCTGGCGTTCCAGCCTGCGGAAGACTTCGTATTCGCCTTCAGTACTGCCAATGACACGCAGCACGTGCTGGATGCGGTGGTGGAGGTTGTCTCCGGTCCGGTGCGTGGACAGGATTCGCTGCACCAGTTCGAACCAAGCGTCGGCGTCGCCGTACATGAAATGGGCGACGGCCTGCATGCCGAGCAGGTGATCGGCATGGCTGCGCAGGCCGCGCACAGCGCCCGCGCGGAGGGGGACGTACTGGCCTGGTTCGATCCTGGCGTCAACGCGCGGTTGGCCGAGCGGTTGCGCCTGGCCGGGCGTATCCACAGTGCCATCGACAGCGAATTCGAACTGTATTTCCAGCCCATCTGCCATGCCGCCGACGGTGCGCCTGCCGCGCTGGAGGCCCTGTTGCGCTGGCCGCAGGCCGATGGCAGTTTCATCGCGCCATCGGACTTCATCCAGCTGTGCGAGGACACCGGGTTGATCCTGGCGCTCGGGCGCTGGGTGATCCGTGCAGCGGCACGGGCGCAACGGCAGCTGCTGGATGCAGGACGCGATGACCTGCCGATCGCGATCAATGTCTCGGCGGCGCAGTTCTTCAATGGCGATCTGGTCGATGACTTCGCGCGCGTGATGCAGGAGTTCGGCCTGCCACGTGGCGCGCTGCAGGTGGAGCTGACCGAAAGCAGCCTGATGCGGCGCCCGGCGCAGGCGATGCAGACCATGCGTCGCCTGCACGAGCAGGGGGTATGCGTATCGCTGGACGACTTCGGCACCGGCTATTCCAGCATGTCCTATCTCCAGCACCTGCCGCTGGACATGCTGAAGATCGACCGCAGTTTCGTCGCCGACGTGGAAACCAATCCACGCAACGCGTCGATCTGCCGTGCGCTGCTGTCGCTGGGCCACAGCATGGGCCTGGCCATCATCGCCGAGGGCGTGGAAACGCCGGGCCAGCTGCAGTGGCTGGCGGCGCATGGCTGCGACCAGGTGCAGGGTTACCTGCTCGGCCGGCCGGCACCGCTGGAGAAGATCATCGCCCAGCTGGATGCGGTGGAGGCCTGAGGCGACCCCGCGCCAGGCCCTGTGGCACGCAGGCGGCATTGGGTCCATGGCTGGAATGAACTGGTTGGCCGGTCGTGTTTTCCGGAGCGGGTGCCAGGCATAAGCTGGCGTGGCACATCCAAGGTTCCCGTCATGACCCTGCAGCCGTCCCTGTATATCTCCCATGGTTCGCCGATGACGGCCCTGCAACCGGGGCTCACCGGCGAGCGCCTGTCCGAACTGGGCGCACGCCTGCCACGGCCACGCGCGATCGTGATGGCCAGCGCGCACTGGCTCAGCGAACTGCCTCGGGTGGGTGCGCATCCGCAGCCGCCGACGATCCATGATTTCAGCGGTTTCCCCGAGCCGCTGTACCAGCTGCGCTATCCCGCGCCCGGTGCGCCGCAGCTGGCGGTGCAGGTGCAGCAGCTGCTGGCGGATGCCGGCCTGCCCGCGCAGCTGGATGCCTCGCGTGGCCTGGATCATGGTGCATGGGTTCCGCTGCGGTTCCTGTTTCCGGATGCGTCGATTCCGGTGGTCCCGGTGTCGCTGCAGCCCCACCTGGGGCCTGCCCACCAGCTGGCGCTGGGCCGTGCACTGGCGCCCCTGCGCGCGCAGGGCGTGCTGCTGGTGGGTTCGGGAAGCATCACCCACAACCTGCACGATTGGCGCCATTACCAGCAGGGCAAGGACGCACCGTATGTACGCCCGTTCATCGGCTGGGTGGAGGAGCGGCTGGCTGCCGATGATGTCCAGGCGCTGCTGGATTACCGTCGCCAGGCACCGCATGCCGAACGCGCGCACCCTACCGACGAGCATCTGCAGCCGCTGCATTTCGCGGTGGGCGCGGCCGGTACGGGCCGCCTTGGCGCCCAGCGCATCGACGCGGGTATCGATGCCGGCATGCTGGCCATGGACATCTACCGGTTCGACGGCGAGCACGCGTAGTGCCCGCGCGGCTGTCGCTCCGCTGAGCCGGCGCGTGCCCCGGCATGCGCGCCGGTACCCGTGTGTGCTAGTTTTTTCGCGTTCGTGGCGCCCGGCTGCACAGCCTTCCTTTCCCGGCGTCGTTACCTGGAAGATGCATGCACACCATTGAAGTCGTCCTGGCGATGCTGGTCGCGGTGGTCGCCAGCGGCTACCTGGTCCGGGTCCTGCCTTTCTCATTGCCGCTGCCCCTGGTGCAGATCGCACTCGGTGCAGTCATCGCCGGTGTGTTCAACCGCGGTCATGAGCTCGACCCGGACATGTTCTTCCTGTTGTTCCTGCCGCCGCTGCTGTTCCTGGATGGCTGGCGCATTCCGAAGCAGGGACTGTTCCGCGACAAGGGCGCGATCCTCGAACTGGCCTTCGGGCTGGTGGTGTTCACGGTGATCGGCGCGGGCCTGCTGATCCACTGGATGATCCCGGCGATGCCGTTGGCGGTCGCCTTCGCGCTGGCGGCGATCATCTCGCCGACCGATCCGGTGGCGGTCGGCGCGATCGCATCCCGGGCGCCGATCCCGAAGCGGCTGATGCACATCCTGGAAGGCGAATCTCTGCTCAACGATGCCTCCGGCCTGGTCTGCTTCCGCTTCGCGGTGGCGGCGGTGATGACCGGGACGTTCTCGCTGGCCAATGCCTCGCTGACCTTCCTGTGGGTGGCCGCCGCCGGCCTTGCGGTGGGCGTGGCGGTGACGCTGGGGGTGTCCACGTTCCAGCGCTGGCTGTGGCGTCGCTTCGGCGAGGAGCCGGGCGCGGCGATGCTGGTCAACCTGCTGATTCCGTTCGCGGCCTACCTGCTGGCCGAAGAGATCAATGCATCGGGCATCCTGGCGGCGGTGGCGGCCGGCATCAGCATGAGCTACGTGGAGCTGACCGGACGGGTGTCGGGCAGCATGCGCGTGCAGCGTTCGGCGGTATGGAACATGCTGCAGTTCACCTTCAACGGCATCATGTTCGTGCTGCTGGGCGAGCAGCTGCCGGGGATCGTGGAACGGGCCATCGCCACCATGAGCGAGACCGGCCACCACAACCCGTGGTGGCTGGCGGTGTACGTGGTGGTGATCAACCTGGCGCTGATCCTGCTGCGCCTGCTGTGGGTATGGCTGTCGCTGCGCTGGAACCTGCTGCGCGCGCGCCGGCGGGGCGAACAGGAGCAGGAGCGACGGCCAAACTGGCGCATCGTGGTGGCTACCTCGGTGGCCGGCGTCCGTGGTGCGATCACCCTGGCCGGCGTGCTGACCCTGCCGTTGTTCCTGCCGGGAGGCGATCCTTTCCCGGCACGTGATCTGGTGATCTTCCTGGCGGCGGCGGTGATCCTGTTCTCGCTGGTAGGCGCCAGCGTGGCGCTGCCCCGGCTGTTGAAGGGCCTGCAGTTGCCGGCCGATGCCGGTGAGCGCAAGGAGGAGGATGTAGCACGCAAGCTGGCATCGAAGGCGGCGCTTTCCGGCGTGGAGCGGATGCGCCAGCAGCTGGTGCAGAACCAGACGACCGAGAACGTGCAGCTTTACAACGATGCGGCGGCACGGGTGAGCCTGCTGTACCAGCGTCACCTGGAAAAGGACAACGGGCCGGACGTGGATCCGGAGAAGGTGCGGCGGATGGAGCGCGGATACCGTCAGCTGCGCAGCGCCGGCCTTACCGCCGAGCGCGAGGAACTGTTCCGGCTGACCCGTCGCGGCGTGATCTCCGATGAGATTTCGCGAAAGCTGATCCGCAACCTGGACCTGCTGGAATCACGCCAGAAGGAATGACGGGGGCGCGCGCCCCGGGCGGGCAGGGGTGGAGCCGGCCCATGGCCGGCTGCGTCCGGGTGTTCGTATACCGGCACCGCAACGGCAGACGACCGCGGGTTGGCTCCACTTCGCCTGGATCAGGCGTCCTGCGGCTTGAGATCGAGGTAACGCACTTCGACCCGGCCCTTGATCTTCAGCGTCATCGGGTTGCCACGGCGGTCGCGCGCCTTGCCGGCCTGCACGCGGATCCAGCCTTCGCTGACCGAGTACTCCTCCACGTCGTTGCGCTCGACATCGTTGAAGCGCACGCCGACGCCGCGTTCGAGTGCCTGCGCATCGTGGAAGGGGCTGGCGGGGTTGATGGCCAGGTGGTCAGGAGGGGTTTGGCTCATTGCAGTGTTCACGGTGACGGCCACCAAGGCCGGCTTCATCGGTAAAGGATACCCGCCATCAGGGCAGGCCCGCAGCCATGCCGCTTCCGGCACGAGCGGCGAGGCCTCAGAATACCGGCATCGATCCCTGGAACCGTCCCATGCCCGACAACAGCGATTATTTCGACTTCGAGGAAGAAGCCCACGACTTCGACGAGGACGATTTCGAGGCGCGCGTATGGAACCTGCTGGTGCTGATCAACCCCGGCGACGATGAGCTGGCGCTGCAGCAGTTCAACCGCTGGCGGGAAACGATGGCCGAGCAGGGTGAGCCACTGGAAGCCGACAGCGACTGGTTGCCGGCGCTGTTCACGGCGATTGGCTGGCAGAGCGGCTTCGAGGTGGATCGCGATGATCTGGATGCACTGGTATCGGCGGTGGATGAGCTGTCGGCACGGTTCAACCAGCAGGTGGACTGGGGCGGCGACCTGGATGACGAGGATTTCGCCGAGGGACTGGACGGCGTGCAGCTGATGTCCACGGCCTTCGATCGCCTGCGCGAGCACAACTACACGCTGTGGAGCGTGGATGCGGGCAGCGATGGTTTCACCGGCTGGATGGCGCTGACCCGCGACGATGACGCGATGCTGGCGCTGTGTTCACTGCTGGACGTGGAAGTACGGTTGGGTAGCGACCCGTTCTGAGCCCGGGCCGGGAAGCCGGATTTAGTGTGGTTGCCGGCCAGCGGCCGGCACTACTGGTTCCGTTTACGGGCGGTATTGCGCTCGCGCGTTGGCGATGACGGCCTTGAGCAGCACGCGGTCGGTATGCCGCGATATCGGTTGTGCACCAAGCCCGATGGCCTGCGCGCGCAGGGACATCGGGACATCGTAGTGCGCGCCGCTGGCCTTGTTCTGGAAGGCGCGGCGGGGAAGGCCGAGCTGGGCCGCGAGGGCGTGCAGCTCGGCCAGGGTGTCGGCCATCAGGTGCGCCCAGCGCTCGCCGCGCCAGGGATGCACCGCGTCGTCTATGTAGACCGTCACCGCCGCCCCACGCTGGTTCAGGCCTGCGGCTTTTCTTCGTCGGCGTCGCCATCGGCAGCGCCTTCGCCGGTTTCCGCAGCGGCCACGTCGTCCTGCCCATCAACCTCTGCGGCAGTGTCCGCTTCGTCGCCTGCGTCTTCGGCATCCACGTTCCTGAATTCCATCGCCAGCTCGTCGAGGTAGGCGTCGGCTTCCATGCCCTTTTCCGCCGCCAGGCCCGCGATCATCGCGCCCAGGCCTTCGGAATACTGCAGTTCGACCGCGTGGCCCTCGCCTTCCTGCACGTTGGCCAGATGCTTGAGCATGGCCAGCATCGGCATCGGATCGTCGGCATTGCCCATGGTCTGGCCGCCGATGGAGAGCAGCCACTGGCGCCCCTGCAGGCCGATGGCCGCGACGACCTGGCCATGTTCATTGGTCAGCACGGCGTGATTCTGCACCTGCTGCTGGTCGTTCAGGCGCAGGAAGGGACGCTTGGCCTGCTGCTTCCTGCGCTTGTCGCGCTTTGCCTTGGATTGCTTGGACATGGAGGTGGTTACCTGTTTCAGTGAATGCCGCCATTGTAGGGGGCCTTGGCCGGCGCTGCCCGCCAAGGCACGACGCCAAGCGCCTGCGGCGGCACCCCGCACGTGGCATCCCGCGAATGATCAGGGTGCGGCGTCGCCGACGGTGCTGGGGCCTGCGGCGGCCTGCACGTCCGCGTCCGGCATGGGCGCGGACAGCGCGACCCGTGAACCTGCCCCGGCCAGCGCGGCGGCTTCGGCCGCCTGGGTCATCACCACGATGCTGATGCGGCGGTTGATCGGATTCTGTGGATGGTCACGGTCGAACAGCACCGACGAGGCCAGGCCGACCACGCGGGTGACCTTGGTTTCCTCCAGGCCGCCGTCCACCAGCGCGCGCCGGGCGGCATTGGCGCGGTCGGCGCTGAGCTCCCAGTTTCCGTAGCCATGGGCCGCGCTGTAGGCGGTGGTGTCGGTGTGCCCGGTCAGGCTGATCCGGTTCGGCACATGATTCAGGTAGCTCGACAGTTCATGCAGGATGGTGCGCGTATACGGCTTCAAGGTCGCGCCCCCCAGGTCGAACATCGGCCGGTTCTGCTGGTCGACGATCTGGATGCGCAGCCCCTCGGGCGTCAGGTCCAGCAGCAGTTGATCCTTGAAGGGCTCCAGTGCCTGGCTCCGGCTGATGGCTTCCTGCAGTTCCTTCATCAGCGATTCCAGCTGACGCGCCTCGCGCTCGCGCGGGTCCACCGCCTTCGGAATCGACTCGCGCTGGTTCTGGAAGGGGTCGTTGCTGTTGCCGCGGCTGATATCGGTAGCGCCCCCCAACCTGATCATCGAGGTGCTGGCGCCGCCCGGGCCGGCCAGTCCCGGTGCCGGCGTGCTGCTGGTGCCGGCCAGCGGGCTGGGATTGCGGAAGTAATCGGAAATCGCCGCGCGCTCGGGCTTGCTGGTGGTGGCCACCAGCCACAGCACCAGGAAGAAGGCCATCATCGCGGTCACGAAGTCGGCGTAGGCCACCTTCCATGAGCCTCCGTGATGGGCGACGTGGCCGCGTTTCCTCGGCTTACGGACGATGACGGTCGGGCGGGGATCGGCCATGGCCTATTTGACCGTCTTCAGGTGCCGCTCGAATTCGGAGAACGCCGGACGGATGTCGGAGGGCAGCGTCTTGCGGGCGAATTCCAGCGCGATCTTCGGGTTGTAGCCGCGCAGGCAGGCCAGCAGCGCGGTCTTCACCGATTCGTAGATGCGGCTGTCCTGTTCGGCGCGTGCTTCCATAGCCGCCGCCATGGGGCCGACGAAACCGTAGCCCAGCAGGATGCCCAGGAAGGTGCCGACCAGCGCGCCCGCCACGTGCGCGCCGACGTCCACGATGTCGCCGCCGATGGAACCCATGGTGATCACGATGCCCAGCACGGCCGCGACGATGCCGAAACCGGGAAGTCCGTCGGCGACCTTGTGCATCACCTGCGAGGGCGCGAGGGCGTCCGCATGGTGCTTGTCCAGTTCCAGTTCCAGCAGCGGTTCCAGTTCGTGCGGCTCGATGTTGCTGCCGATCATCAGCCGCAGGCAGTCGGTGATGAAATCGACCAGGTGGTCGTCGGCCTGCACCTTGGGATAGTTGGCGAAGACCGCGCTCTCGGCCGGTCGTTCGACATGCTCCTCCAGCGACATGAAGCCTTCACGGCGCGCCTTGTTGAGCAGTTCGTACAGCAGGCTCAGCACGTCGATGTAGTCCTGCTGCCGGTAGCGCGGGCCCTTGAACACGCCGACGATGGCACGCAGTGTCTGCTTCACCGTCCTGGCGGGCGTGCCCACCAGGAAGGCGCCGACCGCTGCGCCGCCGATGATCACCAGTTCATAGGGCTGCCACAGCGCGCCCAGGCGACCGTGCGCGCCGAGGTAGCCGCCGATCACGCTCGCGATGACGACGAAGAAGCCGAGGAGGATGAGCATGGACGTGGGGCAGGGGAGGGGGAACTCTTCCTTTTCGGCACGCCCACGGGTTTTCTGAAGCAGAAATTTGTGAAGTCCGTCGGCGGGGGCATTCCGCCCCGGTCAGTCCGCCAGTCCGGATTCGGCACCGCCACGCTGCAGTGGATCGGGATAGGGCTCGCCGTTGCCGGTGAAGGAAAGTGAGACGGAATTCAGGCAGTGGCGCTCGAAGGTGGGCGGCGGCCCATCCGGGAAAACGTGGCCGAGATGGCTGCCGCAGCGGGCACAGGTGATTTCGGTGCGCAGCATGCCGTGGCTGGTGTCGCGGATTTCGCGGACATGGTCCGGCGCGAAGGGCGCGAAGAAGCTCGGCCAGCCGGTGCCGGAATCGAACTTGGTGCTGGAGCGGAACAGCGGCAGCGCACACAGCCGGCAGCAGTAGACGCCATCGCGCTTGTTGTCCAGGAATACGCCGCAGAAGGGGGCCTCGGTGCCGTGCTGGAGCAGCACGCGCGCTTCATCCGGACTGAGGCCGGCAACCAGTGCCTGGCGCTGACGGTCACTGGGGGGCGTGAGATCGAAGGCGCTCATGCGATGTCTCCTGGGAATACTGGCGGAAACCGTGAAATGGGGGCTCGCCACGCGGCATGCAAGCAGGATCAGCGTGGGCATGTTCATGGGCGGCACACGGGGCCGGTCGCATGCTGGTGTTCTTCGATGTGGGGGTGTGCCATGAACCGTTCACTGCTTGCGCTGGGCCTGGTACTGCTGCCTTCACTGGCACTGGCCCAGGTGGCCGCGCCGTCCAGCCCGACGTCCACGCGCGCGGCGACGACCGTTGTCCCCCCGCCCGCAGCGCCGGTGGCGTCGCGTCCGGTACCCGTCGTGCAGCCATCGCCGCCGGCTCCGCCACGGCAGGCTGCTCCGGCCCCCGTGCCACGCCCGGTCACCGCTCCGCCGGCAGAGGCCGGACCGATACGCAGCACGGGGCCGGCGCAGGTGGCGCCGCCGCGAAGCACGGCACCGGCCAAGGTCTACGACCGCGATGGGCGGATCATTCCGGGGGTGAAGCCGGCAGGGCAGAACCGTGTGTTCGATTCGCGGACCGGGCGTTATTACGACAGTGTCCCGCAGGGTTCGGATTCGCGGATCCGGCCCTGACGGCCAGCGGGTGAGGCTGGCAGGACGGGGTATCACAGCCTGTTTTGTCAGTCTGGAATGGGCAGCACAGAGGTTTCCTTCACCTCTTCCATCACGATGTAGCTCTTGGATTCGCGTACATGCGGCAGGGTCAACAGCGTGCTGCCCAGCAGCTTGCGGTAGGACGCCATTTCGCTGATGCGCGCCTTGATGAGGTAATCGAAATCCCCGGACACCAGATGGCACTCCAGCACGTTGGGAAGCTTCAGCGCCGCACGGCGGAATTCCTCGAAGATGTCGCCGGACTTGTAGGCCAGGCTGATCTCCACGAACACCAGCAGGCTGGCCTTGAGGGCGGCCGGATCCAGGTGCGCGTGGTAGCCGGTGATGATGCCTTCGCGCTCCAGCCGGCGCACGCGTTCGGTGCAGGGGGTGGTGGACAGGCCGACGCGTTCCCCCAGTTCGGTGAACGATATCCGCCCTTCGGCCTGCAGCACGCGGAGGATTTTCCTGTCGATCTTGTCCAGTTCGCGGGTGCGTGGCGGCATGGCATCGCCTCGGGCAGGTGAATATCAGGGGAATATCCTGCCGCGCTTTCAAAAATCGCGCAAATGCACTGGATGTCGGTGTCTATACTTCCCCGAATATGGTCCCGGCGCGCCCCCGCGCAGGGAATGATCGTGTTGGAGAGTCACATGCGCGTTCTCATCCTCGGTAGCGGCGTCATCGGCACCACCAGTGCGTGGTACCTGCGCCAGGCCGGCTTCGATGTCACGGTCGTGGACCGCCAGCCGGGCCCGGCGCTGGAAACCAGTTATGCCAACGCCGGCCAGCTGTCGTTCGGCTATACCTCGCCATGGGCGGCGCCGGGCGTGCCGAAGAAGGCCATCGGCTGGCTGTTCGAGAAACATGCGCCGCTGGCGATCCGTCCGGGCATGGACCTGGCGCAGTACCGCTGGCTGTGGCAGATGCTGCGCAACTGTACGCATGAGCGCTACGCCATCAACAAGGCGCGCATGGTGCGCATGTCCGAATACAGCCGCGACTGCCTGAACCAGCTGCGCGCGGAAACGGGCATCGATTACGAAGGGCGGGATCTCGGCACTACCCAGTTGTTCCGCACCCAGCAGCAGCTGGATGCGTCCGCGCAGGACATCGAGGTGCTGTCGCAGTACGGCGTGCCGTATGAAGTGCTCGACCGTGCCGGCATCATCCGCGCCGAACCGGCGCTGGCCCACGTGGATGGACTGGTGGGTGCGCTGCGGCTGCCACGCGACCAGACCGGCGACTGCCAGCTGTTCACCCGCCGGCTGGCGGCGATGGCTGCCGAGGCCGGCGTTGAATTCCGCCATGACGTGGACATCGCCGGTATCGAGCATGATGGCGACCGCATCACCGGCGTACGAGTGGGTGGCCGCCTGGAGACTGCCGATCATTACGTGGTGGCGCTCGGCAGCTACTCGCCGGCGCTGGTGGCGCCGCTGGGCCTGGACCTGCCGGTATATCCGTTGAAGGGTTATTCGCTGACCCTGCCGATCACCGATCCGGCGATGGCGCCCACCTCCACGATCCTGGATGAAAGCTACAAGGTCGCCGTCACCCGCTTCGACAACCGTATCCGCGTGGGCGGCATGGCGGAGGTGGCCGGCTTCGATCTGTCGCTGTCGCCACGCCGTCGCGAAACGCTGGAAATGGTGGTGCGCGACCTGTATCCGAAGGGCGGCGACCTGTCGCGCGCCGAGTTCTGGACCGGCCTGCGTCCGGCGACCCCCGACGGTACGCCGGTGATCGGCGCCACGCCGTTCCGCAACCTGTTCCTCAACACCGGCCATGGCACGCTGGGCTGGACCATGGCCTGCGGTTCCGGACGCTACCTGGCCGACCTGATGAGCGCGCGCCAGCCGCAGATCAGCACCGAAGGCCTGGACATCTTCCGTTATGGCGGCAAGGCTTCCGCCGCGCACATGGAGAGCCGCGAATGCGCCCTGCACGTGCGTTGATCGACCTGGAGGCCTTGCGCGGCAACTACCGCCTGGCCCGCGAGCTGGGCGGTGGCAAGGCGCTGGCGGTGGTCAAGGCCGATGCGTATGGCCATGGCGCGGTGCGCTGCGCGCAGGCGCTGGAAGGCGAGGCCGACGGCTTCGCGGTGGCCACCATCGAGGAGGCGCTGGAGCTGCGCGCCGCTGGCATCCGCGCGCCGATCCTGCTGCTGGAAGGCTTCTTCGAGGCCAGTGAACTGCCTTTGATCGTCGAGCACGATCTGTGGACCGCAGTGGGTTCGGCGTGGCAGGTGGATGCGGTGGCGGCCTTCGTGGGCGCGCGCCCGCTTGTCGTCTGGCTGAAGCTGGACAGCGGCATGCACCGGCTGGGCCTGGACGTGGAGGCTTTCCGGGCCGCGCACGTGCGGCTTTCCGCCCTTGCGCATGTGCAGCGCATCGTGATGATGACCCACCTGGCGCGCGCCGATGAACTGGACAGCGAGCGTACCCACGAACAGGCGGCGGTGTTCGCCGATGCCATCGCCGGGCTGGATGGCGAGACCAGCGTGTGCAATTCGCCGGCGCTGCTGGGCTGGCCGGACGTGCGCAGCGACTGGGTGCGCCCGGGGTTGATGCTGTATGGGGCCAATCCCCTGCCGGAGGATTCGCCGACGACCGCGCGGCTGCGGCCGGTGATGAACATGCGTTCGCGGGTGATTGCCGAACGCTGGATCGATGCGGGTGAACCGGTGGGCTATGGTGCACGCTTCGTGGCCCGCGGGCGGACGCGTGTGGGCGTGGTGGCCATGGGCTACGCGGACGGTTATCCGCAGTTCGCGCCGAACGGCACGCCGGTGGTGATCGACGGTCGACCGGGCGAACTGATCGGGCGTGTATCGATGGACATGCTGACGGTGGACCTGACGCCGCATCCGGAGTCCGGCATCGGCAGTGATGTGCAGCTGTGGGGCGGCCAGGCGCTGAACCTTGCGCAGCTGGCGCCCCGCTGCGGGGTCAGCGCATACCAGCTGCCGTGCGCGGTGAAGCGCGTGCGCCGCGAATACGTGGGTTAGCTGCAGGCAGAGCCGACCCATGGTCGGCTCTACCGATGCCTCAGCGCGCGGCGATTTCCTTTGCCAGGTCGCGGCGCACCCAATCGTCGATCAGCTTCTTCTCGTAGCGCAGCGGATCGCTGCTGCCCTGCAGTCCGATGCTGCCGTGCATGAAACCGGTATCGCGCAGTGTCGTTTCGCCTTCTCCGAGAAGTCCGCCGTCCGCGCCCTTGAGGCGGTACTGCAGGGCGATCTTCGGAGGGTAGATGTCGCGCATGATGCGGATATCGTTCGCGCGCGCACCGTGCCAGGGTTCGAAATCACCGGCGCGCTTGATGTCCAGCATGGTGACGTCCAGCGCCTGGCCGGGCTGCAGCTGCTTGGCGGCGGACGTACGGATGTATTCAGCGAGCTGGCGCACCCAGTCGCCGCGCTCGGCCTCGAAACGATTGCGGCTGTTGCGCAGTTCGGAGAAGGTGCGGGGGTCGTTCCACTGCACGTTCACCGGCCCTGCGGCGTCCAGCGCGCGGGGTGCCTGGGGATCGGTCACCGTGCGCGGGGCGGCGGTGGCCAGCAGCGGCATGATGGCAAGGGCGCCTGCCAGCAGCAGGCTGCATGTCGAGCGACGGTTCATGACCTTGGCTCCAGCGCCACGATGGGCGCGTGCATGGTAGGTAAGGACAGTGTGGGGCTGACCCTGCGGGCGGGCAAGGCGTGGGCCGCCGGCGCCCGGCGCGCGCTTACGCTCAATTCATCGCCGGACCCCTCGGCATGACCGACGGCGCTTGACGCTGCGAATACGCTTTCTGGACCATGCTGTGGTCACTGCCCATCGGTCTACACACTCTCTTGTCCTCCCTGAATTTGCCTCCCGACTCACCGCCCCCGTCTCCAGAGCCGGCGGAGAGCGGCCTGCACCGGCAGGCACTGGACCGCATGGCGGCGGGTTTCTGTGTCGTGCAGGTGCTGTTCGAACATGGTCGCCCGGTGGATTACCTGTTCCTGGAGGTGAACGAGGCCTTCGAACGGCAGACAGGCCTGGTGGATGCGGTCGGCAAGCGCATGACCGAACTGGAGCCGGGCCACGAGCGGGAATGGTTCCGGATCTATGGAAAGATCGCCCAGTCGGGAAGGCCTGCCCAGTTCGAGCTGGATGCCCGCGCGCTGGGTCGTTCCTACGCGGTGAACGCCGTGCGTGTGGGAGAGCCGGGCGAAGACAAGGTGGCCATCCTGTTTTTCGATGTCAGCGCCCGCAAGCGCATCGAAGGCGAGCTGGGGGAGAGCGAGGCGCGCTTCAGCGCGCTGGCCGACGGATTGCCGATGCCGGTATGGGTACTGGACGCCCAGGGTCATGCGCGGTTCGTCAACAGTGCCTTCAGCGAGTTCTTCGGCGGCGATGAAAACCGCGTGCCAGAAAATGTCTGGCGCGGCCTGGTGCATCCGGACGATGCCTCCGTATTCGACTACGAGCTACGTGAAGCGCTTGGTGCACAGCGTTCGCTGCATGCATTGGTGCGGGCGCGGCGGGCTGACGGGGAATGGCGCTGGCTGGAAATGAACGCCCGGCCGCGGTTTTCGCGTACGGGCGAGTTCATCGGGCTGGCGGGCAGCAGCCCTGACGTGACCGAACGGCGTGAAATCGAACTGGCCCGCGAGGAACTGCTGCAGTCCGAACGCGCGGCACGCAGCGCGGCGGAAAACACGGCGCGCCTGAAGGACGAATTCCTGGCCACGCTGTCCCATGAGCTGCGCACTCCGCTGACGACGATCCTCGGCTGGAGCGAACTGCTGCTGCAGCGGGTAACGGCAGACAGCCCGCTGTACAAGGGACTGGGCGTCATTGCCAGCAGCGCCACGGCGCAGAAGCGGCTGATATCGGACATGCTGGACCTGAGCAGCATGCTGCTGGGCAAGGTGCAGCTGGAAGTGGAAGTGCTGGACCTGCGTGACCAGCTGCGCGCCGCGTTGGGGGCGCAGGAGCTGGTGGCCGAGGGCAAGGCGCTGGACGTGAGCGCGGAGCTTCCGGAAACGCCGTGCCTGGTGCTGGGCGACGCCACGCGCATGCAGCAGGTGCTATGGAACCTGCTCTCCAACGCGATCAAGTTCACGCCGGCCGAAGGCTTCGTGAGGCTGAAGCTGGAAGAACGCGGCGACGCGTGGCAGATCACCGTGCGTGACAGCGGGGATGGCATCGACCCGGAGTTCCTGCGTCATCTGTTCGGCCGCTTCCGCCAGGCCGATGGAACGACCACCCGCCGCCATGGCGGCCTGGGACTTGGCCTGGCCATCGTGCAGCAGCTGGTGGAGCTGCATGGCGGCAACGTCACCGCGGCCAGTGAAGGCCATGGGCATGGTGCGGTGTTCACCGTGGTGATGCCGCGTTACCAGCCGGACCAGGGTGTGAGGCCGTTGCGTGAAGTGATCAGTGGCGGGCCGATCACCGAAAAGATCATCGAGCCGTATCCGCTGCGCGGGTTGCGCGTGCTGGCGGTCGAGGACCAGGTGGAAGTCCTGGAATACCTGCGACGCATGCTCGAAGAGCAGGGGGCCGATGTAACCGCTGCGGCATCGGCGGGCGAGGCGCTGGAGTTGCTCAACGACAGGCATCCCGAACGATTCGACGTGCTGCTGACCGACATCGGCATGCCGGGAATGGACGGTTACGGCCTGATCCGGACACTGCGCGAAGACATGGCGGTGGATGCGAAGACGCTGCCCGCCGTGGCGGTGACGGCACTGGCGCGTGCGGACGACCGCCGCCGCGCGCTGGCTTCAGGTTTCCAGGAGCATGTGGCCAAGCCCTATTCGGTGGCCCAGCTGGTCGCCGCCGTGCGGCAGGTGCATGGCCCTGGCACGCACGCCCTGCATTGAGAAGAAACGCCGCGAAAAGCCGGGCGGTAGTGCCGATCCGTGATCGGCATCGCGGGCCGCCGGGCCGCCGGGCAGGGCCCGGCCCCGGGTTGGATCAGTGTTCGAACAGGGTCGGTTCGGCTTCGAAACGTCGGGCGTAGGCACGCTCGTCCGCCACCCGGCTCACCTCCTCATCGGCCATGTCCGGGGCGCCGTATACCGCGTAGGCGACCGTGCCATCGGCTGCCTTGCCCAACTGGTGCAGGCGATAGCGCGAATGCCCGCCGCCGGTGTCCTGCGGATAATGCACGGGCGGCTGGCTGCCCTCCAGATCCATCTCGCTATTGTCGACCACGCCACCGACGAACAAGGCACGCATGCGGTTTCTCCAGTAATCCGAGGGGTGCCACTACCCTGACCGGCAGGGCGTTCGCACCGGATCAAGGTGGCGTTGGCTTTTCGCAAAGCGCCGGCATCCGTGCAGGGCCGGGGATCGGGAGCCGGTACAATGGACGCCCCCCGAAACAGCAAGGCCCACCTGCCCGATGGCTGCCCGCGACGACGCTCCCCTGCAGACCCTGTTCCTTCCCTTCGCGCAGGGCCTGCTGCGCTGGCCGCAGGGTCCGGTCGCGTTCCTGCGCGCGCGCGATGGCTGGCCGCTGCGCGAACAGGCGCAGGGCCGCGAACTGGTCTGCGAGCAGAGTTTCGCGCCCTTCGCGCAGTCGCTGCAGGCTGGCGGCCGGGAGGTGGTGTCCTCCCTGGGCGAGGACCAGACCGGCCGGTTCGCGATGGTTCTGCTGTTGCCACCGCGCCAGCGCGAAGAGGCTCGCGCCCTGTTCGCGCGGGCCCTGCAGCTGGTCGCTCCGGGTGGCGTGGTGGTGGCCTGCCAGTCCAACAATGAAGGCGCACGTTCCGGCGAAGGCGACCTGAAGCAGTTGGCTGGGCTTGGCGGCGTGCTGACCAAGAACCACTGCCGGGTGTACTGGACCGCACCCCTGCAGGGCCGGCACGATGCCGCCCTGGCCACCCGCTGGGCGGCACTGGATGCCCCGCGGAAGATCCTGGACGGGCGTTTCCTCAGCCGCCCGGGCGTGTTCGCCTGGGACCGCATCGACCCGGCATCGGCGCTGCTGGCCGAGCACCTGCCGGCCGACCTTGCCGGCCGCGCGGCGGATCTTGGCGCGGGCTACGGTTATCTGTCGCGCGAGCTGCTGGAACGCTGCCCGAAGATCTCCGCGCTGGACCTGTACGAGGCCGAGCAGCGCGCGCTGGACCTGGCCCGCGCCAACCTGTCCCCGCCGCCGCGTGACGTGCCGGTGCAGTACCTGTGGCGCGACGTCACCGCCGGCATCGAGCCGGTCTACGACGTGATCGTCAGCAACCCGCCGTTCCACACGCCCGCGCGCGAGGATCGCCCGGATATCGGCCAGCGCTTCATCGCCGTGGCCGCGCAGGCGCTGCGGCGCGGTGGGCGGCTGTTCGTGGTGGCCAACCGCCATCTGCCCTACGAGCATGTGCTCAACGACAGCTTCGGTACGGTGCGGGTGATTGCCGAACGCGATGGTTTCAAGCTGCTCGAGGCGGTGCGCGGAGGCGCGCGATGAAGCTGGTCAAGCTGATCGCCAACCTGGGTTATGGCAGTCGCAGGCAGGTGCAGTGGATGTTCCGCGAAGGCCGCATCACCGATGCCGCTGGCGAGGTGCTGTATGCCGACGACCAGGTGCCGCACGAAGCCGTCCGCGTGGACGGTGAGCCGCTGGACCCGCCGGTGGGCCTGGTGATCGCGCTGCACAAGCCGCGCGGTGTCACCTGTTCCACCAAGGACAAGGGGCGCCTGGTGCATGACCTGCTGCCGCCGCGTTACCGCGACCGCGATCCGGTGTTGTCCACCGTAGGCCGCCTGGACCGTGACACCAGCGGGCTGCTGCTGCTCACCGATGATGGTGGCCTGCTGCATCGGATCATCTCGCCGAAGGCCAAGCTGCCCAAGGTCTACGAGGTGGAGCTGGCCGAGGACCTGCGCGGCGATGAGGTGGCGCTGTTCGCCAGCGGCACGTTGATGCTGGAATCGGAAAAGACCGCGCTGCTGCCGGCCGCACTTGAGGTGCTGGGCCCGCGTTCGGCGCGCCTGGTGCTGCATGAAGGGCGTTACCACCAGGTTCGACGCATGTTCGCCGCCACCGGCAACCATGTGCAGGCGCTGCATCGCAGCCGTGTCGGTGGCCTGGGACTGGATGGGCTGGAAGAAGGCCAGTGGCGCACGCTGGATGCGGCGGACATCGATACGCTGTTCGCCCCGTGAGCGCAGCAGCCAAGCTGCCGTTCCTGCCCGATGCGGTGATCTTCGACATGGACGGTTTGATGATCGACAGCGAACGCGTGTCGATCGCCAGCTGGAGCCAGGCGGCGCTGGAACTGGACATGCCATTGCCGGAAGGCTTCTTCCTGCGCATGGTGGGGCTGGGCGAACGCGATTGTCGTGCGCTGCTGCAGCAACACGTGGAGGATGCGCAACGGGTCGATGCATTGTTCGCGCGCTGCCATGACCTCTACGAAGCGGCCACCCAGGCCGGCCTGCCACTGCGGCCGGGCATCATCGAACTGCTGCAGCTGCTGCAGTCGCATGCGATTCCATGCGCGGTCGCGACCTCAACCCGGCAACCACGGGCGGGGTGCAAGCTGGCCGCCTGCGGGCTGCTGGCGTACTTCGATGCCGTGGTGACCAGCTGCGATGTGCAGCATCCCAAGCCGGCGCCGGACATCTACCTGCTGGCCGCGCAACGGCTCGCCAGGCAGGCGTCGCGCTGCCTGGCACTCGAGGATTCGCCGGTGGGCACGCGTGCGGCGCTGGCGGCGGGAATGACTGTCATCCAGGTGCCCGACCTGATCGTGCCCGATGACGCGCAGCGTGCGCTGGGGCACCGCATCGTGGCATCGCTGCACGATGCGCGGGCCTTGCTGGAACCGTGGCTGGCATGACCGGTTGAGGTGCAGCCGACCATGGGTCGGCTCTACCGGGACGGGCGGTGGGGCGGGAGCGGTTGGTAGAGCCGACCGATGGCCGGCTGCATCACTCAGACCCGGCCGAACACCAGGGCCGCGTTGGTGCCGCCGAATCCGAAGCTGTTGGACATCACCGTGTCCAGCGTCTGTTCGCGGCTTTCGCGCAGGATCGGGAATCCTTCCACCTTCGGATCCAGCTCGTTGATGTTGGCCGAACCGGCGACGAAGCCATCGCGCATCATCAGCAGGCAGTAGATCGCCTCGTGCACGCTGGCCGCGCCGAGCGAATGCCCGGACAGCGCCTTGGTCGAGGACAGCGGCGGCACGGCATCGCCGAACACTTCGCGGATCGCGTTGAGTTCGGTGACATCGCCCAACGGCGTGGAGGTGCCGTGGGTGTTGAGGTAATCCAGCGGACGATCCACGTGTTCCATCGCCATCTTCATGCAGCGCACGGCGCCCTCGCCGGACGGAGCGACCATGTCGGCACCGTCGGAGGTCACACCGTAACCCACCAGTTCGGCATGGATGGTGGCGCCACGCGCCATGGCGTGGTCGTAGTCTTCCAGCACCAGCATGCCGCCGCCACCGGCGATGACGAAACCATCGCGGTCCTTGTCGTAGGGGCGCGAAGCGGTGGCCGGCGTGTCGTTGAAACTGGTGGACAGCGCGCCCATCGCATCGAACATCACGCTCATGGACCAGTGCAGGTCTTCGCCGCCGCCCGCCAGCATCACGTCCTGGGCGCCATGGCGGATGAGGTCCGCCGCCGCGCCGATGCAGTGCGCGGAGGTGGCGCAGGCGGCCGACAGCGAATAGCTCAGGCCCTTGATCTGGAACGCGGTGGCCAGGCAGGCGGACACCGTGGAACACATCGTGCGCGGCACCATGTACGGGCCGACCTTGCGCACGCCGCGGCTGCGCAGGATATCGGCCGCTTCCACCTGCCATTCGCTGGAACCGCCACCAGAGCCGGCAATCAGGCCGGTACGCGGGTTGCTGACCTGCTCCGGGGACAGCCCGGCATCGGCGATCGCATCGCGTGCAGCCAGGTAGGCGTAGGCGGATGCGTCGCTCATGAAGCGCTTGAGCTTGCGGTCGATCAGCGCATCGAGGTCCAGGTCGACGCGGCCGCCGACCTGGCTGCGCAGGCCGGCTTCAGCGTGATCGGGCAGGAAGGCGATGCCGGCACGTCCTTCGCGCAGGCTCGCCGATACCGTGTCCAGATCGTTGCCCAGGCAGGAGGTGATGCCCATTCCGGTGATGACGACGCGCCGCATCAGAAGTTCTCCGTCGAGGTGAACAGGCCGACGCGCAGGTCCCTGGCGGCGTAGATCTCCCGGCCATCCACCAGCATGCGGGCGTCGGCCTGGGCCATCACCAGCTTGCGGTTGATGACGCGGGTGATGTCGATTTCATAACTGACCAGCTTTGCATCCGGCAGCACCTGGCCGGTGAACTTCACTTCGCCGCAGCCCAGCGCGCGGCCGCGGCCGGGGGCGCCCAGCCAGGTGAGGTAGAAGCCGGTCAGCTGCCACATCGCATCCAGGCCCAGGCAGCCGGGCATCACCGGATCACCGATGAAATGGCAGCCGAAGAACCACAGGTCCGGACGGATATCCAGTTCTGCGCGTACCATGCCCTTGCCATGCGGGCCGCCGTCTTCACGGATGTCGGTGATGCGATCGAACATCAGCATCGGGTCGTTGGGCAGGCGCCCGGCGTTTGCGCCGAACAGTTCACCGCGGGCGCTGGCCAGCAGCTGGTCGCGGTCGAACGCGTGGAGACGAGTCATGGAAAGCACGATCCTGGAAGCGGAAAACAGGGAAGCGAGCAGCCGAGGATGCACGAGGCGAATGCCTGCAATCAAACTTTGCAACCGTACGCAAGCGTAGTGTCAGCGGGCAAAAACGCGCATCCTGTTGATGTGCAAAGACCATACTTCGGCGTGTGGCCTACCAGCGGCGAATGCCTCCAGAACCTTCTTCATGAGTCCCGTGCGCAAGATCATCCACGTTGACATGGACGCGTTCTACGCCTCGGTGGAACAGCGCGACGATCCTTCGCTGCGCGGACGGCCGGTGGTGGTGGCGTGGCGTGGCGCGCGCTCGGTGGTGTGCGCGGCCTCGTACGAGGCACGCGTGTTCGGCATCCGCTCGGCGATGCCGGCCATGCGCGCCGAGCGGCTGTGTCCCGATGCGGTGTTCGTTCCGCCGGATTTCGCCCGTTACAAGGCGGTATCGCGGCAGGTGCGTGAAATATTCCTGCGCCATACCGACCTGGTGGAGCCGCTGTCGCTGGACGAGGCGTACCTGGATGTGACCGAACCGAAATCCGGCATGGCGCTGGCGACCGAGATAGCGCGCGACATCCGCGCACAGATCCGTGAAGAGACCTTGCTGACTGCTTCAGCTGGCATTGCGCCGAACAAATTCCTGGCGAAGATCGCATCGGACTGGCGCAAGCCCGATGGCCAGTTCGTGATCGCACCGCAGCGCATCGACGCCTTCCTGGCACCGCTGCCGGTGAAGAAGGTGCCGGGCGTGGGCAAGGTGATGGAGGGCAGGCTCGCGGCGCGTGGCATCGCGACCTGCGGCGACCTGCGTGGCTGGGCATTGCCGGCGCTGGAGGAAGCCTTCGGCAGCTTCGGGCGCAGCCTGTACAACCGCGCGCGCGGCATCGACGAACGGCCGGTGGAACCGGACCAGCCGGTGCAGTCGATTTCTTCTGAAGACACGTTCAGCGAGGACCTGCCGCTGGAGGCGCTGGACGCTGCGATCACGGAGCTGGCGGGCAGGACCTGGAACGCCACGCGCAGGACCGAGCGCAGTGGACATACCGTGGTGCTGAAGCTGAAGACCTCGCAGTTCCGCATCCTCACCCGCAGCCACACGCCGGAACGTCCACCGCAGTCGATGGAAGAGCTGCGCGACATCGCGCTGGCGCTGCGCGCGCGCGTCGATCTGCCCGCTGGTACCCGCTATCGGCTGGTCGGCGTGGGCCTGGGCGGTTTCCGCACCCGCGAACCCACCCTCCAGCGCGAACTCTTCGAAAATGGGGACGGAGGAAGTTAATTGAATCGCAGAAAATTTAACGTCCTCCGTCCCCATTTTTGCAGTGGTTGGATCAGTAGGCTGCGGTGATGATTTCGCGGGGGTAGCGGTGGGCTTCCAGTTCGGCGACGAAGGCGGCGCCGTAGTCGGCGTAGCTGATATGGCTGTGGCCCTGGGCGTCGGCGAGGAAGGTCTTCGCCTGCACGCGCCAGGTGCCACGTTCGTCACCGGGGCCGATTTCCGCTGCCGGCGAAAAGAACGTCCAGTCGATGTCCGGTGCGGCCCGCAGTACCGACAGTGCCTCGCGCGCTGCGAGTGCGAAGGGTCTGTAGGCGGCCGGAAAGTCCGGCGTGTCGACAAGCTGCTGGCCGGGCGCTATTTCCAGGCTGCCCGCTCCGCCCACCACCACCAGCCGGGGAACGTGGGCCTGGCGCGCGGCGGCGACGAGCTGTCCGGCAACCACCGCGATCTGGCCGATGTCGTCGCCTGGGCGAGGACCGTAAGCGCTGGCCAGCACGTCGTGGCCACTGATCGCAGCGGCAAGCGTGGCGGTGTCGTCCAGTGCCGCGCTGGCCAGCTGGGCGCCGGCAAGCTCTGCCGGGAGCTCGGCGCGGCTGCGCACGATGGCGGTGACCTGATGGCCGTTGGCCAGTGCGTGCCGGGCGATCTGGCGTCCGATGTTGCCGGTTGCGCCGACAAGGGCGATCTTCATGGCGGAAAATCCGTGAGGGGGAGCGACCACTGTAGGCGGCTTCAGTAGTGCGAAAAACCGCGTATAAAGATCATGTTTGTTGCGTGGATCGAGCAGATGGACCGACTTACCGCCATTGACGTGTTCATCGAGGTGGCCGAGCGCGGCAGCGTTACCGCCGCGGCGGAAAGCCTGAGGATGTCGCGGGCGATGGCCACCCGTTACCTGGCCGAGGTGGAGCGCTGGCTGGGTGTTCGCCTGTTGCATCGGACCACGCGCCGGGTCAGCCTGACCGGCCCTGGCGAGCTTGCGCTGCAACGCCTGCGGCACCTGCGGATGGTCGGCCAGGACCTGCAGGCGGAACTGGGGAGCGATGATCCACGCCCCCACGGGCAGCTCCGGGTGACCGCCAGTGTGTCCTTCGGCCAGTTGCACCTGGCGCGCGCGGTTTCCGACTACGTGGGACGCTATCCCGGCACGCGGATCGAGCTGCTGATGGTGGATCGCATCGTCAACCTGGTGGAGGAACGCATCGATCTGGCCGTGCGCATTTCCCGCCAGATCGATCCGGCGCTGATCGCGCGCCGGCTTGCACCGTGCCGGTCACTGCTGTGTGCGGCACCGGGCTATCTGCAGGCACGGGGAATACCACGCCACGCCGAGGATCTCGCTTCGCATAACTGCCTTGCCCATCACTACGTTGGGCGGGATGTCTGGAAGCTTTCCCGCGACGGTCGCCAGGTGGCGGTGAGTGTCAGCGGCAACATCACCGCGAACGATGCCTCGCTGCTGCTGGAAGCGGTACGCGCCGGTGCAGGCATCGCCCATCTGCCGGCCTACCAGGTCAATCCTCTGCTGGAGTCCGGCGAGCTGGTCCGTGTTCTTGCGGACCATTCGCTGGAACCCATGTCCATCCACGCGGTTTATACCTCGCGACGGCAGATATCGCCGTTGCTGCGAAGCTTCGTGGACTTCATCGCCGAGCGTTTCGGTGGGCCTGCGTTCGCCGCCTACTGCTGAGATGGCCCGGATGCTCCACGTACAATCAGGCGGTTCCCCGCACGCAAGACATCCACAGTGAATGATTCCTCGCCGTATCCCTTCCCGCTGGTGGTGTTCGATCTCGATGGCACGCTGGTCGACAGTGCCGGCGACATCGCCGAAGCGCTCAACCGCACCTTGCAGGACTGGCATCTGCCGCGCGTTCCGGAGGCGACGGTACTGACGTGGATCGGCGATGGTGTGCGCCGGCTGGTGCAGCAGGCGTTCGATGCGGCCGGCAGTCCCGTTGACCTGGGCGAGGTGATGCCGGGGTTCATGGTGCATTACCGTGAGTGCCTGCTGCGCAGCCCGCGCCTGTTCGATGGGGTTCCTGAAGCACTGGAACAACTGCGTGAGCGCAACGTGCCGCTGGCGATCTGCACCAACAAGCCGTCCGCACTGGTGCCGCCGTTGCTGCGGCACCTGGGTATCGGCGATGTGTTCGCGCTGGTGCTGGGCGGCGACTCGCTGCCGCAGCGCAAGCCGGACGGCGAACCGCTGCGGCATATCGCCACGCATTTCGGCTTGCGGCCTGCGCAGTGCCTGATGGTGGGCGATTCGTTGACCGACTATCACGCAGCACTGGATGCGGGCATGCCGGTTGCGCTGGTGCGCTACGGTTATCCGCGCGGCCTGGACCTGGACCATGCGCAGGCCGTTGCAGTGATGGACGACCTGCGCGAATTGCCGGGCCTGGCGCTGGATTGCCGATGACGGGAAACGTGGCCACGCCTGCGTAGCGCCGGGCTCTGCCCGGCGTTGCGTTGGCAGCCGACCATGGGTCGGCCCTACCGGACCGGGCCGGGCTGGCGTTACGGGGCGACCGCGGTCAGCGTGCCGGCTGGTAACGCACGCTCAGCTGGTATTCGCGGCCGGGCTGGTTGTACCAGGCGACGGTTTCGTAGCGACGGTCGAACACGTTGGCCGCGCGTGCCAGCAGCGTCCAGTCGCGGCTGACGGCATATTCAAGTCGCGCATCCAGCGTGCCATAGCCGGCCAGCCGTACCGCGTTGGCCGCATCGTCGAAACGCCTGCCGGCGCCGAAGCCGGTCAGGCCCACGCGCAGATCGCCGAAACGACGGTCCAGGTCGATGCGTGCGGTCTGCCGTGCGCGTCGCGCCAGCCAGTTGTCCAGCAGCTCGCCCGCCGTGCGGTTACGCGGATCGGTCCAGCTCAGCTGCGCGTTGATATCCACGCCAGCCAGCACCACGGTACCGGTGAGTTCGGCACCGCGGATACGGGCCTTCTCCACCTGCGTCATCTGGAACGTGGCCGCGTCATAGGTGATCAGGTCGTCCACGCGCGTTTCATACACATCCACGCCCCAGCGCCAGTCGCGGCCCTGCTGGGCGATGCCCAGGTTCGTGCTGCGCGATTCCTCGGGATCCAGCGTCGGCACACCGCTCCAGGGATCGTAGAGGTCGCTGAAGGTCGGCGCCTTGAAAGCGGTGCCGTGACTCGCGGTCAGCTTCCAGCCGCCACCGAGCTCCATGCCCCATGCCACCGAGCCGGTGGTGTGGTTGCCGAACTGTTCGTTGTCGTCGTTGCGCACGCTGGCCTGCAGCTGATGCTGCCCGAAACGTCCCTGATACTGCGCGAATACGCCCGTATTGTCGCGGCTGTCGATCAGATAGCCGGCGCTGCTGCCGTCCAGGCTGTCATCGCTCCAGTCCATGCCGGCACTGAGCAGATGGGCCGGCGCCACCGCGATATCGGCCTGCAGCGATGCGCTGTCGCGATGCGTCTGCGCGGTGCCGAAGGCATCGAACGCACCGTAATTGGTCGATTCATTGTCGCTGCGGCCGATGCTCCCGGTCATCACCAGGCGCTCGGAAGGCGTGTAGCGGACCTTGCCACCCAGCACCTGCTGCAACGTTTCGGAATAGTTGTAGTAGCCGTCGTAGTGGTTCTCGCCTTCGGCGCGCAGGGCGGTGCCCTCGACGTTCCAGTGCTCGTTCAAGGTGTAGCCACCGCGTGCGCTCCGGGAGAGGTTGCGGTAGCCGTCGCGATCCGGCTCTTCGGCGCCGCAGCCGGCGAACGGCGAGATCGAGCCGCGGCAGGCATCGATGCCATCGCTGTGCTGGTACGCGATGTCCAGCCCGAACCAGCCGCGCTCGGTGCCTCCACCGATCCCACCGCTGGCCTGGCGCAGGCCGTTGCTGCCGCCGCCCAGTTCCAGGCGAGGCGCGAATCCTCCGGTGGTGCGACGGGTGAATATCTGCACCACGCCGCCGATGGCGTCGGCACCATACAGGCTGGACTGCGGGCCACGCACGATTTCCACGCGTTCGATCTGTGCCAGCGGCAGGTCCTGCAGCATCGCCAGGCCGAAGTCGGCCGTGTTGATGCGCACGCCATCGACCAGCACCAGAGTGTGCGAAGAGTTGGTACCGCGCAGGAACAGCGAGGTCTGCTTGCCCGGCCCGCCGGTGTTGGCAAGGTCGATACCGGCGCGGCCGCGCAGCAGATCCTGCAGGGACGTTGCCTGGCTGGCATCGATGGTGGCGCGGTCGATCACCTGCGCCGGGTTGAGGCTGTCGGCCAGCGCGATGGGGGTACGGGTGGCGGTGACCAGTACCTGGTCCAGCGCGGTGGTGGCATCCTGAGCGGCGGCGATGCCGGGCACTGTCGCCAGCAGGGTGAGGGACAGGATTCGGAACTGCGGTGTCATGGGGGAAACTCCGGTCTTCCGCGCACGCCCGCGCGGATGCAAGGGGAGCTGCGGTGCGAAGGACAGGGCGATGCGCACCACGCGGACGCGGTGGCCGTCGCCGATGCCCACCGCATCGCAACCTGAAGCTTCCTGGCCGGTCTCCGGGCTTGCCGTCGGTGGGAACCACCGGGCGGACGCCTTCCCATGCCAGGGCACAGTGGCGTGATGTCCGCTTGTGACGTGCTTACCGTTGCGGGGGCAGCGCCGGAATGGCATCGAAGGATGCGTCACCGGCTTCCCGTTTCAACCTGCCAGCGCATGCCGCAGGTCACCTGGAAGTGGGCGCAGTCTAAGGCATCGAGGGCGTGCATGCAGATGGCGCGTGCGTGTCGACTAGAATGGACGCTGCTCCTGGTCCAGACCCGTTCCCGATGTCCATGCTGTGTTGTGTTGTCCCCCTGACCCATGCGCCGGGCGTTGCCCGTTCGCCCCAGCAGGGGGAGGGAGCTGTGACGTGCCGCGCGGCGGTGCGCGTGCCATGATCATCGACCTGGTCCGCCATGCCAGCACCGGCCGCGATACCTGCCTGGATGGACGCAGCGATCCGCCGCTGCTTCCCGGCAGCCATGATGCGCTGTGCCAGGCGTATGAAGCCCTGGAATGGGAACGGGTGATCTGCTCGCCCCGGCTGCGCGCACTGCACACCGCCGTGGCATTGGCGGTACCTCGTGGCCTGGAGGTACGGCCGGAAGCAGAGTGGGAAGAACTGGATTTCGGCGATTGGGACGGTATGGCAGTGGACGCGCTGCCGGAGCCGTCGCTGCTGGGTTTCCACCGCGATCCGCATGCGTTCCCGCCGCCCAACGGCGAGAGCTGGGGACACTTCGAGCGACGCATCGCACGCGCGCTGGACCGGTTGTTTGACGAGGACGAACAGGCCGATGCGGCACCCACGCTGGTGGTCAGCCACGGAGGACCGCTGCGGATGGTGCTGTCGCAGGCCTGCGGACTGCCGATGTCCTTGTGCTGGGCGCTGCGCATCGACCACGGCACGCGCCTGCGGCTGCGGGTGGAACGCAGCGACACCGGTCTGTGGGGTGAGCTGCTGGAGCTGCAGCAGCCAGGCGCAACCGGCTGACATGCGGATCGGTGGATGGCAGCCGACCGTGGGTTGGCGCTACCGGTCGCCGGTATCGAAATGTTCTTCGCGTACGGGGCCGGCGGCCGGACCCGCCGGCTTCAGCGGCTGCTCGGCGATACGCGCCTGATAATCCTGTACGAGCTCAGCACGTTCCGTTTCCTGCAGATCCTGCCAGTGGCAGTCGCGCAGGGCACCTTCCAGCGAATACAGCAGGTTGAGGCTGGGCTTGAACCCCGCGCGTCTCACCTTGACGAACGCGCTTACCGCGCCCACCGCCTGCAGATCCTCGCGGCTGCGCAGCCCGACCTGGCGCAGCCACGCCGCGCTCTTCGGGCCGATGTTGCGCAGGCCGGCGACATTCATGCCAGTGCGTCGACGAATATCCGGGCGATGGCTTCCAGCCCGGCCTGGTCATCGGCATCGAAACGGGACAACCGCGGACTGTCCAGGTCGAACACGCCGATCAGCTCATCGCCGCGTACCAGGGGCACCACCAGCTCCGAGCGCGATGCCGAATCGCAGGCGATATGGCCCGGAAACGCGTCTACGTCCTCGATGCGCTGGGTAACGCGCTGGCTGGCTGCGGTACCGCATACGCCCTTGCCCAGGGGGATGCGCACGCAGGCGGGCAGTCCCTGGAACGGGCCGACCACCAGTTCCCGGCCGTCGTACAGATAGAATCCCACCCAGTTCAGGTCCGGCAGGGCGTGGTACACCAGCGCGGCGATGTTGGCCGCATTGGCGATGCGGTCATTCTCGCCATGGACCAGGCCACGAGCCTGGTCGAGCAGCTGGGCATATTGTTCCGGCTTGCTGCCGGTCAGCGTGGATGTGGCGAACATGCGGCAAGTCTAGCAAGCCGACGGCGCGCAGGTCGCTTCGCCATCGGTCCTGCGGCAGGGGTGGCGCGGCATGTTCATTTCATCGGAACCAGTACCGGATCGCGGCGGTACAGTTGCGGGAACCGCCGTTGCAGTGCGGTCAGCTTGGGCGCGTCGTAATAGCGGATGTAGGCCGCCTGCGGATAACGTGCCATGTAGTTCTGGTGGTAACCCTCCGCCGGGAAGAAGCGCTTGCCGCTGCCCAGTTCCGTCACCACCGGCGTGTTGAATGCCGGCGCGATCTGGGCCACGTAGGCACGGTTGGCCGCCTGCTGGCGTGCGTCATCGCTGAAGATCGCCGAGCGGTACTGGCTGCCGCGATCCGGTCCCTGGCCATTCAACTGGGTGGGGTCGTGCGCGACGGAGAAGAACACCTGCAGCAGCTGGCCGTAGCTGACCTGTCGAGGGTCATAGTCCACGCGCACCGCTTCGGCATGCCCGGTGGTGCCCGAGGTGATGCGTTCGTAGCGGGCGGTGGACGCCTCGCCGCCGATGTAGCCGGATACCGCGTTGCCCACGCCTTTCACGTGCTGGAACACGCCCTGCACGCCCCAGAAACAGCCGCCGGCGAACACCACGCTGGCCTGCGTGCGGTCATCCTTGAATGCTGCCGGGCCGGTGGGCGACGGCAGCGCGCGGCCTTCTTCGGCGGCCATCGCCCGTGCCGGCGCTGCCCTGCCGATGCCGGGACCGGCATCCACCGCGAACGCCACCAGGGCGCCGACCGCCAGCGCCGCGATGCTGCCGGCGATACCCTTCTCAAGCGAAATCTTCATGGGATGTCCTCAACCGAACGTAAAGGCGTAGGCCTGGACGCCCGGGTCCAGGAACTCGATCTCGAAGCGGTGCTCGCCGATGCTGTCGCGCTGGCGTACCAGCTGGTACAGGCGGTGTTCGTCCACCACGCCGGTGCCATCGGCGCCCACGTCGGTACCGGCATCGGCGGCGGGGAGTGGCCTGCCGTCGAGCCAGATCCGGAAGCGCACGGGACTGCCATCCGCGGCAGGCGCCAGTACCAGGTGCAGGTCGCGCGCGTGGAAGCGGAAGGCGATGCGGCCACCGGCCTGGCCCAGTTCCGCGGCTTCGTCGCCGACCGTCCAGCGGCCATCCAGGCCCCATTGATTCAGCGCCAAGGTCGCCGGCAGGGTGTAGTCGGCATCCCTGTCCTCACGTTGCCCGCCCGGTGAGGCGAAGTGCTCCGCACGCGCATGGCCGAGATAGGTTTCCGGCGAGCGCAGGTTGCCCATGTCCGCCTGCTCGGCCACACCCTGCAGGGTGGTGGCGGCAGGGTCCACCGGCGGCGGCAGACCGGTATGACCCGCTTCCTGCAGCAGGCGCCGGATCACCTGTTCGGAGTGCGCATAGTTGCCCTCGCCGAACTGGTGCGCGCGTATCCGTCCCTGCACGTCGACGAAGTAATGCGCGGGCCAGTAGCGGTTGTCGAACGCGCGCCAGATCGCATAGTTGTTGTCGAGTGCAACCGGGTAATCGACCTTCAGCTGCTCAACCGCGCGCATGACATTGCGCGGATTGCGTTCGAAGGCGAACTCCGGCGTATGCACCCCGATCACCACCAGGCCGTGGTCACGGTAGCGGCGCTCCCACTCGTGCACGAAGGGCATCGCCCGCAGGCAGTTGATGCAGGAGTAGGTCCAGAAGTCGATGAGCACCACCTTGCCACGCAGCGCTTCAGTGCCGAGCGGAGGGCTGTTGAGCCAGCCGGTGGCGCCATCCAGCGGTGGCAGGCTGCCTTCCAGCGGCAACGGCGCATCCGCCGTCGCGGCCGTGGAGGTCATGGCCGTCATGGCATTGCCTGCCGGCTGCGCTGCAGGCACGGCATCGAGCAGGCGCTGTTCCAGGCGCGCGGTGCTCACCGTGGACAGCCGCGTCAGCACGCCCGTGTCCCAGCCCATGGCGATGGCGACCACCGCCAGCAAGGCCGCCACGCCAAGCCCGCGACGCAGTGCATGGCCCAGGC
>Ga0160455_100262_pt1 | contig 39219 bp, 39 predicted proteins | sample HID1972I_E6MG_FD_108206 | JGI IMG/M metagenome (GOLD analysis project Ga0160455, IMG submission 108206) | Enriched pill bug-associated microbial communities from UW Madison campus, WI, USA - HID1972I_E6 MG | ecosystem: Host-associated > Arthropoda: Insects > Digestive system > Unclassified ... | reverse complement strand
GTCGCCAGAACGCTTTAATGAATGCCTGCGGGTGATCCGCTGGACGCCAATCAATATTGCCTCTGCCTTGCAATGTGAACTCTCATGGATCGAGGCGCTGGAAGCCGGCAACGATACAGTTCCAGATGGCCTCGCAACATGGCTGGAAACGCTTGCACAAGCCCATGAAGCATTACCGCCGCCATCAACCTACAGAGGAAAACGGTCGACATTATGATGCGGCCAACAGCTGAAAACCTTCACCAACAACCGGATTACGCAATATGAAACATGCCATCGCAATTCTCGGTCTGATCACCGTCTCCAGCCCGGCCTTCGCAGCATCGTGCGAGAAAAACTTCACCGTCTCAGGTGTGCCCATGGTCACGGCTGTCTCTTACAAATCCTTTCAGGAACTGCCGAAAGCCAAAGCACCCGCTGTCCTTCAAAAGCTCGCCCAGGCCGTCGCAGCAGAAGGTTTTTCAGGTATCCAGATCAACAAGGCACTGTCGTCAATCGATGCCCATCAGGAAACCAGCGGAAGCGGCAGAATTCAGACGCTGCGCGTTGTCGCCCGCCAGAAAGGCGCCGCTGTCCGGATCGATGCTGTTTTCAACATTCAGGCAGGACAGATCGCCGACAAGGACGTCATCCGCAAGGGCATCTGCGACATCATAAAAGGCGTGTAAGGCACGCTTGAAGACACCCGGTACAGCAGCACCTCGAAGCGGGCCTTGCAATCTCCGCAGCCGGCAACAGGCGGCGCGAAAGGAACTAAGCGCCGCCTGCCGGGCTCTATCAGGACTTCATGTTCAGCAACTCAGGAAAATCGTAGTACCGCAGCCGCTTGTCACGGCAGCGGTAGTCATTCTTTGAGGCGTCCACGCTCACGTTGTGTTTTAAGGCTACGCCGATATAGGACCAATTCGGATCGGCACGTTCCGCCGTCCGCGTGCAAAAAGCATAAATCCGCCTTTCAGGATCGAGCAGCACTACGCTCGAAATTTCGGCTTTCGTGAAATCTCCGGGTTTGATGGTTCCGCGCAATGCGTCCACGTAGTCACGTTTAATCGATTTGGACGGAGGGCGCTGCGAATCCAAAACCGATTGTGGTGCCGGAGTTTGGCAGCCAGTCAATGACATCGCGGCAGCACAGAGAAGTAAAGCTGTCCTCATTCAATTCAATCCCCAAAAATAAAAGCACAACACGCACAATGTACAGGCGGCGTTGTTCGTCAGACACAGCCTGCCGTCGTCGAAAAAAGCGGGTGAATGCTTCCCAGCGTCCGTCCTTCCTGCCTTCTACGAACACAAGAATATCGGGAAGCTTCAAAGCTTTTCCAGCTTGGCAAGAAAAAAGCGATCACTCCAAAGATCCGTGGATTTAAGCTCAGCTGGACGAAGAAACCGCCGAACATCCCCGGCAGCCTCTTTCCAGTCGATACGTTTGATCGTTTCTGAAAGAGCCGTTTTCAGCCAGGCGGCATCTACATGGACAGTCTCATCTCCCGCCCATGGACCGGCCTGCATCAGCGCATTGCGCAAAAGGTCCAGATTCGGCGAAACGCTGCGAGACACATACCAGGAGAAGTCAAACCAATCACGCCCCTTGAGAAAACCACGACATAGCAGAGCGTGTATCTTGAGCGCAAAATTGGAAGGCAAATCCTGGTGGCGGACCTCATAATCAGCCGGAAAATCAAGATAGGTAGTTGCCTCACCCGATCCCGCAGGCGGGTTAACGTCGATCTCAAGCTTGATACGAATTGTTTTGGGTCTCCCTCTCCCCACAAAGGACAGATCCAATTGGCTCGCAACGGAGTCATCCTTGATAACGGCCTGCCGGATCGCCGTGTCCATCCGCACCTTGGGATGCGCCTCCAGCTCCAGGCCGAACTGGCTGACAACATCCGTCAGAACCTTAAGATAAGGAGACCAGTTGAAGCCGGCGTCGGGGACCCGTAGAAGGAAATCGAGGTCCTCGGAAAAACGGGGCAGGCCATGAAGAATGCGAAGGCTTGTGCCACCCTGAAAAAGAGCCACATCGAAAAAATCGCCTCGCCACAAAGCGTAGAGTACGACCTCCTGGAGTATCTCCTTGACGGCATTCTCTTCCTCTATCGCACTCTCCGCCGCATATTGCCGAAGCTTGTCCCGGATAATTTCAATCATGCCCTGACCTCAAGATCAGACAGACGCCCCAAAGGCATCACCGCGCCTTCCAGCGCCCGGAGAAAGGCATTCGCAGCCTTGTGCTTGTACACAGGCTTCAATGCAGTAAAATCCTTGCGTCGCAATCCGAAAAGGGCATCCTCTTCGATCCTCATACCGACCGTCAGCCAATCAAGTCCGCTCCATTCGACCTTGCGAAGTGCTACCAGATCCATAAGTGCCCGAAGAGGCTGCGCAACAAACGCAATCGAGCCGTTGAGCGGGACACGGTCAACGCTCGTCATGAACCGGTATTCGTTGATCGCCAGAGGATGATAGCTGAAGGTCCCAAACCCGGTCGTCGAAAAATCCTGGCTTTTGCGACCAGGTGAGACACTGGCGGTAACAAACACCGCCTCTGGAATCCATCCATGGAACGACAGTGCTGTCTCGAAAGAGATATAGCTCCCCGGCACGAGGTTTTGGGCGACGGCAAACGGATGAACCGGGTCACGTCGATAGCGTCGCGCCAGCACATAACAACCACGCTTCAAGCGGATGAGAGACCCGTCTTTCAAAGCGCGGTTGACAAGGCCATAACGGCGCGCGTCACTGCCGCCCAGCAACTCGGCGAGTTGCCGGTCATTCAGAAACCGATCAGCCACTCCGGCTGCAGAAATCTGGTCTACCAACGAAGACATAATTATTGATACTTCCAATTTATGAAAGTTTCAAGAATTTTTATAATCTTGCGACAAGTGCCGGAACCTGTCCCCATTCACTGAACCCAGCCCGAGAGCTTCTTTCTCGATGGCCTGACAGGCAAAGCTGTGCTTTCCAGCACCGGAAAAAGAGATCCCTAGTGGCCTGCTATCACAACGCGGGAGCATCATAGAAAAGATCACGACAGTTCAGCCAAAGAGGGCAGTCTGGTCTGCTGTTCGCCGGTATTGTTGAAAAAGTCCGGGGGCGCCCTTTTAAGCAGCAGAAATGCTGATCAAACTTCGCGGCTATCCGCAGAATTATGCGGCGCATGCCGGCATCGGATGCATCAACCTCGCCGAAATAACGTATCTCTCCGTCCCGGCCGAATTCGGCGACAGCAATCGCATTCTTCAGCTTGGCGACATCGATTCCGACAAAAGCTTCTCTATAATCTGCCAAGGCTCGTCCTCCTGTGATGAGGATCGGCTCGGCCTGTCCGAGCAACCCTCGGAAGACCAGTAGGGCGAGCCACCTCAGGCGCGAAGACGGACATACGGTCTTACGGCTTGCTTTCGCTTTGAACACCAGCGGGCTGCACAACTGCCGCCTGGGGTACATATAGAATTTCGACCGTGATGTTTTGCTCGGTCGGTGGAGGCAGCGATTTCCTCGTAGCCAAGAGGCCAACGGCCAAGGCGGCGATCATGTGCAGCGTCACTGAAATTGCGAGGCTGAGTACTATAGCCACAGGCAAGGAATTCGATCATGACCGCAAGCAAGAGATACGGTCCGAGTACCAATCATACCTGCATGTCGAAGGAGCTGAGTCCTTTATCTCGGACCCGATTACGCAAAGTGTCAGTGACGTTATCCGCTGCCAGCATTCTCGGGACACTTTCGCGCCATCGCGTCTAGAGCAGATCCTGTTATCGATGAATCGATTGTGAAGTGACAGGGCGATCGGAAGCTGATTCAACATCCACTGCGAAAGAGGTGGATGATGGGACGAGCACTGAGCGATGATCTTCGACTACGCGTGTTAAAAGCGTCTGCGGCGGGCATGTCTGCGCGCCAGTCGGCGGCGCGGTTCACTTCGGCGCTATGGGGGAGCGCGTTCCCGTCAGGACAGGCTGGATCACCGCGTCGATTGCTGCAGACGTTCATACCGACCCGTTTCCAATTCCTTGGCGATTGGAATTATCAGTCATGATAATTGGAAGTCCACGCCGAGGAGGTCCAAGGACCTCCGATACAAGGTTGCGATGCGAATGCCAGACTGCCTGTGTGTCACGCTTCCGTCAGACTGGATCGAACATATCCCTGAATTCCGGATCGGCAAAATAGGCAAGCTTTTCAGCAAATATTGGTCGTTGTCCGGCAAGGAAAAGCAATTGTCCGTGCGCCGGCAGATTGCGTACCTCATCAGGGGTGAGCAGCGGGCGGCCGGTATGTTGCTGGCTGTAGGAGATCCCGGTCTTATCGGAATCGAGGGCTCTCGCCATGGTCTGGAACACGACCGTTTCCTGCCCGAGCAAATCAGAGATGAGGCGGGCGCTGTCATGATCGTTGACGCCGAAGACCTGCAGCACGCCGGCGTTTGACAGGAAGGTTCCGGCGCGGTGAGCGTATGTGGCACGCAGCTGATGGATATCCTGGAGGATGGGCCAAAGCTGGACACCATAGCCCGCCATCAAACCCATTGCGCGTTCGACTGGAGCCAAATGCCCAAGGGATGCGAACTCGTCGAGCAGATAGAGAACCGGTCTAGTCGGCTTTGCCGGATCGCGGGCCATTTCGAGCAGGCTTTGGGAGACTAGCAGGCGCAGCCAGCGCGAATAGGTCGAGAGGCGATCAGGGGGAAGGACGAGGAACACCGTCACGTTGCTGCGCTTGAGATCGGCAAACCGGAAATCCGAGTGACTGAGGACGGTCGTCATGCGCGGTGAGTCAAGAAAATGCGTATGGCGTTGGGCTGCGGATAAAACGCCTGCGGCTTCGCGATCGGATTTTCCGAGGTGGCGGTTTGCGGCACGAGCGACAAGACCTCTCGCCGCATCGCTTTCCTGCATACGCTTAAGCAGTGCTGTAAATTGTTCCGGAGCAAGGGTGAGATAGTCGCGGAGTGTTGCGAGGTGCCTGCGTCTGAAAGGTTCAGATGCAACGATCTCGAGCAACAATCCGCCGATAAGAGCTTTTGCCTCCTCGTTCCAATGCGCCTCGCCCGCCATTCCCGGCTCGTCGAACACGAGAGCGTCGGCAAGGGTACTGGCGTCGTCCGCGACATCGAGGCTGTGCGGATCGAGCATGGCCAGGGGATTGAAGGCGGCCGAGGGTCTGCCGGTAACCCCGAAAGGATCCAGCACATGAACCGGGCCAAATTGCTGGCGAGCACGGCCGGTGATCCTTGCATTCTCGCCTTTTGGATCGACGCAGATCACGGAGCGGTCGGCGGTCAGCAGGTTCGGGATGATCGTGCCGACACCCTTGCCGGTACGGGTAGGCGCCATCGTAAGCAGATGGGCCGGGCCATCGTAACGCAGAGGTTTGGCCGATTTCGTATCACGACCGATCAGGAGGCCGGAACCGGATGAGGTGAGAGCAGCTATCTCCTTGTCTGTCGCAAAGCGGGCGGAGCCATGGGTCTCATCGTCATTCTCCCCGAAATGCAAAATCAGTGGAGTGGTGATGAACCAGAAGGTGATAACGGCAAGCGCCATGAGGGTTAAGAGACCTGGGATGATGTGAACAAGCGAGCCCCGCTCGAAACCCATTTGCTCGAGGAAATGACCGCCACCCATGCCGATCACAAAGGTGACGATGAACAGGATGAACATAAATCCGAGGAGCCGTTTCCAGATCCGGAAGGGCATGGCGATCAAAGCCAGGAATGCCCAAAGCGGATCACGCGCGGCGGCTCGCATCATGTTTTTGAATGCGTCGCGGGCAAGTCGCAATCGGTTCATGGAGCGCCCTGCCCGCCGTCACCACTCTCTGCCCTGCCCGGCTGTACTGCTCCGATCAGATCGGTAAAGAGTACCTTGTCATTGTCGCGTGTCAGAAAGCCCGGCAGTTCGCGGCGCAGCCAGTCACCGAGTTGTTTGTTGAACTCCTGATCATCCGAGGTCTCGAGTTGATGCAGAACGAGCGACCCGATCAGGACCTTGCGGCGCATGTCGTTGTTGCGCTCGGTTTTCGAGAGACGGGCCTTGAGGGCGGACCGTTGCGCATCCAGTTCAGCCAGGCGCTGTTCGATGGTTTTCCTTGCCACGATTTTTCCTTTCGATTGCGGTCGCACCGGAACTGCCGCTGTTGACCACGGCTTCGTTCCTGGAAGACAGACCAGTTTCTATGAGGAGATCGACATAGCGATTGCGAGAGTAGGTTGGACCCTATGGTTTATGACGCTGAGGTCGCCTTCAGCTGAGCTAAAGAGAGTTTGTGCGAATCCCTAAATTTCAGTCGCTGGCGTTCGCGGCCTGTTCCAGCCTGGCGATATGTTCCTGGCAGACCGTGTTGACGAGATCATAGAGGATGGACGTTCTGGCAGTCAGCCAGGTCAGAGCCTCCTCGGTGATTTCGTAATGGTCAGAGTAGCGAGCCTTCACGTAGGCTTCGTTCAGCGTGTTGAACCACGACTGAAACCGGTGGTGATCCCGCGGCCAGGCCTCGGCGAGGCGGATATCCTGACCCTCCGCCAGTCCGCGCAAAAACTTTAAATTATGGCTCGCAGGGCTGTAGTTGGTGAGAGTCAAAAGCAGAGTGGAATAGGCCTGCTCTATGGATTGATGCAGCATGAAAGCTGTCTCTTTCCAATCTCCATCTTTCAACCCGTAGAGGACATGCTTGACGAAGAAGTCAGCAGTGCGCGAGCGAGCCGAAAAATGCTTTTTGGCGACCTCATATGCCTGTTGCCCCGTAAGGCTTTTGGGCTCGGCGAGTTCCCTATCGTCGAGTTCGTAAAGAGCGATGCCATCACGGCGAATATCGCTGAAGAAGTATTGCCCTTCCTGCAGGAAATTGCTGATTTCGCGAGCGCCATGGACAATGAGGCTCACCGGCGTCTCAATCTCCTTGTCCCACATCAGCCGATCTGTTGTCTTGTCCCAGTATTTAGGCTCGGCAAGGTCCTTGTTGCTGACGATGACAAGAATATCGAAATCCGAGCGGTAGCCTTTCGACGTATGCGGTTCATCCACCCAGGTGCCACGCGCGTAAGAACCGAACAGAATGATTTTAAAAATCCGTCCATCCTTCTTGGCATCAGACTTCGAGCGCTCGACCAGATCAGCAAACTCTTCCTGAATAATTCCGACAACGCGCGCAAGCTCGCGTTGCTTTCGTTCCGGCAAATGTTCAAGGCTGGTCTTCATGTCTGCTCCGCTTATCGACGGTGTCCTGTATGGGCCATTCCAGAGGCCTTTGAAACTCCGATTTTTGGTAGCCACCAAACGAATGCCTGTCTTCTCGGACGATGCACATTCGATCTTGAGGCAACCGGCTCTGATTTATGCAGATGGTATTGCAATACCTTCATTCCTCAATAGCGAACATTCAATGGTACTTTATCCTAGGTTGTATCTCGCTTTCCGTTTTTTTCCAATCCTAGGTACTCCGGGCGCCATACTGTGACCGAATGAGCGCAGTGTTGAGGTTCTGAAGGAGCGCGCTGCAGCAAGAGTCGCGCCTGCCCTGCCCCTCACGTCGGCGCACTGCCGCAGGTCGTCATGACCGCATTGCTCGTTTCGCTCCAGCTGCTCCAGCACAAACCATTCGAGCAACATCTTGCCACGCGTTGACTGCGCCCGCTCCTGTTTGCCGCGCCGCGCCTGCAATAACTTCCTCCACTCTTCCAGCTCGCTTGTCCCTTGTCCTCTGTCCCTGATCCGTCGTGCGATCGACCTGCGCCTATCGCCCTCCCCTGATTGACGCGATTGCGTCCCTATTCAAACACGAGCAATTGCCACTTGGCGACTACTACTTTTAGTAGTCGAAATCACTCTTCGATGTTGCTAGCCTCGCCACCGGTAAACAGACAAGGGCGCACTTACGACTTGCAGCGGAAATTAGCGTGGCGTTTCCCCGTTTGCGGATCGGAGATTTCGTTTGGCGATTTATCATCTCAGCACCAAACCTGTCTCGCGCTCATCTGGTCGCAGCGCTGTGGCATCTGCCGCCTACCGTTGCGCTGTTCTTCTCGTCAATCATCGCGATGGCCTTGTGCATGACTTCACCCGGAAAGAAGGTGTGGAGCATAGTGAGATCGTGCTGCCGCAAGGCGTGTCTGCCGACTGGGCTTTGGATCGTTCGACGTTGTGGAACGCTGCCGAGTTTGCAGAAAAGCGCAAGGATGCCCGCGTCGCGCGCGAATTCGAAATCGCGCTTCCGCATGAGCTTTCGCCAGAAGGGCGACTGAAGGCTGCACGAGCCTTTGCCCAGGATCTGGCAAACCGCTATGGCGCGGCCGTGGATTTTGCAATCCATTCGCCAAGTGAGCATGGTGACATCAGGAACTACCATGCGCATGTGCTGATGACGACGCGACAGGTTCGCGAAGCCGGCCTTGGCGAGAAGACCTGTCTTGAACACAAGAACGCACGGCTGTTGGCAAATGGCATGGCGACAACCGACATGCAGCTTCGCGATATCCGGCAGTCGTGGGAAGGCATCGCCAACCGTGAGCTCCAACGCGAAGGCCTGGATGTTCGCATCGATCATCGCTCGCATGCGCAACGCGGTCTTGAGTTGTCGCCGACCGGGCATATGGGCGTGCATGCGTCGCAGATGCAGCAGCAAGGAATGGCCGTCGAGCGCGGGCGACTGGATGACGAGGCAGCACGACAAAATGCCGAGCTGATCCGCCAAAAACCGGAACAGGTTCTGACGCTGATCAGCCATGAGAAGAGCGTGTTCGATCGCCACGACATTGCGAAAACCTTGCATCGCTACATCAATGATGACGCCCAGACATTCCAGAACGCCTTTGCGGCTGTCATGGCATCACCAGCGCTCGTGGAACTTCAGCCTGAGCGCATCGATGCCGAGACGGGCGACGTCTCCAATGCCCGCTATTCGACGCGGGAGATGATCGACCTGGAACTGCGCATGGCGCGATCGGCGGAGCGGCTGCATCAGGCGCAGTCCCATGGTGTCGATCCTCGCCATGTCGAGCGCGCAATGGAGAGGCAGGATAACGCTATTCGGAGAAGCTCCGGCAGAACGTCGGCTGCGAGCGATCCGTCAGCAGGATTGTCTGACGAACAGCGTCATGCGATTGCGCATATTACCGGGCCAGAACGCATCGCCGCTGTGATCGGGTTTGCCGGTGCGGGAAAGTCCACCATGCTTGCAGCCGCTCGTAAGGCGTGGGAGGCTGAAGGCTATCAGGTCCATGGTGCGGCGCTGGCCGGAAAGGCAGCCGAGGGTCTTGAGGAAAGTTCCGGTATTCAAAGCCGCACCCTGGCGTCATGGTCTTACAGTTGGGACCATGGCCGGGATATGATCGGTCGCGGTGACGTGTTTGTCATTGACGAGGCCGGCATGGTCGGGAGCCGGCAACTCGCCCGCTTTATCGGAGAAGCGGAAGAGCGCGGTGCAAAGATCGTTCTTGTCGGCGACCATGAGCAGCTCCAGGCCATCGGGGCCGGTGCACCCTTCAGGGCGATTGCCGAGCAGATTGGCCATGTCGAACTTTCAAATATTCGCCGCCAGCGCCATGATTGGCAGAGACAGGCGTCGGTTGCCTTTGCGACCCACAAGACGGCCGAGGGGCTGGCCGCCTACCGGGATCACGGCAACATCCACTTTGCGGAAAGCCGCGACGAGGCGATGGCGCAGATTGTGCGTGATTATCTTGCTGACAGTGCTGAGCGTGCCGATTGCACCCGGGTTGCCATGGCGCATCGCCGTGCCGATGTGCGCGCCCTCAATGCCGCCATCCGCTCCGGGCTTCAGAACAGACAAAGGCTCGAGCGCAGCCACGGGCTGAGCGACGGTGAGGACCGTGGGGATGGTGAGAATTTTGGAGAACGCGTGTTCCAGACCAGTAACGGCAAGCGCGCCTTCGCCGCCGGTGACCGGATCATCTTCCTCGAAAACAACCGCGACCTCGACGTCAAAAACGGCATGCTTGGTACGGTCGAGCATGTCGAAAAGGGTCTGATTATTACCCGGCTCGATGGTCGAGGCGGCGACAGTGTCAGCATTCTGACCGACAGCTATCAGGCTATCGACCACGGCTATGCGACGACGATCCATAAAAACCAGGGGGCGACGGTCGATCGCGCCTTTGTGCTGGCATCCAGCACCATGGACCGGCATCTGACCTATGTTGCCATGTCAAGGCATCGCGACAGCGTGCAACTCTATGCAAACAGCCAGGAGTTCGCCAGGGCGGGCCGGCTGGTTGATCAGGGTGACGCGTTGGCGTACCAGCAGCTGACAAGCCGCCTGTCGCGTTCCGGCGCGAAGGAAACCACGCTGGACTATGTCAGCGACTTTGCCGAGCGGCGCGGGATCGCAAGCGACCAATGGATCGGGCAAGAGTTTGGGGTGAAAAGCGAGATTGAACTTGCTTCCGCCCGGGATGAGCGTCAAGAGGTCTTGTCCCGTGCGGCCCATCCGGTGCGGGAGCAGCAGGACCGGCCATCGGAGCGTCAGCAGGTTTACGAGGAACGTGCCGGCGATCGGGCCGGCCCTGTTCACCGCGAGGATCAGCACAGGGCTGAGGACAACAAAGGCTATCGCCGCATCCGGTGGTCCGAGCTCATGTCGCAAGACGGCGCCATCCCTGCCCCGACAGAAGATGTCAGCCAGCATTTGCCTCTTGCGACCGGTAAGCCAGCTCCGCTGGTGCCAGCCATCACCCGTTACGACCGCAGCATCGAAGAGGTGGCCCGGGAAAGGGCGATGTCCGTCATCGAGCAGAGATTCGATACGGTGGAGTCAGTCGCGCGGCACGTGTTCCGTGATCCGGTCGAGGTCGCGGCGAGACTGCGCACCGCGATGACCGAGAAGGAAGGCAATGGAAAAATCATGGCAAAGGCCATGGCCGGGCAACCCGAACGGTTCGGGGACTTGCGCGGCAAGTCGGGTCTGTTCGGGAACAACACCGAGCGAAATGAGGCGCTACAATATGCCAGGACTCTCTCAGCCCATATTGGCTATGTCTCCGAGGCATGGGAGCGCCGGCTTGGCGAAGAGCGTCAGAGCGAACAATGGCAGCGTGAACAGCGCGATATCATCGAGGTCCCTGGTCTCACGCCGCGCAGCGCCGAAATCATTGCCGAGGTGGAGAAGATGCCGGTCGACAAGCGGAACCAGTTTATCTCGGAACTGCGATCGTCACCTGAGGGCCGGGCCGCGCTCGATGAGGCCAGGCTGGTGGCCGAAGCAATCACGCGTCGGTTTGGTAGTTCCGATCCTCGCAGGTTCGCCGAGGAGCTCGAGGCACGCCCGGAGCTCGCAAAGCAGGCCGAGCAGATCAAGACGATCGCCCGCATCGTGCATCGTACACGCCATGCCGAGCTCAGCCATGACCACGCGCTGAGACAGCAGCTTAATCGGTCTCAAGGGCTTGGATTGAGTCGATAGTCGGCGCTGACGACAACATTGGCGTCTTTTAATCGGTCACTCCTAAAAGTGCGCCACGCTCCCAGATTTCCTCGGTGTCACGACAGACTTGACCCGTTGCGACCAGAGCATTCCGTTCCGACGTGTGTGGTAAGCGCTGTTTGCCGTGCAACTTGACCACGCACGTTTGCCGTTTCGAACGACTTCCGCTGTCAGGCGGATGGCAATAATGCGTCAATTGCAGCGATCAGTAAGCTTATTCTACGATCAGAAAAATTCGCCCGATTTTGATCCTCGGCCTTAACACCGGCCCTATCTCAACGTGGTTCTCTGCGCCGCGAAAAAGATCGAACTTTCGTTCGCTCTGGAAAGTGACCTTCGACCGACCTGATGTGAACGAGCAGTCCTTTGGGCACTGAATTGTCAAATCTGCGGACTCGACTGCCCCCCGGCGACGCCAGGTAACATCTACTTTGACGCCTGATCCTGAACCAGAAATGATCTCGCACTTATTATCGACCCGGCAATGGGCTTGACCGACAATGGGCTCTGCAAACCCATCCAGCATGACAGCGGCTTGAATACGCCGCTCATCGAACGCAGCGATTTGGGCTGAAGCTGTAGCTGTTGATTGGACAACGCACGCCATGACCGAAAAAAGAAAATATGTGCCTTTAAGCATGTGGCCATCGCCCCGGCTCCGCCCGCTATCATCGCACCATAGGAGCCGCACATTGTGACCCAATGACGGCTAAGCGCCGACTGCAGTCTTCGGTGCATATGAATGATCCATGTAGCTCTATGGCAACAAGTCATCAATCTGGCTATGCTTGTGCCCGCTATGATGCCGGAAGCGTTGGTAACAAGTTGATTACTCGGCATAGTTCGCCGGTCGACATAAACTGCAAGGATGAATTCTGTCGATCCCCAGGCTTGGCTGACGCAGATGCTCGAGCGCCTGCCAAATGGCTGGCCTAGCAGCGAAAACGATGCACTTATGCGGCAGAACTACAAGGCCTGACCGGTCTCAGCCTATCGCTTACCGAAAACCAGCGGCAGGCGGTAAGAAGAGAGAAATCACTGCGGGTCTTACGTCGCACTCGAAATGCGGCATACCTGCAAGGGTATCGTGGGTTCGAATCCCACCCTCTCCGCCATGATTAATGAAAAAAAACAAATACCTGGCTCGCATTTTATTCATGTGCGAGTGCAATGACGGTTTGGCAATAAATCAAGACAGGATCCAGGGCCACAACCTAGGCGCAATTATCGCGCCATTGGTAACCACCAATTTAGTTTCTCTCGCTATCTATGATTTCATTCTAGAGCTGGGGGACATAATGAGCCAAAAAAGCGATCCAAATTTCGAACGTCTAATGCGAACCCTCGCGAGTCGTCTGCACGAGGTCTTTGACGGCAAAATAGACATGAAAAATGCAGACCCAAAGAACGTCGATAACTTCGAAGATGTATTTCTTACTAGGGCCTACTTAGCTCTGTTTTTTTTGGATGAGTTCGACCTTTCGGCGCAGGACGCTGCCAACTGTATTACGGATGGTTTTCACGACGACGGAATCGATGGGATTTACGTTGATGAGAAAGAGGCGAAAATTTACTTCGCGCAATCAAAATGGCGAAAAAATGGATTGAAAGGGGTCAAGGTAGACGAAATTACTAGGTTTCGCGATGGCATCAAACATGTTCTTTCGCCTGTCTGGAATGAAGATAACAAAGACCTATGGAAATTCAGGAAAATAATTGAAGATCAGCTTGAGACTATAGATACTCGCGTAGAGATGATCTTCGCGCATACAATACGCACGCCTCTCAGTTCCATGATAGATAGAAAAGTGTCTGAGTTTATAGGCGAATACGAGGAGCATGATCCCGGCTTTATGAGCTTTAGGGAGTGGGGTTTCTCACAAGGTGTGCGAGCTGCAAGATCCAACACTCGTCCCGAAAAAATCGACGTGGAAGTCATGCTTGAGCAGTTTGGGGTAATCGCGAAGCCTCATAAAGCGGTCTACGGATCAGTTGCTGCATCTGACCTAGCTGCTTGGTATAAGCAGCACAACAATAAGCTTTTTGCTGAAAATTTACGATTTGGTATCGAAAAATCCGACGTCAACGAAGGGATGATCCTCACTGCGTCCACCATTCCCGAAAATTTCTGGTATTACAACAACGGCATTACCGCTGTATGCGATAGCTTCAAAAAGAAAGCGATTGGCGGCAGCAGAACCTCAAGTGGCGTGTTCGATGTAAGTCGGATTAGCATTATCAATGGCGCTCAGACCGTGACGTCACTGTCGAAGGTCGGCAAGGATCTTGCTGACGTCCGTGTGCATATGAGAATCATTTCTTTAGAGTCTACTCCAGATGGGTTTGCATCTAACGTCACCACTGCTAACAACACGCAAAATAACCTAAATCCTGTTGATTTCGTCGCGAGTGACCCCAATCAAGAACGCATCCGGCGAGAGGCCTCTCAGCTCGCAATACAATATTCCTATCGGCGCGGTGAAAAGGATCCCGACCCAGAACACGGATTTACAGTTCGAGATGCAACCATCGCTGCAGCTTGTTCATCAGGAGATCTCAAACTAGCGGTTTCTGCCAAACGATACATAAGTGGTTTGTGGGAAAATACAAAAAAAGACCCTTATACAAGACTATTTAACGATGCGACAACAGCCTCGTCCTTGTGGGACGCTTGTCGTGTAATGTTTACTGTTGATAAGTTGTTGGCTAACTTTAATGAAACACATTCAGGGCGAAATAAGCTGGTTTCGATACATGCGAATAGATTTATTCTGTTTATGGTATTTGAGAATATGCGATCTACTAATGGTAATATTACTTTTGGCAGCTCTTCTCAATCTGAAATTAATATCTTGGTCGACAAAATATATGAAACACTATGCGGCCTGCTTCAAGATACTGAAGGCTATCTCGGGAATATATTTAAGAATTCCGAGAAGCAGGTTCATCTTGTTGATCAAGTAAAGGAGGCATTGTCAGCCGCACCGAAAGTCCGCAATAGGATACGGCTAAAAAAAGGGAAAAGCGAATAGCCTCGTAAGGAGTTCCCGGCCCCGACCTGCTGACCTCTGCTCCAGACGAACATGACGATGAGAACAAACCCATACGCCTTGCCCCAAAAGGCGTGTGGGTATTGAATAATTTGGAGGGACTTCTGGCGTGAGCCAGAACTTTTAGTCCGGGATAATTCTTGGCACCCATCTAGGGGCATCCTACGCATGATCTTCAATATCGATTGGAGGTCACATGGCGACGATCCGGAAGTTAAGGGGACGCTGGCAAGCACAGGTTCGCCGTCGTGGCATGAAGCCCCGCTGCAAATCGTTCGCTACGAAAATCGAAGCCGAGAAGTGGGCGCGTGACCTGGAAGCGCAGGTCGACCGGTTCGGCGCTGGGCCGGACACAAAAATCCTCGAAAGCACGACCCTCGGCCAGCTTCTGGAGCGCTATCAGCGTGAAGTCTCGCCTCTCAAACGCGGCTCCGTCCAAGAGATACAGCGGATTGATGTGCTGCGCCGCCATGATCTCGCTTACCGGACGTTGATAGCTCTGTGCCAGCAGGATATAGCGTCATTCCGTGACGAGCGTCTTCATACCGTAACGCCCTCTACCACAGTCCGGGAGCTGGCGATCCTAAGCCATGTGCTTGAAGTCGCAATGCGTGATTGGGGACTACCGCTGTCAAAGAACGTGGTGAAACTTGTGCGTCGTCCGGTCATCCGTAACGAACGGAGCCGACGCCTGACCCGCAACGAAGAGCAGCGTCTGTTGGACGCATGTGACGCTGGAAAAACTCCCTTTCTTCGCACGTTGCTAATCGTTGCCGTCGAGACCGGGATGCGCCGTGGAGAGCTTCTTGGATTGAAGTGGGCAGATTTCTCACACAATCGCCGGGTGCTGTCGCTTGCTCTCACCAAAAACGGTTCTGGTCGTGACGTGCCGCTTTCACAACGGGCATTTGATGCGCTGATGGAATGGAAAGGACATTCTGACGTAAATCAATCTACCATCTTTCCTATGCGTGCGGGGGCACTTGAGCAGGCGTGGAGAAGGCTTCTGACCCGCTCCGGCGTGACAGCCCTGCGTTTCCATGATCTCCGTCACGAGGGCGTCAGCCGTCTATTTGAACGTGGTCTGAACGTCATCGAGGTGAGCAGCATTTCCGGTCACAAAGAGCTGCGGATGTTGAAGCGCTATACGCATTTGAGCGCCGACGATCTCGTCGCTCGCCTTGGGTAAGGTGGTTCCAAGTAGATATATCACTCATAGGTAGGTTAAATTAAGTTTACATTCTCCTTATGATTGTTGTCATATGGCGACTTTAGGAGCCGTTTTACTATTAAAATGTTCGGCTTTCGGCCCTTTAGCCGGTCGAAATCACGCTTTAGGTTGCGCTAAGTTTACGTTTGGTTGACACTTTTGAACGGAATTCCGGTTTTTCCGGAGATGTAAACTTGACCGACTTCTAAAACGTTGTCTGTGCAGAACCTCGGGTCTAGGCACTCCTCAGCGCTTCAAGATCACCGACGCAGGGATAGTTTTCTGCGCTGCTTGCAGTTGAGACGTAAGCGCGGAAGCCTTGCCACCCAGCGCTGAAAACATATTCGGCAGCTTGTCGAGATGGGTGTGGAGATGCCCCTCCCACGCATCGTCACTGTTCACCAAAAACCCACGGATATCCGTAAAAGAGCTGCCGCCTCCGCCGCTCGTTCCACGTTCGATCAACTATGACATTGTGGTTTTGCGCACCGCGCTTTTGGTGTCGGCTTTCTTTTGCCTGAATCCTCCTGCGCCGCGAGACGCTCGCGTTCGTTTTCATGACACTATTCTGCGCCGGGGATGCAAAGTCCTAGAGGGGCTCAAGGCACTGTATGGGGATGGTTTTTGCGTCCACCAAGATCCGAGGTCGGAACCTCCCTTGCCGCGAGTATTGACACAGCAGCTCACAGGCGAGATCCGAGCGCTGCCGCAGCTCTTTTATCGCGCCTGTGGCCGAATGCGTAGGAAGCCTATCTGCGATGGTATGAATCAGCTCCCTACCATCCGAAACAATTGGAGAGCGATGACCTTTGCCGGAAGCTATTTCCTAGCGTGAGGAGACCAGCTTATTGGCCGGAGCGTGTGTCACGCTTTGTGACGTTTCTCCCTATCTATATACTCTTACAGATTACTTACATATGGGAAGAAACGTCACAAAACGTGACGCTCATGAAACGTGCGGCCCCGCGTCTGGTCTGTCTATAAAGAAATTATACACAGAGAGGACCACGACATGAATGATAACGAAACCGGCCATCATTTCCCGGCCAAGGGCTGTGCCGACGGACAGATCCAGCACGAGCGCTATCAGAGGAATGCTTCTCTGACAAACGCGATCGAAGCCTGGCAGACGAAGATGCAGGAGGAGAGGTATCGCAAGGTAGCTGCGGCCTCTGCCGCCGTTTCACGTAAGAAGTATCGCATAGAGCGTGAGGCTACGGGAGAGACGGTGCGGCCCTACCACTTTCACAACCACGAACCTTGGAAGTTCGGAGAAACGCATGAAAGCCGTGAACGTCGCCTTCATCGCGACCGAATGCGCACCAAGCGCGGCGTCGATGAATCTACCGTCCGGTCATGGACTAACCTCTCTGGTATGTCGGACGACGACAAGCGGCATCACCGCAAGACTCTGGCCACTGAGCGAAAAGCTCGTGAACGCATGCGTGAGCAGCCCGTGTTGCAGGCACATGATATTTGTAGTGAAAAGTCGGTGCAGGCCCAGCGCATGGATGGTATCGAGTGGGGCATGTTTTAATGGAAAATACTTTTACCATCGTGGAAATGAGAGCAATGGTTAGGGAGATGGCCGAGAGGTATCGACGACGGGAACTTGAGGGAATGCGGGTTCTTCCGCACTCTCGCGAACTCGAGCGCAGGTCGCTCAAGCCTAAGATAAGAGTGAGGGCTGGCTCAAGGCGGTGGTCACTGTCTAACGAGCTTTCGTGCGGGATTGTCGTGCAGTAACATACCCTGCTTCAGGCCCCGCACGAGGGTGCGGGGATGCACCTGGTATCGCTCCGCAAGATCGCCAAGTGATACCTTGTCGATCGTCATGGCGTCCCGTGCTTCAATTATCTGCTGTGGCGTGAGTGCTGGGGGACGGCCGATGAAGCTACCCCTGGACCGCGCGGCTGACATCCCTGCCTTTGTGCGCTCGCTGATGATGGCGCGCTCAAATTCAGCCATCGCCGCCATAATATGAAATGTCAGTCGCCCGCCCGACGTGGACGTATCGATAGCCTCGTTGAGCGAGCGGAACTCGACCTCTCGCTTTCCAAGATCGTTGATCGCGCCGATGAGGTCGATCAGTGATCGGCCAAGTCTGTCGAGTCTCCATACGATGAACATGTCGCCTGCACGAACCGCATTTAACGCTTCCGCAAGTCCTGGTCGATCAAACGTGGAGCCTGATATCCCTTGATCTGTAAACGTGCGATGACAGCCATTGGCTTCCAGTGCCTTGAGCTGGAGGTCCAGATGCTGCTCATTCGTCGAGACTCGGGCATATCCAATTTTCCTCACCACAACCTTCAATCCTGTTCTTCAGTAGACAGCATTATACCCGGTAACCCATTGACTAAAAGGAACCTTTTTGTCCAACGACGGGTTTCTTGTGCATCTTGAACGCAAGCCAAATGGAAACAACGGCTTACGTTTAGGACGATCCAGGTTGCAAGCTATGGGGTAAAGGTTCCCTTTTGTCGGACGAAAATCCTCGGATCGCCACGTGAAAATCTTCCAAATGCTGACCGTCATTGCTGCTGTCTCGTCTGTCTGGACGTCGGCAAGCGCTGGCGAAGCTCCTATCCATCTTTTCCTCAACGAGGACTCTGCGGAAACTAAAATTGACGGAATGAACGTCAGGCTGCGAGCCGAGCTTACCGATAAACATAAGAAGGAACGTGAGTTCACGCGCACGCCGCGAGTATGGATTATATGTTCCGACAATGGTCGGCAAATCCTCAGCATCGATACCGCCGACGATCTCGATCCATGGCCGTCTGTCGCGGACAATAATGACGTCAGGGTTAGCGCGGCGCTGAAGTCCCAGACAGGTTCCTTCAAAGATCTGACTACTCAGATGAACGCGTCGCGCGTGAACCATCTTTTGCAGATTACGCTAGACATCACCGGTCGAGCTGAAGACGTCGCTCGTTCCTGGCTTCAAGGCTTTCCGATCAAGATTACCGCTTCACCTGGAGGGGAACTGAAGGATCTTAACCTCGTCATTTTCCCAGAGGCAAAAAATTCCTCGTTTCGTGCCCAAGCTACCGCGCTCATCCGCGGATGCGAAGTTCTCGCGCACTAGCCTGTTCGCTGCCGCTGAGTCAGGCGGACTCACCGGCACGTTTGGCACCTCGAGAGCTGCGAAGCAACGTCTGCGACCGCCGAGCCAGCCAGTGATCATCCTCGAGTCAAAGAATGCACACCGTCTAATATACCGACGGCTCCACCTTCTCCCAGCCCAGCATGTGCTCGTTCTTGTCGAGCCATGCCTTACGCTCCTGCCAGTCCGGCAGAACCCGTCCGACGAAATCCCAAAATTCCGGTTCGTGGTTGCGGTGCTTCAGATGGCACATCTCGTGGACCACAGCGTATTCCAGCACGGGCTTCGGGGCGAAGATCAGGTGCCAGTTGAGATTGATCTGGCGGTCCTGGCCGCAGCTGCCCCACATGTGCTTCTGGTCCTTGATCTGCACGCCGCGAGGCTTGAGCCCGTGGCGCTCACCATGCCTGCGGATGAAGTCGCGGGCGTCATCGCGCACCCGGCGTTTCAGCCACAGCCTCAGCGCGCTCTCGATGACGGCGTCGGAGGATTCAGGGGGCAGACCAGAGGGCATACGGATATGGAAGCCGTTGCGGAAGCTGACCTCGACCAGCGAGCCGTCGAAGGGTTCGATGGTGAGCTTGGCCATCCGCCCACGGTAGGGAATCTTGGCACCGGTGACGAACTGGTAGACGCGTGTCTGCGCCTTGGCGCGCTCGGCCATGTGCTGCACGGTCTCGATGATCCAGGCGCGCCTGCGATCCAGCACTGCGCAGATCTGCTCGTCGGTCGCTCCTTCCGGCACCAGCAGCTCGAAGGACTTTGGCGTAACGCTGAGACTCGCCTTGCGGGCCCTGGGCGAGCGCCGCAGGGTGTATTCGATCTCTTGGCTGCCGATGCGATAGACGGCCATATCACTGCCCCGCGAAATGCTTGAGCGCGTAGGCCTCGACTTCTTCGGGGATTTCCCTGAGCTGCGTCAGACCGGCGAGATGTGCCATGGAACGCACCTGCTGGCGCAGGCCCTTGCGAAGACCATCCTTCGCCCACCAGCCTGATGGAGCGGTCACAGGGTCGGTGTAGAGCCCCTCAAGACGAACCGCAAGAGCCTCGCCCTCCGGTCCGGAGGTGAAGCCGTTGAGGATCTGCAGGATGCCATAGGCGCCGGGAGAAAGACCCGCTTCGACATGGGCGGCATCCTCGGCGGTGATGTCCTTCGCCAGTTCTTCCGCTGCCTTCAGCTTCTCCGACCAGCTGAGTTGCGCGCTTTCGAGCTTTTCCAGTAGCTGGCGCAGGCGCTCGGAGAACTTGCCGTATTGGTGCGGGCTGTCGTCGATCCGCTCGGTGACGGTCTTGCGCAACTCCGTCGTCTTGCGGATCGCCGCCGTCATGAGGTCTTCCTCGGTCTTACCTTCAGGATCGAAATCCTCCCAGAATTCCGGATCGGTGATGTGGCGCAGCTTGACGGTGACGCTTAGGCCCGTCGCCTCCAGATGCTTCTCCAACATCTCACGGATCTTCTCGCTGTAGTTCATCTGATCGAAGGCCTGACGCTTTTCGAAATGCTGTGTGCCATAGAGCAGGAAGTTGGCTACCCACTTTAGATCCGCGGTGAACTCCAGAACGCTTGGGTCCGGGCTAAGCGTTTCATAGAGCGCGATGAAGGTGCGGGCTTTCGCCTTGAAATCGAACCATTTGTCTTCGCTGCCGAGCAGCTTCACGAAGGCATCGTATTCCGCCTTCAGGCTGTCCTTGTCGCTCGCCTTGCGCTTCAACGGCTTCATCAGCGCAGCGACGGCGGAGTGCGCTGCCCGCACCTGATTGCGCAGGTCGTCCAGGTCGCGCATGGCGTTCTTGACGTCATCGGCGCGATAGGAGGACAGTGCCTCCTCCAGATGGCCGGACACGCCGATGTAATCCACGATCAGCCCATTGCGCTTCTTTGCGTCGGATACGCGGTTGGTGCGGGCAATCGCCTGCAGCAGCCCGTGTTCCTTCAGCGGCTTGTCGAGATACATCACGCTTTCGATCGGGCAATCGAAGCCGGTCAGAAGCTTATCGCAGACGATCAGGAACTGCGGGTCGTCGCCTTTACGGCCAAAAGCTTTCTTCGCCAGCTTTTCCGCCTCGGCATCCAGATAATGCGCTTTCAGCTCGGTGCGGATCGCCTGCTTGTGGGCATCCTCGCTCGGCTTGCCGTCTTCCTGGTTGATCGAATAGACACAGGCCGACATGGCATCTGCGCGGGCCAGCGCCTCGGCGGGCTCCATGCCCTCGTCCTTCAGGTCCTCGGCAATGACCTTGGTCAGCCCCTGCTTGTAGAGGATCACCGCCTCACGATCGATGGCGACGATCTGCGCCTTGAAGCCATCAGGCTGGGCATATTGCTTGAAATGCGTCCAGATGTCGTAGGCGATTAGTTCGATGCGGCGCGGATGCTTGACCAGATCCTCGATCTGCACACCGCGCTTCTTGATCTCGTTCAGCTTGTCATCGTCCAGTTCAGCAAACCAGGTGTCGAACAGAATGTCGATCTTCGCCTCGTCGATGTGCCAGTTCGTCTTGCGGCCGGTATAGTAGATCGGCACCGTCGCACCATCGGCCACAGCATCATCAATGCCGTATTTGTCAAGATAGCCTTCTCCCGGCACACCAAAGTTCTCGTAGGTGTTCTTGTCTTCCTTCTTCACCGGCGTGCCGGTGAAACCGAAGAAGCGGGCGTTCGGCAGTGTGGCGCGCAAGTATGCGCCGAGATCCTTTTCCTGGGTCCGGTGAGCCTCGTCCACCATCACGATCCAGTTTTCAGAATTAGCGATCGCCTCCTTCGAGCCCTGGAACTTGAAGATTGTGGAAAGCGCCGTGTGCCCGTCCTTGCCGCTGCGGATCAGCGCGTGCAGATCCCTGATGCTCTCAATCGCCGTCGGGTTCGGCAGGCCGCAGGCGACGAAAGTTCCGCTGATCTGGCTGTGCAGGTCCACCCGGTCGGTCAGCACCAGAATGTTCGGATTGGTGAGCCGCTCGGATTGGATCGTCCGGTGCGTCTTCAGCTTCAGCGCGGCAAACACCATGGTCAGCGATTTGCCGCTGCCCTGCGTGTGCCAGATGAGCCCCTGCCGGTGCTCGCCTTCGATCACGCGCTCGACGATGCGGTTGACGGCGCGGAATTGCTGGTAGCGGCAGATTTTCTTGATCGTGCCGGTCTCGGTCTTTTCGAAGACGACGTAATGCGCGATCAGGTCCAGCAGCCGGCCCGGCTCCAACAGACACCAGAGACCCTTGGCGAGCGTATCGGGATAATCGCCCTCCACCTTCGGCCAGGGGTCGCGCCATTCGGCATAGTATTTGGAGCCGGAGCCGGTCGCGCCATAGAGCACCAGTGCGCCATCGGTCACGATGTTGAAGACATTGGAGAAGAACAGGCGCGGTATGTCCTGCTCATATTGCTTGATCTGCTCGAAGGCCTCGCCGGTCTTGTCCTTCACATTCAGCGGGCTCTTTGCCTCGATGACAACAAGCGGGATACCGTTCATGTAAATGATGACATCGGGCTTGCGCGTATTCTCCGCCTTCACCCTGAGCTGATGCGTCACGGACAACTGGTTATTGGTGGGGTCGAGAAAATTGATCACCCGCAGCGTTTGGCGCGTCTCCTGTCCGGTCACCTTGCGAGCATAATCACCGCGCAGCACTTTCAGCCAGGTCTCGTTGTCGCTGATCGCCGCAAGCTCGCCATAGGCTGCCTCGGCAGAGGCGCGGTCGATCCCATTGATGCGCATCAGCGCCTCGACCAGATGCGGGCGAAACAGAACCTGGTTCTCGCCCTCGCGCAGGCTGGCGTGGTCCGCCGGCCCCACGAAGCCATAGCCTATGGCCTTTAGGTGCTCGATCGTCGGGCGTTCGGCAAAATGCCATTCGGGGCCGTGGCTCATGGGGCGCTTACTCCGCTGCCATAGGCACAGCGTCTGTGATGCGCTTGCGGCCGGTGAGGAGGTCGGACATCAGGGCGGATTTGCATCCCATAAGCCTCAGAAGTTCACCATCCAAAACCTGCTGGCACTTTTCTGCGCCTGCCATCAGCTCAACTATCTGCTGTTGCTCTTCGAGAGGAGGGACAGGGACTTTGAAGCAGAGCACATCATCCTTCGTAATATTCGGGTCTTTCCGACTACTTGCCGCCACCGTCCTCCATTTTGGACGCAGTCCTACTAGTGCCAGATTGAGATACGCCCCCATCACAGTTTGGTCACGAAGTCGCAGTGCCGAAATGGCCTGATTTGTTGCGGACGGGCGAGTTAGGATTCCGGACCTGCCAATTTGTTGGAAGCCGCCATACATTGCTACCAGAACAGTTCCTGCCGGATGGACTTCACATGAGCTTTCAGCTACCGCCGCCTCGGTGATCATCTCCTCAGTTTCAGCGATCTCCCCATTCGTCAGGTCGCCTGTTTTCACCCAAGGGATGTGACCACCAGCAAAATACCTGTCATGAAGAGCTCTAGACGGGGTTGCACCGGCTTTGACGTTGGCAATCTGGCCAATGGATTCTAGCAGCCAACCCTCCGGAATCTCGCCAATCGCCGTCTGCGTGAAGCGCGTGTGGCTGATGCCTTTGGTGAGCAGGTGTTCCAGCACGCCCTGCTTGACCTTTCTGGTCTGCTCGATCACCGCCCGCGTTGTCGCAATGGCCTCATCGACGCTGGATAGAATTTCGGCAATCCGGCGCTGTTCGTGGAGTGGGGGAAGCAAAAAAGGATAGGCACCCACGTCACTGGCAGTTACAGCGGGATAATTCGACCCCTTCATTCTAGGCGTCAGGTGCTCGACGAACTTCTCCGAAAGAACATGCTGATACAGGAAATCGCCATCAACCGGCGGCTTCGGGCGTAACACCGCAAAAGCAGTGGATGCGACGAGGTCCGGCTCACGCGCTAACACTTGGCAAAAAGAGCGCAGATAAGGTCGAACAGTGGAGACGAGGATGTCTCCGCGCTTCACTCGCTTGCGCGCACGGCTAGGTGCCTCACCAAAGTTCATGGGCCGTGGCTCCAGCATGCTTGACGGGCCATCAACTGTGGCAACGTCAATGTATTTCAGGCGGTAATCGACCGAGGTGTTTGAGCGAAGACTTTCCGGATTCATATCAGCCACTGCATCAATCTGGCTCTCCGACCACCCGCTCGGCACCTCACGCGACATAGCCAAGCTCCCGCAGAAAGCCCATCATCCGCGCTTCCGCTGCATCCCGCTCGGCCTGAAGCTCGACAAGCTTTTCCACCTCGACTGCGACATCCACTTCCGCCGCCTCTTCACCCAGATGCACATAGCGGCTGATATTTAGGTTGAAATCATTCGCCTTGATCTCACTTGCCGGCACTACCCGCGCCAGCCGATCCACATCGACAAAATCACCATAGGCCTTTGCCAGCGTCGCGACATTGCCCTCCGACAGATGGTTCTGGTTCTTGCCATCCACCACCTGTTCGGCACCGTTGACGATCAGGATCTGGCCCTTGCGCGCGAGCGGCTTCTGTTTGCGCATGATGAGGATACAGGCCGGAATGCCTGCGCCATAAAACAGGTTGGGGGCAAGACCGATGACCGCTTCCACCAGATCATCCCGGATCAGCCCCTCGCGGATTTTGCCTTCAGCGCCGCCGCGAAACAGCACGCCATGCGGCAGCACCACGCCGCAGGTGCCGTCTTCCTTCAAGCTCGCCACCATATGCTGCACGAAGGCGAGATCGCCATAGGATTTCGGCGGGCAGCCATAACGGTCGCGGCCATAGGCATCGCCCTTCGACCAGACATCATGGCCCCAGCTTTTCAGCGAAAAAGGCGGATTCGCCAGCACCCGGTCAAAGGTGCGGATGGCCTTCACGCTGTCGCCCGTCAGATGCTTCGGCTCCAGCAGCGTATCGCCGCGTGCCACCTGTGCATCATCGATATCATGCAGGAACAGGTTCATCTGACAGATGGCCCAAGTGTTGAGGTTTCGCTCCTGGCCAAACAGCGACAGGCTTTTCGGGTTCTTGCCCTGCCTCTCCAGGTGATGCACCGCCTCCAGCAGCATGCCGCCCGAGCCACAGGTGGGGTCATAGATCGACATACCTTCTTCGGGCCTGAGGCATTCGACGATCAGCCGCACGACCATTTTCGGCGTGTAGAACTCGCCACCCTTTTTGCCGGCATCATCGGCGAACTGGGCGATCAGATATTCATAGGCCTGGCCCAGCACATCCGGCTCGACATCGCCATTCCGCAGTCGGTAGGTCTCAAAATGCTGCAGCAGCTTTTCCAGCATGGCGTCCGGAAAGCGCTCCTTGTTGTTGAAATCGACATCCTGGAAGACGCCGCGGAGCTTCATGTTCGCGTCTTCAATGGCGCGGAAGGCGGCGTTCAAATGCGTGCCGATATCGGTGGTGTGCTTGCGCACATCCTTCCAGAAATGGCCTTTTGGGATATCGAAGCGGTGCTCGTCCGGCATCTCGGCCATATCCCGGCTCTGATAGACCGCCATCGCCCGCTCATATTCCTCTTCCCACACATCCGAGAGGCGCTTGAAGAACAGAAGACCGAAAATGTAGTGCTTGTAATCGCCGGAATCGATTGATCCTCGCAAAATATCTGCCGCGCGCCAGAGGTGGTTTTCCAGCTGCGAAAGGCTCAAAGTCGTCACGAATGTATTCCCCGTCATGCGTCCGCGCTAACACTAGACAGATTGAGACACTCTGGCAATTTGTCTGGACAACGTTTGAAAGGCGAATAGAACGTTCTTTGCAACTTTGGATGTTTGTGGGGGTGAGTTATTTGAATGATAAGAAGCTGTTTTACTTCGGAAACGACACTGGCTGGCATATTGGCCCGCTATCTAAATTCAATTCTGTGGCTCCTATAAGTAGCGGGCGTTGCATAGCATGAGTTGTCGAAGACGAAAGCAAGTAGGCTATTTCGATGGGGTGGCGTTAGGGCTCTTCCTCGCGACGTTTGTATTTCTCTTTGCCTTCATGTTCATCGATTTTCACTTGGAGAACGACGATTGGGTGAGCTTCTTCGGTAATATCGTTGTCGCACTCTTCTCCATCGGGGCTGCATGGTTGGCATTGCAAGGAAACAAGGCTCAACTGAATCAAGTCGCAGACCTAGAAGAAGAGCGTAGGCTTCGATCTCTCGCTGCGGCTAGAGCAATGCTACCCGCTGTTCTGTCGGAGATCTGCAAGGTGACGCAGAATAATCTAAGATTGCGTTTTGCCTCTGGTCACGAAGTGATAGGATTGGATCTGCCTGCTGCTACAGTATTTCAAGCTCTTCCAGAAGGCGTTATTCCTGTCTTCAAGGAGGTGATCCAATACGCGGACACCTTAACACAAGACCGACTAAGCAACATTCTTCGACACTTTCAGGTATTTGAGGCCAGACGAACTGGAGCGGAAATTGTAGTGCTTCAACCTTTAGCGACGGAGGGGCAGCTAGCAACTTACAATGCAATTTCCGAAGTGTTGGGTTGGGCTGTGGTTTATGCCATGACCGAAAGCGCCTTCCACTTTGCGCGTGGCGCGTCATCTTCAATTCCTACGTCTGTTGGTGCCGCCGATGTTCGGCGCGCCTTCTTCAGCGCCGGGATTATGGTGGAAAACTATCCTCTCATTGAGCAGAGACTCGAAGCGAGAGCTCAAGAGGGACGTATAGAACTGCGCTGGGAAGCTTGAGGAATTAGATGTTTTCCATTGACAATCAATATTTTAAGAAGGCGATTAGCTATGAGTTACGATGAACAGGTCGGTAGGGTCGTCAAAATATTCATTACGGGACAGGATCCTCGTAGCCTCCGGACTGTCGAGCTCGACAATTGGACTGGTGTTGCGATCACCGGGCAGCCGGAGTTCTTCAAAAAGGCACTTGAAGCGGAAGTGTTGGCACGCTCCTGCGTCTACCTGTTGATCAAAAGTGGTGCGGACGACGACCTTCCCGAGATCTATGTCGGCGAAAGCGACGACTTCTCGCAGCGCTACACAAACGGCAAATTCCCCATCGAATTCGACACGTTCCTGATTTTCACGAGCAAGGACGACAACCTGACGCGTGCGCATGTCAAGTGGCTTGAGGAGAAACTGTGGACCATTCTCAAGGGTAATAGCGGGAAGGTGGTTGTTGCTAATGCAAACAAGCCGACGAGTTCAAATCTCCCTCGTGCCGACATCGCGACCATGCAGACCTACCTGGGCAACATGATCTACGTCCTGGAAGCGCTGGGATATGATTTGTTTTCTGTGCAGGAGCGAACTTTAGTTTCTCCAGCGCCACCAACCGATCCGGCAGCGCCAGAGCCGCTCACGCTGTCACTGGACCTCTACACAGCGTTGTCTAAGCGTCCAGACGATCTCGCTCGTCTCAAGTATTCTAACGGGGCCTATATCCTCCTCGCCGGTTCCAAGATCAGCGAGAAGGCTACCGACAGTCTACCGGCCAATGTGCGAAAGCTCCGAGAGGACATGATCAAAGAGGGAAGCCTGATCTCGCGAGGCGATTACCTTGAGCTTATGAAAGACATCAATTTCTCGAAGCCGTCGCCAGCTTCTGCGCTCGTCAAAGGCCGGAGTTCCACTGGCTACAATGACTGGCTAAGGGAAGGCGATGACATGACTCTCGGCGCGGTCCTCGGGGTTGATAGAAGCGGCGGCGGAGGTAGTGAGACTGAATCGTGACTAACCCGTGGGATATTCCGGAGTGGCATTTTGTTAGGCAAGAAGCCCAGTTGGTTCGCCATTTGTTGGGATCTGGTGCGACCTCGCTTGGCCGAGCAAATTATGCTGACAAGAAGGGAGAGTATTACACGGCATTCTTTGCCCTGTCGGTCGGTCTTGAACGGCTGTGCAAGCTCATACTGGTGGTAGATCACGCAATACAAAATGGTGGCCAGATGCCGCCACAAAGCGTTGTTCGACGATACGGACATCAGTTGGAGCAACTGATCAACACGGTAGATTCTGTAGCTGCAGGCCAATCGCTTAGCCCCGCTCAGCGCCGTCCCAGCAGCGCGACTGTATCGGCGATTGTTTCCAATCTTGATGCATTTGCTGATGCTCGAAGGGGGAGATACGCAAATTTTGAGGCTCTGGGGGACCCCAATCTGACGTCTCACGAGCCGATTAGCAAGTGGTGGACAGAGGTCGCGGAGCCGATACTTGACCAGCATTACCGGGGAACGAAGGCCCAAGCTCGTGTGGAATCAAATGCTCGGTTGATTGATCAGCTAATCGGCGACGTCACGATAGTGCATCATACGAGTGAGACGCGAGAGTTGATGACAGACGTGGAAACAGCATCGCGCAGGACGGGACAGACAGCAATCGTTCAGAAGTGGGCGCGCTATCACACTCTGACACTTATCCGCTGGCTCTCGGCTATTTACAAAGAGATGGCCTATAAGGCGGTCTACAAAGAGGGGCACGATGCGTTTTTCGGGACCTGGGAATTTTTCTATACCTTTCTCGTAGACGACAGCTTTCTTAGGACCCGGAAGAGTTGGCCCCTGGGCGGCTAGAATCATGGTGCGCGTTGGAGGCGATGTGGCGGCACATTGCGGCCACTCCCTCTCCGGCGGCATAACAACTCCGCAGCCCCTGCGTTCATCGCTATGAGAAGCCCACGTCTCCTCATTGAGCTTCGCGCATGCGGAGAGGTGGCAGAGTGGTCGAATGCACCGCACTCGAAATGCGGCATACCTGCAAGGGTATCGTGGGTTCGAATCCCACCCTCTCCGCCATCATGAACATTGAGTAGGCGACGGTTCCCGGACATATAAATCCCACCAGAGCAATTTGTCGGAAAAGAGGTTCCATTCATTGGGCCACGCTCCGTAAGCCCACGGTGAAGGCCGTCTTGCGATGACGGCCTGCTGACTGCCAGTCCTAGTGGTAACACTAGGAGTAGTCATATGGCGAAGCATCCAATTGAGGTGATCACGTCTGTGGAGCGCCGTCGGCGTTGGTCACGCGAAGATAAAGAGCGGCTCGTCGCTGCGTGCTTTGAGCCAGACGCGGTCATCTCGGAGATTGCCCGCGCGGCCGGCATCCATGTCAGCCAGTTGTTCCGTTGGCGCAAAGAGCTTTGTCGGATCGAGGAGCCAAGATCTGACACTGCGGCTTTGGTGCCGGTAATCGTGTCCGAGGCCGCTTCGACAGTCTCCCCCGCTCAGCCGGAACCACCCACCAAATTCCATCCTCGTCGGAAGCGCAGTGATGTAACAATCGAACTAGGTCGGGGCCGACGCGTCCGCGTGGAAAGCGACATCGACACGGACGCGCTTGGCCGGATTCTCGATTGCGTATTGGGTCTGCGATGATCCCGGTTCCGAGTGGTGTGAAGGTCTGGCTGGCCACGGGCTATACGGACATGCGCAAGGGCTTCCCCGGTCTGTCGTTGATGGTGCAGGAGGCGCTGAAGCGTGACCCGATGTGTGGGCACTTGTTCGTATTCCGCGGCCGCGGCGGTGGCCTGATCAAGGTGATCTGGCATGACGGCCAGGGAGCTTGCCTGTTCACGAAGAAGCTGGAGCGTGGCCGCTTCATCTGGCCATCAGCGGCCGATGGCACGGTGGTGATCACGCCTGCGCAGCTCGGTTATCTGCTGGAAGGTATCGACTGGCGGATGCCGCAAAAGACCTGGCGGCCGACGTCGGCCGGATGAGTAAAAACACTGGAATGACAGGCTCGAATATGATTCCATCCTGTCATGAGCAATACGACTGAAGAGCTTCCGGACGACCTTGCCAGTGCCCTCGCATTGCTGGCCCAGGAACGCGCTCGACGTGTTGCAGCCGAAGCAGAAGCGGCAACCGCCAAGGCAGAAGCCGCCAGTGCAAAGGCACTCGTATCGCATTCCGAAGCGCTGATCGCTCGGCTGAAGGTGGAGATCGACAAGGTCCGCCGTGAACTCTACGGCAGCCGGTCCGAGCGTAAGGCGCGGCTCCTGGAGCAGATGGAACTGCAACTCGAGGAATTGGAAGCGGACGCCGGTGAAGATGAACTGGCCGCGGAGATCGCAGCCAAAGCTTCAACCGTCAAAGCCTTCGAGCGCAGGCGCCCGTCACGCAAGCCCTTTCCCGAACATCTGCCACGCGAGCGCATCGTCATCGCCGCTCCCGCCAATTGCGCCTGCTGCGGATCGGCCAAATTGTCGAAGCTTGGCGAGGACATCACCGAGACCCTGGAGGTCATCCCGCGCCAGTGGAAGGTCATCCAGACGGTACGGGAGAAGTTTACCTGTCGCGAGTGCGAGAAGATCACGCAGCCACCAGCACCCTTCCATGTAACGCCACGCGGCTTTGCCGGGCCAAACCTGCTGGCGATGATCCTGTTCGAAAAGTTTGCCCAGCACCAGCCGCTCAATCGTCAGAGCGAACGCTATGCTCGCGAGGGCGTCGACCTTAGTTTATCGACGCTTGCAGATCAGGTCGGAGCTTGCGCCGCGACGTTGAAGCCACTTCATTCTCTGATCGAAGCGCATGTCCTTGCCGCCGAACGTCTGCACGGCGACGACACGACCGTGCCAATCCTGGCCAAGGGAAAGACAGATACGGGCCGCATTTGGACCTATGTCCGCGATGATCGGCCGTTCGGAGGCCTCTCACCGCCGGCAGCCCTTTACTATGCCTCGCGCGATCGACGGCAGGAGCATCCGGAACGCCACCTGAAGACCTTCACCGGTATTCTGCAGGCGGACGCCTATGGCGGCTACAATCCGCTGTTCAAGGGTGATCGCGATCCAAATCCTCTAAGGCAGGCGTTTTGTTGGGCACACGCGCGTCGCAAGTTCTTCGTGCTCGCAGACATTAATGCGAACGCCAAGCGTGGAAAGAACGCCGCGCCGATCTCGCCTATGGCGCTCGAAGCTGTCAAACGGATCGACGGCCTGTTCGATATCGAGCGGGAGATCAACGGGCTTACGGCCGATCAACGCCTGGAACGTCGCCGCAAGGAAAGCCTGCCGCTCGTCGACAGTCTGCAGGTCTGGCTTCAAACCGAGCGTGCAAAACTGTCGCGCAGTTCTCCGGTCGCCGAGGCGATCGATTACATGCTCAAGCGTTGGGATGGCTTCACATCATTCCTGGAGGATGGCCGGATTTGCCTCACGAACAACGCCGCGGAGCGAGCCCTGCGAGGCTTCGCACTCGGTAGGAAGTCCTGGCTCTTCGCCGGATCAGACCGCGGCGCGGATCGTGCGGCCTTCATGGCCACGTTGATCATGACGGCAAAGCTCAACGACATCGATCCGCAGGTGTGGCTGGCCGACGTTCTTGCCCGCATCGCTGACACGCCGATTACCAGGCTGGAGCAGTTGCTTCCGTGGAATTGGACGCCGCCGACCGTCAACGCTCAAGCTGCCTGACCTGTGGCCTTCACCGGAGGCTTACCACGCTCCCGGCACTCAACGGATTCTTCCCAACCATTTCCACGGCACCGGTAGCCACACAAGCGCAATGGAATTCGGGCCTCCAGACTCTTTTCGCGGGCGCTCTTTTTCTATCCCCTGATATTCAGATGCCACAACACTGCGCCCATGCTACGAGGTGGCCAGAAGCAACACAACGAGATATGCCGATGCTTACTTGGATTCAGCTTGATCGCGCGACCATTCCTGGAGATGGGGGTGAATTGCGCCTGAAACAACGCGGGAGCGAATTTTCCATCATGCTCGGCTCGACAGAGCTGATGAACAGCAGGTTGAGCGGCTCCGAAGAGGCGCTGGCTACGCTGTGCTGTGAGCGTATCGCGGGACGGAACAACGCCAGCATCCTGATCGGTGGCCTCGGTATGGGTTTCACATTGCGGGCGGCCCTGAGCGAACTGCCGGATGATGCTCGGGTTACTGTGGCGGAGCTTGTTCCGGCGGTGGTTGATTGGGCCCGGGGACCGATGTCGGATCTCCACGAGGGCAAGCTCGACGATCCCCGTGTGGCCATCAGTATAGGTGATGTTGGTGCGCTGATCCGGTCCCAGAAAACGGCTTACGATGCCATTCTGCTCGATGTCGACAACGGTCCCGATGGGCTGACGCGCGCCTCCAACGATAGCCTCTACGATCGCAGCGGTCTTCTTGCCGCCAGAAATGCCCTGCGTGCGAACGGTGTGCTTGCGATCTGGTCATCTGCACCGGATAGCGCTTTCACACGTCGATTGCGAGAAACGGGTTTTGCTACCGATGAGGTGAATGTGCGCGCCAATGGAAAACGCGGCGGTGCCCGCCATGTCTTGTGGATGGCGACCAAGCGCTAGCATTCCGGTTCTCCCTGCGGTGACCTGCAGGACCATATCAGTTGGATGTCCGGATTGGTTGCTGGCGCGCCGGAATTATCCTTGGCCCCCTTTGCGGGGCATCCTACGCATCATCGTGATCACAAACGGAGATCACTATGGCGACCATCAGAAAACTCAGAAGGCGGTGGCAAGCAAAGGTGTGCCGTCGCGGAATGTCTCACAACAAACCTGCTGCCGCGTTCAGACAACGAATGACATCGGCACCAAGCGGCTGAGTGTTTTTCAATCCACCCTTGGAGTTTAACAAATCGACCCCGATATCTGCCGCGACCGAACGTAGCGTCTCTTTGACTATGACCTTTTGCGGTTCTCCGTTGCGAAAAATACGGATCGCGCCATTTTTGTTGGTTTTCACGCGAAACTGAGCCGGTTTTTCCACCGAAAAGTGAGCCATGTGTGGACGGCCCCGTTTTTGCAAGTGGAAAAAGTAAGTTTCGGTGCGGTCGGGTGCAGCCATGTGTCCGGCCTCGATGTGCGGCGCACATATGGCCGCGGGCCTTGATGAAGTCCGCAGATTGGATCCCAATCACCTCTACGCGCACGAAGCGCTTGGCTCGGAAGGGTTGTCCCAATCCCCGGTTCGACCGGTTCGTCATCAATACTCAGTCTGTCAATCGGCGTCGTAACGGGGGTCTGACGCATTTTCGATGACATCAGGGTGCTCCGACGATACGTGCCTCAAGCAAATCGAGTTTCCCCCGGCCGTACATCTGGCGCTTAATGAGTTTGAGCTTGGTGATCTGGCCCTCTGTCTGACCGTTCGACCAAATTGAAGTGATTGCATTCTGAACCGCTGCTCTGTCGCGGATAATGCCGTTGGCAAATGACGCGACCAAGCTCGTTGCTGCGCGGTCGATCCACGTGTCCAGGTCATCCTTGGACTTGCGCCGTAGCATTTCATGAAAGCTTTCCACGACGTCTCTGGCCTCGACAAGGTCCGGTAGTCGCTCCTCTATCGCCGCGACCGTCATCGTCAGAGCCTTGGTCAAATTGTTGCGTTCAAGGGGCATCAGGCGGACGATGGTGCGTGCTGCGGGCGCGTGGCCGAGCCCGTTCTCGGCTTTTTCGGCTCGCCTTCGTCGTGTTGCCCATTCCGTAACAATGCGGAGACCTCCACCGAAACCAGCCAGCCGAAGCTGCCGCCACAGTTCAGCGCCGTTTCGCAATCCGGCATCCCATTGCGCTTCCAGCCACGGCAAATGCGGTTCAAGGGAGGTTTGTCGCACCCGAAAGATATCGGTCCGTTGACCACGGACGACACTGCGGACAAGCTTTCGGCTGTGCCCGGTTCTGCGCACGATCTCCTTGATGGACACGCCTTCGCCGACGAGTTCACGAATGACAGAGTTCGTCTCTTCACGTCTCAGATACCGTCGCGCACAGACGCGACGGAGAGTTTCCGGCATTGGGAAAAGCTGGCACTCTTTAGGCCAAGGCCGAACCGCCCCAAGTCCCTCGACTGACGTTGGTGAAGCGGATTTTTCGAGCCTAAGCGCATCGCATCAATCAGCTCGGGCTCAGTCATCCCATCTCCGTCGTCGATGATTGCTAGTGCCGGTGCGTCGGAGACCGTGTCGACAACGATACTTATGTGTCTTGCGTTGGCTGTGATCGAGTTGTCAATTACGTCCGCAATTGCTGTTTCCAGCGAGTAGCCGAAATCGCGATGCCCTTCGATCAAGGATGACGCGTATGGCGACGCATCCACTTGCTTCTTACGAGAATTTAAAGTGTTCCCCATTTCCCCCCGTGCCCACTGAACGGAACGCACGACTCATTCCCCACGAAATCATAGTAATCTATTGCGACGGTGCACAACCATAAATGGATGTTTTTCTTGGGTTCGGAATTTTATTTTCAAGTCCACGGAGAGCTGGCTCGGGAAATTTGAACAGCTAGGATAAGTGGAATTTCTGCCTGACTTCGGCTTAGATGCCGGGAACAGGAGATACCATGACGAGACGACCGCGCCGGAACCACAGCCCGGCTTTCAAGGCAAAGGTGGCACTCGCCGCCATCCGAGGCGAACAGACGCTGGTGGAACTGTCCCAGCAGTTCGATGTGCATGCCAACCAGATCAAACAATGGAAAGACCAGCTCCTTGAGGGGGCGACAGGCGTTTTTGGCGATGAAGCGAAGACGGAACCGGCGTCCAACCGTCGATGTCAAAACGCTGCACGCCAAGATCGGCGAATTGACACTGGAGAACGATTTTTTATCCGGTGCGCTCGGCAAGGCGGGATTGCTGGGCGGAAAGAAATGATCAACCGCCAGCATAAGCTATCCGTCGTGCGCCAGGCCAAGCTTCTCGGCTTCAGCCGTGGTAGTGTCTATTATCTGCCTCGTCCAGTGTCTGACGGCGATCTTGCCCTAATGCGCCGGATCGACCAACTGCATGTCGACTACCCGTTTGCCGGAAGTCGAATGTTGCAAGGGCTCTTGAGGGGAGAAGGGCTGGAAGCTGGGCGGTTGCACATTGCCACGCTGATGAAGAAGATGGGCATCGAAGCGATCTACCGCCGCCCGAACACATCCAAACCGGCCCCAGGTCACAAAATCTATCCCTACCTCCTGCGAAAGCTGGCGGTCACCAGGCCCAACCAAGTCTGGGCGATGGACCTGACCTATGTTCCGATGGCTCGCGGATTTGTCTATCTCTGCGCCGTTGTGGACTGGTTCAGCCGAAGGGTTCTGTCGTGGCGGCTGTCGATCACGATGGAAGCAGCCTTCTGCATCGAAGCAGTCGAGGAAGCGCTGGCCCGTTACGGCAAACCCGACATATTCAATACCGACCAAGGCTCGCAATTTACCTCGGTGGACTTCACGGCGGTGCTGAAGAGGGCGGAAATCGCCATCTCGATGGATGGCAAGGGTGCGTGGCGGGACAACGTGTTCGTCGAACGGCTCTGGCGTTCAATCAAATACGAGGAAGTCTACCTCCATGCTTACAAGACCGTGTCCGAGGCCCGCGTCGGCATTGGCCGATATCTGACCTTCTATAATAGCCGACGCCCACATTCATCCCTTGACCGGCAGACGCCGGATCAGGCCTACTTCAACGCGCTGACACCAATGATGGTGGCGGCATAATCGAGGCGGAAATCCACTTAACGAAATGCCCGAAACTGTTCAGACAAACCGAACCACCTCTCGCTTCCGCTCTCGCACATCTTATGCACGACAATATTGGGCGAGCCGAAGAGCGGCGACGAGTGCGCCCGCGAGTTCGGGGAGAATGCCATCAACGACAGCGACCGTGAAGGCACTTTCAATTGGGGCTGGCCCATGACCGACATCGAACCTTTGGTTCCGCCCTCACCGGCCCGTGGTGCTCAGGGGTTCTGGAATTGGAGCGGGCCATGACAGGACAATCACGATGAAAACGATGACGTGCCTTACTAGGTGACACGCGCAGAGGTGATGTCGGCCGCCGGGCTTTGCCTGTTTGTCGAAAACTTATAGGAAGCGCAACACCGTGAGCATGCGCTCCCTCACCTGATCCCTATATCCGACATATCTGCCATAATACGTGGGATCGTCACCACCGGAGCCTCCGGAGCAACTACGTGCCAAAGCGGCAATTAATGCGTCCCACTGGCTCAGGCCAGCTTCGATGGATTTCTTGGCGCCACTAATATCGTTTCTACTCAACGCCACTCGTGCATCGCTGAGCGATTTGACTGCTTTATTACCAGGTTCTTGCCTAGTGCTCCAGTTCAACGGGGGGACGCCCTGGCCATTGTGACAGCCCTGGCTCATCGACGCCATTGTTCTTTGGAATTCGGGAATTGCCTCATCTAGTATCTGACTGGCCACGACTTTCGCGTCTTCTGCCACAGCAACGTTGGCGACGGAAAATGAGACGAGAATGCCACATAGGATCGGAGCAGCTCTGGATCTTATATAGCGTGCTCTCTTAGAGTTTGATGGGTAGAAAGTCATCTGAATACCTCTTTGTTTGATGTATGCAGTGCAGGCGCTTGATGGTAGTGACGCGCCCACAACCACTCTACCACCAGATGTTGACAATCGAAGCGGGCACTTCGGATTACCGCCCTCCCTATTTCGACGTAGGTGCAAGTCCCCTTCTCTTCCGACAGCCGCCCCCGGGCGGCTTTTTCTTTTGGAGAACGACTGTGCCAGCCCACACCGAAATCGAGCAGAAGCTCGCCGACTTCTTTCACGCACTCGACGACAACCTTGAGGAAGCGACGGCCGCTGAAACTTTCGCCCCCCACACTTTCACAAGTTATGCAGGGGGATATTGAGGCGCAGCTAGCTTCCCCGTGCCCATCTTAGACTTGTCAAGTATTGGGTATAGCTTTGCCCATCGCGACAGGATGGGCACATTGAACGGTTCCCAAGCTAGCGTCAACGCTGCCACGACATCCCTGCCACCACCCGTCGTACCGGTAGCTTGTGATATAGATTGCTCTAGAGCCACAACGGTATCGAGTGCAGCTTCGACGATTTTCTCTGCTTTATAAGGAAATTTGTTCTCGAGTGTCGTGGTGGCGATCAAATCGATCATGTAGTTCATCCTAATGACGCCTGGTGGGTGATCAGAATCGAACACCGTAGCCACGTCAAACGGATGATTGTCAAAACCCCGAACGATCGAAAAAACTCCAAATACAAAACATCGTAACCGAAGGAGTGCCTTTTCTGCTTCACTGGTGCTTGGACGGATTTCCTCTATAGCAACCGGGCTTTGTAACCGTAGTTGAAGTAATAGCCAGGTTGCAAAGCAGTCGGCATCGTTTTCAAGAGCTTGGCTTGTAAGGTTCTTATCGCGTTCCTTCGACCGGTCATCTTCTAGAATAAAGGTGAGACCGTTCCACTCTCTGCCAAGCTCTAAATGCCCATTAATGATGTGCCCTAGCTCATGATATACCAACCATTCGATAGCGCCAAAGGCAATTTGTGGGCGTAGTGTTTTCAATGGATCATCGAATTTGACATTCGCTTCAAAGCCAAGCGCCGTATATGCGGCAAACCTATCGGACGCCATCGCTTCAGTGCGGTTGGTATAGGTGTCAAGCTCATACTCAAGGTGTTCAGCAATCGCCGATGTGCTCATCAGCTGAGTGATGGTGGCAATCGTACGTGATGGTGCTGCAAGCCAAACTGCCACGCAGTACTCGCCTTCACCAAGTCTGATGGCGCAGGCTTGGAAGTCTTTTTCAGCGTCGAGGATGAAACAGAGATAAATCTTTGCGCGTACGTCCAGCTTCCGAGTGAGATTATCAATAGATTTTCGGCAGAAAGCGTAATACCGCCCCGCCAAATATCCAACGCTGTCATCGCCTTCAGTCTCGAGCACGACTGCATTGTAGCCAATCTGCTGCAATAGATCATTGATAGTGCGAATGTGCGCATCTGGCAGATCAGTCACCATTATCTATCTCCTTCTCCGCGAATTTTAGGCACAGCCACACAATTCGCCAGAGAGGTATGCCCAAACCACCCATTTTGCACCGCTTAATGCCCAGGACGAGGTCGATGACCTCATCCTGACTATCCGCTTGACTGGCTCACGAGTGGTAACCGGCACGAGGTGCACAGGGCTTTTGGAACTGGAGCGGGCCATGCAGCGCGAAGAGGTTGGCTTGGGGGCGCCATCACTGATCAAAACGTACCATCGTAAATTGGAAAGCCGGAACCAGGCGGCGAAGGATTGTCATGCCTAAGTCGCGTTATAGATGCGGCGTTCATTTTTAAGATATTTTCTGCGAGACCAGTGTCATCATATTTCATCAATATGTTGTCGCGCGCGACCTTCCAGCCAAGTGTTTGCACGACGTAGTTCCTTGACCATGATGGCGCGTTATCTGTGTAATTCGCGTAAAGGTTGACATCAAATGTCCAGGTAAAGGGCCCACCCCTGTCTGGTTTCAGCGTGAACTGATTAGACAATCGACGGATGACGAGTTCCATGTGGCCGTTTGGCCAGATGGTCAGGGATGAAGGCGCGACCCAGTGCAGATTACTGGTCTCCCAACTATCAAATTCAAAATAATAACCGCCGATCGGCGTAGCAGCACGGATCCTTTGTCGCTCTGCCTCGATCGCTTCGCGAAGAATCCTCTCCATGTTATCAATCGTGTCATCGATCGGACCGATAATCTCATCAATGGGCGGGAAAAGCGCGTTAACCTCAGTTTCAACAGCCGGGCGCACCCTTACGCGCGGCTCAATTACTTCCAATCTCATGACACACCCCAATGCTTGGTTGAGTTAATATTTGAGGTTCTCAATTCAGAAAACGGCCAGTGAATAAACTACGCTACTAACTCGGGAATAAAACACTGTCTCGGCGATCTTTCAACCGGCCATTGCTATTCTACCCACCACCCTGCCAACGGTGCAAAACCACGTACAAACGGCCTTTTAAGCTATTGGGTATCCACATCTTTGGTTGCGGCGCTGGTCTTGCGAGGCCTTCGAGTTGGTTGACCTGATTTTAGCGCCGCCGATGCCTTGGTGAGTAACGAATTGTCATTCTTCGCCTCATCAAGAAATTTCAATTCGCGACTACTTACCTCAACCATCTTGTGGGCGGCATCAACGATTTGTGCTGGCGTCCCGTACTCAATGATGAACCGCATAGCCAGATGCCTGTCGCGCAACTGGGCCAACCCTTCGGTGAAGTAACGCTGCAAGGCAATAGCTTGGTTGCTAAACCTTAGGAATAGCAGTGCAGTAAACTCAGCGAGCAATACAAATCCAACCCACGGAGCTGCACGTGCTGCCAGAATCGGAATGATTGAACGGTCATAAGTCAGACTGAACAACTCCAGTAGGGAAGGCCCTGCTTTGGCTAGTAGATAAATCCGAAAGGCACCAACTGAACTGCCCCCCATTTCGACCGGACAGTCGGCATAAGCAGAAAGGCTCAAGCACAGGCTTGGGTATAGGCTTATGTCTAACGAGTATCGACACGTTGAATTGCTGACGGGTGATGTCCGCCGCAGGCGGTGGACAACCGAGCAAAAGCTGACAATCATTGAGCAGAGTTTCGAACCCGGCGAGACGGTATCTTCGACCGCTCGCCGTCATGGCGTCGCGCCCAATTTGCTTTATCGGTGGCGCAGGCTCTTGAGCGAGGGAGGTGCTGCAGCCGTGGATTCTGACGAGCCGGTTGTCGGC
>Ga0160455_100254_pt1 | contig 40307 bp, 36 predicted proteins | sample HID1972I_E6MG_FD_108206 | JGI IMG/M metagenome (GOLD analysis project Ga0160455, IMG submission 108206) | Enriched pill bug-associated microbial communities from UW Madison campus, WI, USA - HID1972I_E6 MG | ecosystem: Host-associated > Arthropoda: Insects > Digestive system > Unclassified ... | reverse complement strand
TTTCCGAGAAATGCAAGCAGGCCAACTAGTATAGGGTTCAACCCCGCGACTATACTTAATGGAATGACAGCAGCAATCTCCACCCATGGAATCGCACCTAACAAAAATACTAAAACATACTTCCACATTTCTAATAGAACATCCACTAACTTCTTTACCCCTCAATGCTAGCTTACGATAATTACCATTATAGGTAATACGGAGCTATAGAAAAAAAGCTACAAAAATTATTGAGAAGGGTGGAAGTGGTAGTTCTACTTTGATTATTAAAACTTACGTTTATGATAGGGGATACCATCGCCATCTTCACAATAGGATTTGAGACTATATAGGAAAATAGCCCAGTTGTAGTTACAGGAGCGATAAAATGGCGTTACTTCTTTCCAGTCTGTATGACGCAACGTAATATAAGATTTCTCGTTCTTCTCTTGAATATCAAAGGAAATCATTGTACCAATCCATTCTGGATCTGAATCAATACACTGCCAAACAACCTTTTTATTAGGGATCAATTCCTCTATTCGCATCTTAGTTATGTCGCTGCTGCCAAATCGAAATTCATTAATAAAGCCAATCTGATTATTAACAACGAGTTCATTAGTCCATATTTCCGACAGTCCTTCGGCGGTCGTTAAAGTTTCATACACCTTCGAAGCTGGAACACGTACGGTTTGCAAGTGCTCGATATTTGCCATACTTTACTCCTTTCTAACTTCTGATATGAAATTGATCAACAATTCACGGTTATTTACCCTTCAAGGAATAACGTCTGTATAAGGCAATTGCTCCTGCAATTCCAAGCACGCCAATGCCGAGTAGTAGAAGCACAGCTTGCCATACCGCAGCTACATTCAAGCCTGAACCATCTATTATCGCAGACTGCAGCCCTTGCAAACCCCAATACTGCGGAGTAAAGCGACCAATCGCTTGCACAGTGTCTGGCAGCATTTCGAATGGAAACCACAGTCCACCCAGTACCGCGCCACCCATCGCAATAAGTTGAACGACAGCAATCGCAGCATTCAAGCTGCTTGCAATCATCGATAGTGCTAGCCCTAAGCCTGTCGCACATATCGCCAGAGCCGCGACAATAGTGATTACTGCTGCAACATTTCCGAGCTGCAACCCATATACGAGGTAACCAAAACCTAACAATACCGTGGATTGAATGAGTAGCACCAATACGTGTGGCAGCCACATCCCAATCAAGAAATGCAGCGGTGGCATTAACGTTGAACGCAGTCTTGCCAGCATGCCAGATTCGCGATCTCGTAAAAAGCATTGCACCATTGAAATCATAATAAAAAATACGAACATTACAGTATAGCCTGGCACAATCTGCGCAATAGCCTCGCCTCGATTGGTAGACGTATTGCTGAAAATAGCAGCAAAAATAACGATAAACAATATCGGAAGTGCAAACAGCCAAAAATAAGTGCTTTTATCTTTGAAGATTAACCGTACTTCCTTGGCAAATATCGATCTGATCATTTTTGCTCCTCCTATTCATCTCTTAATGCTATTCCCGTTAATTTCATAAATACGCTATCAAGTGACGGTTGCTGAAGCTGAAGTGCTTGCACGCGATGCCCGCTTCGCAAAAGCTCATTCGAAACATCGTGCAGCAGCTCCAATGCGTTGGCGCCTTCAATCAACCACCCGTTTCCTTGAGCTTGAATGCGACTTGCTGAAGACAGCTCATCAGGTACATTCCAGCCATCTGCTTCTACATAGACGCCAGGCATCGCATGCTGTTCAAGCACCTCGCGCAGCTTACCTTCGGCAATAATTTTTCCATGATCGATAATTGCCAATTCGTCGCAAAGCGCTTCTGCCTCTTCCATATAATGCGTAGAATAAATAATCGTTGTGCCTGCTCGCTTCATCGCTCGGATCATCTCAAATATATGGTTCCGTGACTGAGGATCGATCCCCACTGTCGGTTCATCCAGCACAACAAGCTTAGGCTCATGAAGCAACGCTGCAGCAATGTTGATTCTGCGCTTCATCCCACCTGAGTATGTGGTTACGACTTCATCAGCACGATCTGATAGACCTACCTCATTCAGCACTGCCGAAACTCTTTCCTTAAGCTTGCTCCCGCGAAGACCATACATCTTTCCAAAAAAATATAGGTTTTGCCGACCGCTTAGCTGTTCATACAGCGTAACATCCTGCGGCACATAGCCGACATGCGTCCCAACTACTTCTCGATTACTTGTAATCGATTGATTCAGAAGCGTTATACTACCTCGGTCGGCTTGAATGATGCCTGCGATTATTTTCATTAATGTTGATTTTCCTGCACCATTCGGTCCCAACAAACCAAAGCAACTGCCTTCCTTTACTTGAAACTGAATGCGATCCACTGCGCGTCTTCCTGAACCGTACGTTTTTACGATCTGCTCAACCTTAAGAACTGCTTCCATACTTTTCAGCTCCTTCGTAATCTATTCATACTACTTTTTATGAATAGAATCATTCATTTCCTTCGTCAAACGCCAATAATAATACGCATAGCAGCACCAGAATATACCGTATATAACGATAAAGATAGCTATACCTATAAATACCGACTTCCATTCTAATGGCAGCCACTCTGCCCAAAAGGCTATTGGTAAAAAGACAAGCAAAGATGCGCTAAAATGAATCACTACCTGCTTAAGCGGACTCCAGCTTGCACACTGAAACCAAAAAGAAGCCGAACCATAATATGCTCCCATTAGCATTGAACCGAGCAGACGTCTCCATAATTCCTCTATAGGCGGATTCATATCATTAATAAGCAGTATAGATAGCGCTACGAAATTAATAATTGCTGCAAAACCTAATCCATTCATGATACGACCAAGCACGTCCCATACTTTAATGCCCATCCTTGTCACCTCCTAGCACCAGACGCTTCTTCAATTCCGTGACATAGGCGCGCGATACATATTCCTTGTTGCCCGAATTATAATGCACACATAGATTGCCATTGAACATCAATTCAAAACGTGATATTCGGTCAATGTTGCCGATTACAGATTTTGAAAAGCGCATAAATTGGTAAGGAGCAAGCAGTATCTCTACTTCATACAGCTTCATTCGCAGCTCAACTCTGCTGCTCCCAAGTGCTGCAAGCACTCGTCTTCTTTCAGCATACACATAATCTACTTCCACAGGGTCAAGCAGCACCATTCGATCATCTTCTACTCCCATAAGGCGGCCAGATGGAGCAGCCTGCTGAAGTTTACTCACTAATGCGGCAAGCTCCTCAGTCCATTGCTTTGCCTGGACTGTAACGACTGTCTCTTCATGCTTGTCATCAATATCGATACGCACCTTCAACGTCCTATCCCTCCTGCTCTCGATTATATTATGCAGGACCCTATATGCTGAGGCTATATAAATGGTATAACCTGCAGATATTGCTGCACAACTTGCATAGAATTCTGCCTGAACAGAGCTAAACACGAATAGACCTCATAGCGAGGCCTACTGCATTTGTCATCCATACATAACGATTATTCAATTGAACCAGACATATTATTAAATGTAAGAACATTCGCCTGGTCCCCAATAAATTCAATCACACTTACACTTGCGTTTTTCACTTCGCCTTGATGCTCCGGACGATTCGAATAACGATCCAGCAATTGGCGAATAACGATGCTCTGTAGTTTGTGATAACGATTCAGATACGTCTCACCATGTCTAACGACATATAGCTTTACCGTTGTGTTCATGTCATCCTCGCTTTCACATGCAGTCATCTTTTACCAATGTTAGTTAGTTTCGGCAATCTATGCATGCTTTCCTGTTACCACATAAAATTAAATCATCACGCCAATGCTGTATTAGTTACTCCTACATACAAAAACTGCCCCCAGTTGCTAGATGGTTCTAACAACTGGAGGCAGCTCATTATCTACTTACAGTCACCTACGCCTCGGCTTTCTTAACTTATCGTGCTGCTTGGATTACTCCTCTTGATCAGCTTCCACAAAATCCTTAAGCGCTATTAAACGCTCGTCCCAATATTGCTCGAAGAACGCAAGCCATTGCTGTAGCTCAGCTAGCGGCTCTGCTTGGAGCTTGAATCTCGTTTCTCTTCCAGCCTTTCGCTTACTTAAAAGACCAGCCGCTGTAAGCACATACAGATGCTTATTAACAGCAGTACGAGTAATCGGAAAGCATTCGGCGATCTGGCTGATTGGCATTTCCTTATCAGCAAGCAACTTTAGCATACTCCTGCGGGTTGGGTCAGCAATAGCCTGATACACATCATGCTTAGCTGCAGATGCTGCCATCCTAGCTCTCCAAATAAGCAGGAAGCTTTTCGGTAACAATTTTGTCCCATCCGCCTGCCATATGGTCACGAATGACAGTATGCGGTTGACCAAACTCTGTCAGCTTGTCCGGGCTCCAGCCTGAATGAATTAATGTAAACTCTGTTTTTCCTTCCTCTAGCTCTTTCAACTCAAAAGCTAGATTCCAGTCCTTACCCCAGTTAAAGCTAAGACGATGAGGTGGGTCCAGCTCCGTCACTTTACACGGTGAATCTCCAAATTGACCAGCATGCAACACAAATTCATGACCTAAGATCGGCTCAAATGTACTCGGCATCCACCATGCTGCCATTCCTTCAGATGTTGACACTGCTTTCCATACCTTCTCGATAGGCGCATGAATAAGAACGACTTTTCGTATCTCTGATTGAAAGGGATCTGTCATAAAAGTAAAACCTCCATAATCTCAAGTAACACCAAAAGGTGTCATAATATAAATAATTATAGCACCTTTTGATGTCATATCAACTTTGTATCCTTTTTTATTGTTGCCAGACTCGCCATCCGTCATTCCATGCTCTACTCATTACTCATTCATTCGTCTAGGCTAAGCTAAGCTCCTGATGTAATCATGTCCTGTCCATATATCTGAAGCAACAAATCTCCATATAGAAGCAACGTCAAGCTATAGGCTGAAAATATCGACCTATGCTTTAATTTGATTAACAAAACTAACCTAAGAATGAAACGATAATAGATTTTCGAGAGGATGAGAATTAAAGTGAACATATCATTGCAGCAGCTTGGTCTTAAACCAGCCATGGGGTGGAACTCATGGAACACCTTCACTTGGGACATTAATGAGCAGCTTATTCGAGACGTTGCAGACCGTTTTATATCAGAAGGCTATAAGGATGCAGGCTATGAATATATCGTTATCGATGATTGCTGGAGCCTGAAGGAAAGAGATTCGGAAGGGAATCTTGTCGCTGACCCTGAGAAATTCCCGAGTGGCATGAAAGCGTTAGCAGATTATGTGCATGATAAAGGATTGAAGTTCGGCATCTATTCTTGTGTAGGAACGCATACATGCGCGGGTTATCCAGGAAGCTTCGAGCATGAATTTCAAGACGCAAAGCTGTTTGCCGAATGGGGCGTAGACTTTCTAAAATACGATTATTGCTTTAAGCCACGACATATCTCAGGTGAATTGCTCTACAAACGAATGAGCTTAGCTCTTAAAAATTGTGGGCGGGATATATTATTCTCTGCTTGTAATTGGGGAGCAGACCATGTGTATGATTGGATTCGTGAATCAGGTGCTCATATGTATCGTTCAACAGGGGATATTCGGGACAACTGGGATTCGATAAAAGAGCTAGCTCTATCCCAATTAGACAAAGCAAGCTATACCGGTTCCTTCTGCCACAACGATATGGATATGCTGATCGTTGGTATGTATGGCGGCAGCAATAACGATTATATTGGTAGAATCGGAGGCTGTACGGATACAGAATATAAAACTCATTTTTCCCTATGGAGTATGATGGGTTCGCCGCTAATGATAGGCTGTGATGTTCGCAACGCGAACTCAGTTACAAAGGAAATATTGCTGAATCCTGATCTTATTGCGATTAACCAAGACATCGAAGGTAGAGGAGCTTACCGTATAAAGCCAGAGCCTCAATGGTTCCATACAGATGAAGTATTTATGCTAGTAAAGGTGCTGACAGACGGTGATCTTGCGATTGGCTTTTTCAACTTAAGTGACAGTCAGCGTGAAATCTCGCTACAGTTTTGGGACATCGGTCTCCCATATGCATCAGGCATCTCACTATCCCTATATGATTGTTGGGAGCATAAGGAGCTTGGAGTATTCAAAGAACGATTCGCTCCAACCGTTCCAGCGCATGATTGCTTGGTCGTTCGAGCGAAGCTAGTCACCTAGATGAGCAGCAAACGAATTTGTACGAAGTGCAATGTCCCCCTCATGACGGATGATGTTGCAATCTTCCTGAAGCTTATCTCTAGAACTTCACAGCAATTTTTATGCATCGACTGCCTTGGCGTTAAGCTAAATTGCGGTCGTGAGCCAATCGAAAAACTAATTCAATATTATAAAGACTCCGGCAAATGCTCACTGTTTCGCTAATCGCTCAGCCGATCATCGTTGACCTCTCGACCTGGCTTTAAGGCAACACCCGATACTCTGATGGCGTATAGGATGTTGCCTTTTTAAATACTTTACAAAAGTACATTTGATCTTTATAGCCTACTGAATAAGCGATGGATTTGATCGACAGGCTAGATGACTTCAACAAATCGCAGGCACGCTGAATACGATAGGCTGTCAAATAACTTAATATCGACATCTCTGTCGCTTCCTTAAACAATCGAAACAGATAGCTTCGGTCAATGCTTACACGGTTCACGATATCCGAAACCGTTATCAACGAATTCCAGTAATTATGATGAATGTATTGCTTTGCTAGATTCACATAATCGGTTCGATCGCTTCTAGTTTCCTTCGGATAGTACTCCATATAATACGATAACAACAGACGCAGCTTCGCTTCTGCCCGCAAGCTTCGAAATGATCGCAGGTCACCATGCTCTGCAATATGATACAAAGGCTCGAAATTGTTCTGTACAGCAGTGACGACAGGCTGAGTTATTGTTAGCTCTGTCATCGATAACAGCTCCTGCACTTCTTCGCCTTTAAATTCAATCCATACGTATTCCCACGGATCCTGCGGATCAGGATAATAGAAAACTTCCGTTCTCGGAAAAATGATAAAGCTGTCACCAGCTCGTAATGTATACGTGCTATTTTGTGTTTCCAGCATTCCTTTTCCACTTATAATATAATGCAGCGCATAAATATCTCGTACACCTGGTCCCCATTTATGTAGATTAGGGGGTTTATAGCCACTGTTTATCCAGACTAATCGGTTACCGTTACTCGTACGATAGGATTGAATTGTACTCACTTGGCCTGCCCCCTAATCTTCTAAATGTTGAATTGTGAACGAATATGAATACTGACTATTTACTCATGCACGTTAATTTTAATCACAGCGTAACAGATTAGGGCATGACCGCCAACCTGCTTATTAGCATATGTTGAACGGATACGATTACCCTCTCACTAGCTTATTACGGATATAATTTGAAGTAAACTCAATCAATAATATTAATATAACGAGCCCGATAAGAATGGATCCGACCTGATCCCATTTATAGCCTCTCATTGCAAAAATGAGCGGTGCCCCTATTCCTCCAGCGCCGACTAGCCCTAATATTGATGCTTCTCTCATATTCATATCAAAACGATAAATAATTACAGATAAAAAGATAGAAAAAAGCTGTGGAACAATGCCGTAACGAATTTTTTCAAATGTGGTACAGCCAACTGAGGACAACGATTCCAGCACGCGAGTATCCAGCTCCTCAATCGCGTCAACGTACAGCTTGGCAAGCATGCCTATTGAGGTAAGCCCAACGGTCAACACACCGGCAAAAGCTCCCGTACCCGTCACACGAATAAACATTAAGCCGTACACAAGTGCTGGTATAGTACGAATGACAATAAGTAGCAGCCTTGTTGTCCATGCTACAGGCTTAGGCATAAGATTAGAGGCAGCTAAAAATGCAAGCGGTACAGCCAATAACGCCCCAACAATTGTGCCCAAAAATGCAATCGCCATCGTTTCCAGCAATAAATACAACACACTTTGCTTCGAAAAGTTAAAAAGCAAATCAAGATTCGGATGAGTTAACCCGTAAAAGATATTTTTGGCAATCGTAAGTCCGCCTTGTCCAATATTACTAATATTTACTGCTGTAAGAGACCATGTAAATAAAGCTGCGACAAGCATCGCGATAACAGCGATGTATAACTGGTTACGAGGCGCAGCCAACAATTGCTTTTCAATATGGTTCATGTGCTTACCTCTCCCCTATATTAGTTTTTTTCTGAAATGCTCGCTGACACTTTCGATCAGATAGACAGTGATAATAAGCATGAGTATAAGCATACCTACAGCCGGATAATCGCGCCATCCTAGCCCTTCATTAATAAGCAAACCAATTCCACCTGCTCCAACATATCCGAGAATAGCAGCATATCTTACATTCCCCTCAAAGCAATACAGTGAGGTTGAGATATAGCTTGGAAGCACCTGTGGAATGATCGCATAGCGAAAGGCTTGAATACGAGTCATGCCGATTGACTGCATCGCTTCAAAGGCTCCCATATCTACATTTTCGATCTGCTCATATAATAGCTTGCCGACATAGGATATCGTAAACAGTAGAATTGCAACCGTTCCTGCCGTTGAACCAAGTCCAAAGATAAAGGTCGCAATCAAGGCGATGACGAGAGTCGGTAATGTACGAAGAATACTAAGTATTGCTTTACTAATCACGATAATAATTTTAGATGGTATGATGTTTGAAGAAGCAGCTACTGCTGCTGGCAAAGCAAGCAGCGCCCCTAGCAACGAACCTAGCAGCGACATTTTTATCGTATCGAGCAACGGATTCCAAACGCGAGATAATGAGTTCCAATCCGGTGGAATCATCGCTCCAATAATAATGAAAAATTCATCTATTCTACTAATTAGCATCTTAAAGTTAAAGCCAGTAAGCTGAGCTGAAAACCACGTGCACAGCATAAGCAACACAACGATCAATGGCATGAATGAACGTCTCTGCAGTACGATCTTTCCGTTAGGCAAAGTAATTTTCTTTGATAGCATTTCTTTATTAAGCATAAGCCGCCCGCTCCTCCACTGCGTTCTCACTCTTATACTCACTGTCGTCCTCAGACTCCCATTTACCACCGTAAATTTCCTGCAGCACAGCTTGTGAAACTAAAGAAGCATCACCGTCAAACACAACCTTGCCCTCACGAATACCAATAATACGATCCGCATACCCCAGCGCAATCTCTACATGGTGAATATTCATAATGACGGAAATGTTCATATCTTGGTTGATTCGCTTAAAGTCATCCATCACGATACGAGCGGTTACGGGATCTAACGAAGCAATCGGCTCGTCTGCTAAAATGATATCTGGCTGCTGGGCAAGTGTTCTAGCTAAAGCAACACGCTGCTGCTGACCTCCAGACAATTGATCTACACGCACAAACGCTTTGTCCAGTATACCGACCTTATCCAATGCTTCCAGCGCTTTAATTTTATGCTGCTTCGTAAAAACACCTGTAATCTTTCTCCACAGCGGAAGCTCTGGCACGAAGGAAACAAGCACATTATTAATAACCGTTGTACGAGTTACGAGGTTAAACGATTGAAAGATCATCCCAATTCTTCTACGAAATTGACGAATCGACTTTCCCTTAAGGCTCGAAACATCTACGTCGTCCACTACGATGCTACCTTTCGTAATGTCATGTATTCGATTAATGCAGCGTATAAGCGTTGATTTACCAGCGCCTGATCGTCCGATAACTGCAACGAATTCCCCTTGCTTAATTTGCAGATTGATATGTGCTAACGCAATCGTACCATTGTTGTACGTCTTCTCTACATCGATAAACTTTATCATCCGAAGCATCATTCCTTTTTCTGAAATTTTGGAGCAATTTGGAATAATAAAATAGGGCTCTCCAGTAAGTCAGTAAAATCTGACTACTGGATGCCCGATGATAGTACACGGCTTTTTAACGGAACTCAGAAGTCTTATTGTGATATATTTGCTAAGCATGCGATTCTAACGGAAGTGAGAAGCGTTATTGGGTAAAATCCCTTCAAAATGAAGTGAAAAAAGGGCAATAAGATCTCTGGGTTCCGTTAGCCTGCAAAACAAGCTAAATTGGTTGTATTAAGGTCTCTGAGTTCCGTTAGCTTAGGATCATTTTGTATGCGCCATGCTTCGCATACGATCGTTTTGTTTTATGGACTTTCTAGACAGTCTCATTTTGATTAGATGTACCTTTTCATTAATTCAAGCTGCGAATAAACTCTTGTGCTTTGCGTTCATTATCGTAGTCTGAATCTTTAGCAATCTGGTACCCTTCATGCGAGTAGATCGCGATCACTTGCTTGCCTTCCTCAGTTTCAGATATTGCAATGAACGCTTCCTGAAGAGCTTTCTTCAGCTCATCGTTCATAATTGGCGAATGTTTACTTACACTTACGGTGTCATTGTAAATCGGCGGCGTAACCCCGATTACATTCGTTTGATCCCAGATAGGAGCTTTACCACCCAAGTCCGTCATCCATTTCTCTTCGTTATCACGACGGGCATCAGCGTAAGCCACGACAATATCTGTTTGCTCAACAGCAAGTCGTGCGAAGGATGTACCGTACGAATCGGATGGTGTAACCTTTTGAAGATCAGTGATTTTTTTACCATACTTATCTTGAAGCCATAACGTAGGATAAATGTATCCAGCAGAAGATGAAGTTGACATAACTGACCAATTTGCACTGTTCAGATCATCCCAAGTCAGCTCCTCACCGTTATTAACTTTAGCTGCAAGTTCTTGTCCTTTTGGCGATGGGCCTGCAATGATTAAAGCACGATAGTAAGAAGCTTGTTGATCATCTAAACCTGTTGTCGGTTTATTATCGTTCCAGTCCTTTGGATTGTCGGAGTCATTAGACAACGCTTTACGCGTAGACGTTAATATCACTTCCGCTCCATCATCGTACAATGTGTACGTACCTCCTGGAATAAGACCTACATCCGTTGTTCCTGCGCTAAGCGCCTCGCCTACAGCTTCATAAGTCGTACCTACATCGATTTGCACATCTCCAACCTCATAGCCCTGTGTTGCAAGCTGCTCGACAAGCAATTGCTTCAACGGCTCTGTCGCCGTAATAATTTCATCTGGGTCCTTTGATGGAACAAAGCTTACCTTTAATTGATCGATCTTTATCGTTGAATCTTCAACTGGCTTTTCACTTGCTTGATTTGTCGGTGTTTGCGTTGCTGTTTGGTTACCGGAATTTGTGTTCGATTCTTTTGGTGTATTGGATGTGCCGCAGCCTGCTAGCAAACCAATCGTTAGCATCCCTACGATTAAAGGCATAAATCTCTTTTTCATCTAAATTCCTCCACTATCTTCTCTATTTTTGCTCACTCGCATGTTTGAAGTATATGGGAGATTAGTTAATTCAATATAAACATATTGTTAATTTTAGGTAAATGTATCGAAGTTTTACAATCAAATAGACTTTATATGCTAGAATGTGCATGTCTTGCAATCTTGTTCGTAGAGGAAGATGAATGATGACGATATCTACATGCGAGCTTATCATATTAGAAACAAGTGATCTTCATGGCTTTATATTACCTCGAAGCTATGCCGATCAACGCGAAGTCGGTTACGGCTTTGCACGCGTGGCAAGTATGATCAAGCATTTACGCCAAGCTAATCCTTATACACTATTAATTGATAATGGAGATTGCTTGCAAGGCACTCCACTAACCTACTATCATGCCAAAATTAATAACGAGCTGCCTAATCCCGTTATCGCTTGTATGAATGAACTACATTATGATGCAGCCGTATTAGGTAACCACGAATTTAACTATGGATTACCGTACTTACAGCAAGCAGTGGCTAGCTCAGCATTTCCATGGCTGTCAGCCAATACATTGAGCGAGAGCACGCAACAGCCTTTATTTGAAAAGCCTTATATAATCAAGGAGTTTAGCAATGGATTGCGCGTTGGAATATTAGGCTTAACGACCTCCTATATTCCGAATTGGGAACTACCTCAGCATATCGAAGGTTTGAGCTTTGAAGATCCGATAACAACGGCAAAGCGATGGGTTGCGCATTTAAAACAGGTCGAGAAAGTTGATATCGTTGTTGTTTCCTATCATGGTGGATTGGAACGAGATGTCGAAACTGGAGAGCCTACTGAACCATTAACTGGAGAAAATGTTGGCTATGCGCTTTGTGAGCAAGTAGAAGGAATTGATGTGTTGCTAACCGGTCATCAGCATCGTGCAATCTCTGGTTGTTTCGTTAACGGGGTATGCATCATACAGCCTGCCAACGAAGGACGTTATGTAGGAATAGTAACGCTACAGCTAGAAAAGTTAAATAACTGTTGGCAATTGATTCAAAGTCGTTCTGAGCTTATTGATGCAGCCGGGTATGAGTCTGATCATGAGGTTGAAAAGCTTGTAGCGGAGCATGAGGTGCTAACACAGGCTTGGCTTGATCAGCCTCTTGGCTATGTAGAAGGGGATATGCTCATTACATCACCTGCCGACGCTCGTCTAATCAAGCATCCCTTTATAGAATGGATCAATCGATTGCAAATGGACGTATCAGGAGCCGCTATTTCTTGTACAGCGCTATTCGATAATGATATACCGGGATTTCGTAATGAAGTTACGATGCGCGATATTGTAACTAGTTATGGATATCCAAATACGCTCAAAGTCATACAACTTTCTGGACGGGATATTCGCGAAGCGCTGGAGCAATCAGCAGAGTACTTTCAACTGGATGATCAAGGAGAGATTGTCGTTAGTGGTAAGTTCCTTTATCCAAAGCCGCAGCATTATAACTATGATATGTGGGAAGGCATTGATTACATATTGGACGTCTCGAGACCTGCTAGCCAAAGAGTCGTTCGGCTAGAGCGATTCGGTGAGCCGCTAGTAGAAGATCAGTTGTTCGAAGTTGTTATGAACAACTACCGAGCAGGAGGCGGAGGCAATTACGGGATGTTTCAAGGTAAGCCTATCATAAAAGACATTCCGGTAACGATGATCGAGCTTATTGCAGATTACATTAAAGAACGAGGGCAGATTAAAGCTTCTGTGAATTGTAATTGGCGTGTCATTAATGGAGTAAATACTTAAAAAAAGAAAGGGCATTATTATGAGCGAGTCCCATAAAGGTACTGTTCTAATAATGCCCCTATCAAAGATTTCACACAGCGCTAAAGTTCGAACTATTACTACTCGTGACTTAGGCTGCATCATATGCCATTACCTGCTTAATAACAGCTTTTGTTCCTCCATAACGTATACACGATCAGCTACACGATCAATAAACGTATGATCATGGGATACGAGCAGTACAGTACCGTCGTACCCTTGTAGAAATTTTTCCAATGCCTCAATACAGAACACATCTAAAAAATTTGTCGGCTCATCTAAAATTAATACATTATAACTGCCTAAAAAAAGCTGACACAGTACAAGACGAATCGCTTCTCCACCACTTAAATGACACAACTGCTTCTTCAGATCATTACCTGTAAAACTCATTGCATGAAGCACGGAACGAATTCGACTCTCGTCATAATCACTATGTTTCTTCATATACTCAAGAACCGTCACAGCTTCTGTAAATTGGTATTCCGTTTGCCCATAAGCTCCAATCACAGCCTTAGGCGACATTATAATCCCTTGCCCCTTCTCGATAATATGACGGAGCAGTGTTGTTTTTCCAGAGCCGTTCTTCCCTGTTATAGCGATAATCTCACCTAGTGGGAATTGAAAGCTTGTTTCTGTAAGCAGCGTCTTGCTTCCTGCCCACAGCGTCAATTGCTCTGCCATAATCGGAAATTTATTATGCAATTGCAGCGTGTTAGACTGATGAAAACGAATCATCGGCTGAGCTTTCGGAGATTCTACCTCTACCAATTGCTCCACTCTGTGCTCTAACGCTTTTGCCGCTCGCTGCACGGCTTTCTGACTCGTATCCTTTGATTTAGTCATAAACATTTTATTCGGCTTTTCCTTTACTTCTTTTTTAGACATCCGATTATTCGCCTGCGTAATTTTCTCAGCTTTCCGCATCTTTTCTTCGGCAGCCTTTATAAGACGTGATTTCTCTTTTATATACATTTCATGCTGCTCTTGCTGCTGTTTTCTTTGAAGCTCCTTCTGAGCTGTATAATCAGAATAGTTTCCTGTGTATTCAGTTATTGTACCGTCTTCCACTTCCCAAATTTTTGTGACTAGCTTATCCAACACATAGCGGTCATGACTCACGATGACAAGCGCTCCATAATAGTACTCCAACTCGTTAATGAAAAACCGTACTCCCTCCGCATCAAGATGTGTAGTCGGCTCATCAATAAGCAAACCTTCATAGTAATTAGAAAAAATTTGCGCTAGCTTCAGTCTTGTTTGTTCTCCTCCGCTAAAGTGTTTAACAGATGTTTCTGGAATGGACAGCTTACCTTTCAGACTGTAATCAACCGCTTCATTCATCGGCACGGATAGTTGATCAAAATAAGCAGCATCTATCAAGCAATTTACCGACCCTGTATCCGGCTTAATGCGACCTGACATAAGCTTTAACAGCGTACTTTTCCCCGCTCCGTTCCTCCCAACAATACCGATACGATCAAACTGATGCACCGCAAGCTTCGGAATGCTTAGGACAACCTTATCTAGATATGAAAGCTCAATGCCTTCTAATTCAATACATACCTTTTCCATTATTCTCTTTCTCCTCTCGAATCTGTATTTAAAAGGCAATAAAAAAATCACAAGCATCTGCTTGTGATTTTGAGTAACGGGAATAGACCCATTCTTATTTTATTCGCAGGCTGGCTAAAACCAGCGTGAAACAAACCTATCCAGGCAAAGCAGGTATAGGTTTATTTAAACAAAAATAAAGAAAGGCAGAACGAGCCGCCTTTCTTTACATTACATATTTATACTAAACACATCGCAGATTAACCTTGTGGTCTATCGACTCGACGTGTTCTACTCATATGAAATGAAGACTATTAAAAAAGGACAGACTAATCCCGTTACCCTGTTTTAACAAACAGAGACTTTGAACATATTCAATTACTTGTTCAAAGTTAGGATTCGAAGTCTCATTGCATGTGTCATTTTTTAACAAATCTCCTTCGCATTAATGATGAATTTCACTACCCATAATAGATAGTTTACTGCTAAATGTCAACTTTCCATCGGCTTCAAAAGCTTTCCTGTCATTTCACTTATTGATTCAACTGATGTTGATGCTTTCCTAATAAAATATTAACGCGTTCAACACTTAACAGCATGAATACTAGAAATGCGAGTACAACATACGGTAGTAAACTAACGTTAAATTGCGTTGCGATCACTCCAAACAAAGGCGGTAAAAACGTTGTGCCTGTATAAGCAACCGCCATCTGAAAACCCATTAGCTTCGCCGAATTCGCCTTGCCAAAGCGTGCTGGTGTTTCATGCAGAAGCCCAGGATAAATCGGTGCTAGACCTAATCCGATTAGAATGAAGCCAACCAAAGAAAAGCCTACCGGGAGTGGAAGCAGCAGTAGAAGCCCACCCACCACCGTAATGAATTGGCCATAACGAATTAACAGCTGGTTACGCACTTTAAACGTTATAAAACCAGTAATAAGTCTGCCTACTGTTATGCCACCAAAGTACAGTGCGATCCAAGTAGCTGCAGTCTCTGCTGAAACATCCCTTGCACCAACTAAATAGCTTGCGCCCCATAATCCTACAGTACTTTCAGCACCACAATAAAATAGAAATGCAATGAGCGAGGGCTTCACTCCTTTGATACGAAGCACATTTGTTTTTTCGCTAGCCTCATCTGAATCTGACTCAGCGAGAGCTTGATTGGGTGTTAATGCAGACTCTCGACTTGCAGCAACTCGTTTCCATAAAGGAAGCGTCGCGAGCAATATGGCAACCAAAATAAATTGGATTACAGCAACGGCTGCATACCCTCCTCTCCAGGAGTTATGCTCTGCAATATAAGCGGACATAACTAGCGGTCCTGCCGTTGCCCCTACACCCCAAAAGCAGTGCAACCAATTCATATGGTGAGCTTTAAAATGCTCGGCTACATAATGATTCAGTGCTGCATCAACAGAGCCAGCGCCAAGTCCGAGAGGAATTGCTAAAACAACAAGCCAAACAAACGAAGGTGCCATAGAAAAGCCCAGTAGCGCACCTGCTGTCATAATACAGCTAATTAACGTTACTTTTCCTACTCCTAATCGTCCAACAACAATACCACTGAATAAGCTAGAAACTATCGTTCCTCCAGCCACAGTCATAGATAGGATACCTGCAGAACCTAATGAAGCATTAAGTTCAGGCCACATAATCGGCCAAGCTGATCCGAGCAACGCATCTGGAAGCCCTAAGCTAATGAATGCTAGATAAATAATGACTAATAACCACGTAATCAATCGTACACCTGCTCCCAATATAAATGATCTCTTCACACTATTAATAAACACACTTTATAAAGTTTATTTATTAAGTATGCATAGTGGGATCATTATTGTCAATATGTTAATAGAGCGCTAGAATTCATAGTCTAGCAGCTCATTTTAACTATTACCTTCTATCATAATCGTTTCCAACGCTTGAAGTGTGAGCCAGCGCATACCTGCTTCAAAGTCTTCTTGGAATGTCATATGCTGCACGACTTTAGGATACGATGCCATGACTTGCTTCTGTTGGTAAGTTTCCCACGCGGATTGCCATGCATGGGGCTCCACTCTATCTTGATAAATAACGATTTTGTCCGGTGCAAGCACAGCATTGACCGTCTGAATAATGAGACATACTGCTTGTAAGAAATCATGGTGATCCATCAGTTGAACCCAATCTAGATTAAACGGCAAAAACTTTATTTCACCTGCCATTCCATTCTTTCCTTTAATAACTTTACCGTTCAGATAAATCCCCATTCCCGGTGGGTACTTGGACGGAAAGTATATACCCAGCACACATGAGTCATGTTCAACATGCTGCTGAGCGCAATATCCGCTTATCGCAGCATTAACATCGTTTTCAACAATAACTGGTATGCCGAAATGCGATTGTATGTCATCGATCATGCGAAAGCCGGTTAATTCATGATGGCTTGATATCGTTATTTCCCCATTAACGACCTGACCAGGGATACCAATTCCAATAACATGAATAGACGGATATGCTGCTAATATAGGCTTAATGATATGAAGAAGTCTCTGCCGATCAAGTGCAGGCACGACATGTTCTTCTTGAAGCAATACACCATTCTCAAGATTAATCACTGCTGCGGATACGACTTCTTTTCCTTGTCTTTCCCTCATCGTAATCACTAACGCAAGACTATGATTGTAATCATATCGATAGGTTAATGCAGGCCTTCCGCCACTAGAGGGAGCGATCTTATCTTCAACGATCTCGCCACGCCCGATTAATTCTTTAATAAGGGAATTAACCGTTACTACGCTCAGATTGGTCAATGCTGCAAGTTGTGGCTTAGTAGCCGTCTTCACGCGCATCATCACTTGGCGAATATTGTTCATATTGTTCATTTTCATTATATTAGCGGTTGACTTTTTCATAGCTCCCCCTCTTCTCATCCTTCGCTACTGCAAACAATCTCTTCATTACTATTATAATGATACCTAAAAAAGATGTAGATTTAGTATAGCTGAAATACGCACAACCTACCAAATATTCGGTACAATTGGATTAATTTATATTTCCAACTTATTTGTGCACAAAAAGTTGCGCTTACGCTCTGCCGCTGCCTTATATTCATACTGAAAGGAGGAATACGAATGGATTGGCTAACCAGAATGAATCAAGCAGTGGACTATATTGAGATGAACTTAACCGGAGAGATTGATTTATCCGAGGTTGCACGTAGAGCGTGCTGCTCATCTCATCATTTTCAAAGAATGTTTTCCTTTATTACAGATGTGACACTTGCGGAATATATTCGACGCAGGCGACTGACCTTAGCTGCACTCGAATTACAAAATAGTGATGCTACTAAAATTATCGATATCGCACTAAAGTATGGCTATGAATCACCTACTTCTTTCGCACGAGCATTTCAAGCGATTCATGGCATCACTCCTGCTATAGCACGGCAAGAAGGTGTAGAACTAAAAGCCTTTCCACGGCTTTCCTTCCTTATCACAATAAAAGGAGCGGAAGCAATGAACTATCGAATTGAAGCCAAAGAAGCCTTCCAAGTTTTTGGGATTGAAGGTGTGTTTCGTACAGATGGAAGCGGTGAGTCACCGACAACCCCTGCACAGTTATGGCAGCAATGTCACGCGAACAATGAAGTAAAAAAGCTTGAGGATCGTGCTGGAGAACTGCCTGCATTTGTTAACAAGGACTTATACAGGGTTCATGCAGTATGCAGTTATCGAAAAACTGAAGAGCATACTTTTCCGTATATGATCTGCGCCTTCAAAAGTCCGTCTAGTCGAATAGAAGGCTATAATACGTTAAATATTCCAGCACATACGTGGGCAATCTTTCCTTCCGTACTATTCCAATGGGAGCAATTCGATGAGGTTATTGAAACATTGTATCGCCGTGTTTATTCGGAATGGCTGCCTACAGCTGGCTATGGGCAAATCGATGGACTAGAGTTTGAAATATACGGAGGCAAAGACGGTCAGCATTTTATCGAGTTATGGTTTGCAGTAAGAAAAAGTCCTTCCGCTACAACAACACTGTAAGAACGTTAAAACTAATCCGAGTTTGTCACTGAGTATAAGAAAGAGAGCCGGGCTGAGCGCATCAGTTCCGGCTTTCTGCTTGTTAGGCCCATTTTAAGCTGTCAGCTAAGCCAGTACACTACACAGATTGCACAAGTACACACTGCACAGTACGCAGACTACACAGTACGCAGACCGCACAGTACGCAAACTGCATAGTACACACACTGCACAGTACGCAGACTGCAAGCTGTTCCTTGCGCAATTTCCCTTTTCCCAAGCTGCAAGCATATCTATCGTTACATCGCCAGTCCCCTATCATCCCCGTCTCACGTCGAGGTAGCTCTCTGCCTAAAGACCAGTATAAAGTGTAGACTCCAGAACGTTAATTTCATTCCTGATTCCATATACAATTACATTATAAACAAGGTTACGAAAGGATGATTGAACTTGAAAAAACTATATCGCTCAATGACAGATCATAAGCTTACAGGTTTATGCGGAGGTATTGCTGAATGGCTCGGTATTGATGCAACAGTGGTTCGCTTATTAGTTGTTATCGGTGCCTTGTTCAGCTTTGGTGCAGTAGCGCTATGCTACATCGTTGCATCTATCGTAGTGCCAAAAGCACCTTATAGCAATAATCCATTTTCAAACTATCACTACTAATCTTAAAACATAATTATAAATCCAAGATTAATTTGTAAATCATAAAACAACTATAAAGGGGCAATGTACGATGGGAATTTTTCAACGTGTACTTGAGATGACAAAAGCTGCTACGAATGATGTGCTGGATAAATTAGAAAATCCAGTAGCGATGATGAATCATTATTTGAGAGATTTGGACGAGAAGCTTGCTAACTCAGAGCGTGCAGTCGTAGAGCAACAAGCACATGAAAGAATGCTGCAACGCAAGCATGAGGAGTTAAACAGCCAAGCTGCCCTGTATGAAAAGCAAGCAGAGCAAGCCGCAGCAGATGCTCGTGAAGTCGAAGCACGCACAGCACTTGAAGCAATGCTTAGATATCAGGAGGAAGTTGATGAAACAGCACGTTTTATCCAGCTTTCAAGAGAAGCTACATTGGATTTGGAATTACGTATCGAATCGCTTCAGGAAGAAAAAAGCAAGCTGCAGGCAAAACGTACGGAATTGATCTCTCGCATAAACCGTTCGCAGAATTCACCGGCTCATCATCTTCATGGAAGCTCTTCGGCCGAGGGCTTCGATCGAATCGAACGAAAAGTAATGGAATGGGAAGCACAACAGGAGTTAAATGGAATGCATCCGGATCCATATAGCCGCCGACTTAGCTCCGATGCTGCTACAGTCGACCCAAAACAGGAGCAACGTAATATGTTAGTAGAAGAGCATTTACAGCGACTAATGCAGAAAATATAATCTCTGTTATCTCTTTTGTTCATCATCCTGCTTTAGATAAATACATCCGCACCGTGCGCAGCCTTTGCTCACGGTGCTTTTTGGTATGCCAATAATCTATCAGCCATCTCGTTATTGCATCATAGAATTGTTTTGCCGACCAAATCTGTTTTTGGCCAACTAATCTTATTCAGTGCCTGGCTTCACCTGAAGAATATGAACCATTTTTAGCATGTGACATTCTTCATGTGTAATTAACATACCAGATTGGCGAACTAAATCGAGTATATTCCTCGTATGATGACAACCGATAAAGCGGAACATTAATGGATCAAGCATACGTTGCATAAAAGATACTACTGGATATGAGCTTATTCCATGTTCAATTATAAGAATATTTCCATTTGGCTTACACCATCGTTTAAGCTTTTGCATGACATGCAGCGGCTGCTCATAGCTGCAAAAGGATAGCGACGAAACAATTGTGTCGAAGGAATGATCCGGGAACTCAAGCTTATCGATATCTGCCAGCATAAACTGTACAGCAAGATCATGCTCTGTCGCTGCTACTTGTGCTTTTTTAAGCATCTCAGGACTAAAATCAGTCGCAGTCACGTTCACTTCTGCAGGGTAATATGGGAAGTTGGCTCCCGCTCCTACAGCAAGCTCAAGCACATCTCCTTTTGCATGGCGCAACAGCTCCTGACGCCATTTTCTCAGCATCATTCCTTCATTTCTACTACTATATTGTGCAGCCTGCTTGTCGAACAAACGAACCTGCTTTGCCTTATCCATCTTAACCTCACACTTTCTTTACAAGTATTAACCTTTCACTCTCACCACTGTATGTTAACGTTTGATTATATCGTACCTCATATGACATATAACTAGGTATATTTGTTATGTAAAATATAAATAAGTTCATCTGCATAATAATGAATTCCTTCCATGGGCCGCTTGAAATTCTATTCTTCATTAATAACATAAAGAGGGTGCCTAGAAAGTCAGTTTCTCATTGACTTTCTAGACACCCCTTATACATACTATGGTCGGGTTGTACGAAAAATCGTACACAATACCATCCTAGTGGCCTCAATACACTTCTTTATCAGGTTTAACCTAGCTTCAGCTGTTCCCAGCTAAGCTTTACTCCGGCATTCCTTGCGTCACCCCATGGATATAGGTTAACCAAGGCGTATCTAGTGCTCCATTACCTGGATTATACGTGAAGGAGTACTCAATCGTATCTCCTGCCTGCAGACTATTAACGGGGTAGGTATAGTTGCCGTTCCCTGCTGAAGTCATCGCCACATTCATCTGCTGGCCATTATTCACCTTGTAATGTAAATCAGCAAATGTTGCATCGTTCACATAAAACAGCACATCATCGCCTGATTTCTTCAGCCCCTTCACTTCATCACCGATGATAACAGGCACATTGCCGGGGTTCTCATTACCATTACCATTACCATTGCCATTGTCATCACCTTCTTTATATACGCGCACATAGTCGACTTGCATCGTCGCAGGAATATCAGAAGGATCTGGAGTGAGCCCTCCATCAAAATGACCACCAATTGCCAAATTCATAATGAGATAGAACGGCTGATCGAATGGTGCATTCGGATTGTTCGGTGCCGCTACCGAATACCATTGGTCTCTGGACACTTTAAAGAAGAACGTACCGTCCACATACCACTTCACGTTATCCTCTTCCCATACTAATGAATAAACATGATAGTCATTAGCAAAGGTTTGCCCCTCTGGGAAATGATATTCCCCAGCAATATATCGATTGACCGGCCATTGTCCACCAAAATGCACAGCGCCACTCGTTGTGCCTGGCAAGCGACCCTTCGCTTCCATAATGTCGATCTCACCTGATGCAGCCCATGCACCGTACACAGAATCTTCAGGCAGCATCCATAATGCTGGCCAAACGCCATTGCCTGTAGGCAGCTTAGCACGAATGTCTACACGGCCATATTGGAAAGAGAAATGATCCTTCGTATTAATTTTTCCGGATGAGTATTGTGCATATCGATTCGGGTCCTGCGGAAAAGACTTCGAATCGTTCCGCGCCCTAATATTCAGCTTTCCATCCTGAACGAATACATTTTGAGCACTGTCGGTATAATGCTGTAACTCCGCGTTTCCCCAACCCCAGCTATTAGGATCATCACTAATATAATAGCCTTGCTCATAGCTCCACTTGCTCGTATCAAGCGCCGTTCCATTAAATTCATCCTGCCATATTAGATTCATGCCCGCTATCGTTGGATCGCTAGGTGTTCCGATTACAATATCATCATGATCGGTTACATCTGGTCGAGGCGCATCCGGATTCCCGATAAATGTATAGGTAACGTAATTGTTGCCCACACTCCCACCTAACTGCCCATTCAGCGGATAACCGATACGGATCTGAATATCCTCCTGAATCGGCTGGAACCAAAGCCCATAGATATAATCTGACCAATAGCCCCATTGATTGGCATCCGACATATTGTTATAGCCGCTGCCCGAATATACGAATCCACTTAGACTGGAATTACTTAATTCTACCCATTGTCCATTAACATTGATCTCGTATACGAAATTGCCAAGCTCAGAGCCAATTGGCGCACCACCATCAATTTTCGGTAATGGTATGCCGATCACACCGCTCGTATCTGCGGTATAAGTCGTTCCATCATATGCTGTAATAACATATGAATTTCTAACTGGCTCATTAAAGATAATCGTATAGATGACGTTAGCTGAAGATGTTTTCGACTCTAGCTTGACGTTGATTGACTCCGTCACCGTAAACCAATAGCCGCCACCGCCTTCGGTAAATTGACCGAAGTTGTTATCATAGATCCAGCCGCTCGCTGCGTTATTGTCAATATCAATCCATGTACTGCCGCTGATAGGCTTCACATAAACTTTCAAATCATCCGCTACCGCCTCATAAGTAATAGCTGGATCATTGTTGAATGTCGGATACGTAAAACCTGCTCCTCCAGTAAAACCAGCAGTAATCTCTGGTCCTTGTGTAGGTGTCATTGCAGTGATCGTTGTTGTATTAATGTTCTGAAACAGAAGTGTATAATCGAGAGTCACTCCATTGGCCTTGGAGTACAGCTGAATTTCCGTCGTTGCAGAAAGTGTAAACCAGTAGCCATATAAGCCTCCATCGCTCCAATGTCCCCAGTTTTGGTTATAAACATAGCCGCCCGCACTATCAATGTCGATCCAGCTGCCATTCACTTTCACCTTCACGCCCACATCATCGGAAACATCATTCCAAGTGGCGGAGCCACCGTTGAATATTGGCATAACAAAGCCATAGCTCGCTTGCCCAACTCCTGATTTCGAGATAACAGGTCCATCTGCTGCTGAAAAGTACGTCATAGAGGTTACGGTAGTCCCTGCTGCTTCTGCAGTTTGAACTTTCGAAGATGGCAATAGCATGACACTGACTGCCAGCACTACTACCAAGAACAAACACAATACCTTTTGCTTCATGTCTGGATTGTGAATTTGGTTCATAATTACCCTCCTCATTGTGTTACTTTTTAGTAGCCCTCCCGTTTCGCATCGTGTTTAGCGGTATGATGTTTAGCAGCATGTTGCTTAGCGAATCGCGATTGTACGAAATCGTTTTCATAGGAGAACACCTATATTCTATCGAACATCATAATCGATAAAAAGGTACATTTGTTTTTGTTATGACCCAATATTTTGGCTTTTGCCTTCTCGTTCATACTTCCTACGCATCAGCTGACGGTACTCTGTTGGCTGCATCTCCATCACATCGCGAAATGCACGCGTAAAGCTTTTATAGCTTTCATATCCTACCATCATCGCAATCTCGACGATTTTATGCTCTGTTTCCGCAAGCAGTCGTCTAGCTTTATCCAAGCGCACATCACGCAAATATTCAGCAAAGCCTTTGCCGATATTTTTCTTAAACAAATTAGAGAAATAAGCATAGTTCAGTGACACATGGTTCGATACCATAGCAAGGTCCAGCGGCTTATAATAGTTTTCATGGATAAACCGTATCGCTTCGTTCAAGTCCTGTGAGTTACGATAGCTGCATTTGAATTCATAATAAAACTGGTTCAGCCGAAGCAGCTGCTGCTGCAAAGCCTGAATATAATCACGAATGCCCGGATAATCATAAAGATTGCGCAAACATTCAATATCCAGCGCTTCTTCCCCCATATAAGGTCGAATAACACGCTCATATTCCTCTAGCATTTCCACCGTGGCACGACATAATTGCTGCGTGTAGCTAATATGATAGCGTTGCAGCACGTCCTTGCGGAACATAGCGGAAATTCCGTCTGCGATCTTGCCACTGTTTTTAGTCCCGATCAAGTGAAATAGTGCGTACAGCTCCTCATAAGGAAGCTGCCACTGCTGCTCCAGCCCTTCAATATTCGACGGCAGAATAAGCTGTTTATCTGGAAACAGGTAGCTGTGTCGATATAGCTCCATCACTTGCATATAGCTGCTAGGCAGCGCCTTTAGTCCTTGCTGCGGACCGGACATAGCTGTAATCGCACCGATCTGTGCAGCCTTCAGCGCAGCAGGCAACGCGGCAGCATCTACAGATGCATCAACTGCAAGAATCAGATGCGGACGATGCTGCAAGCAGATGCAGCCTTGTCTGCCAAACACGCGGTAGGCAATCGATTCCATGCTATGAGCACTGCTTGCTCCGGGCTGGTTAATCCGCAGCCCTTCACGCAGCAGCAACAGTCGATAGCTTTGCCACAGCTCTGGATGCTGCTGCTCGACCTCATGAACCCATGCCTCATCACTTACTGCTCCTTGCATAAACATGGACAGCTCTTTTCGATCTGTTTCCTCCGCACGGCGCGATAGATGCTCCATATTAAGCGAGAGCGCTTGACTTGTCTTTACCTCCTGCAGCACATGATCTACCGCAGTTTGCAGATCATCTCGCTTCACAGGCTTGAGCAGATATCCTTTTGCCCCTAACCCAATCGCTCTTTGAGCATAAGCAAAGTCACTATAGCCGCTAATGATTAAGTATTCTACCTTGATCTGCTCTTCCTTCGTATGCTCCATCAGAGAAAGCCCGTCCATATCCGGCATTCTAATATCAGTTATGACTAGCTGAATATTATGCTGACGCAGCAGCTGCAGCGCCTCAATTCCATTTGCTGCACAATGAATATGATCGAGCTGCAGAGGAAACTGATGCAGCATCGTTTGCAGACCATCGCGTATATGCTTTTGGTCGTCGACAATCAATATGTTGATCATCCCCTACCATCCCCCTAGATTCACATTTTCCCAAGGCAAACGTACAGTTACAATCGTATAGCTGCCTTGTACACTGTCAATCCATAAGCCGCAGTTTTTACCGTAGTGCAGCTGAAGCCGCTTATGCACATTTTCAAGACCTAATCCGTTTTTACTCGTAACAATCGGAGTATCAGAATCCCCCAGCAGCACCGCCTGTAATTGCGTTAGCATCTGCGGATCAACTCCGACACCATCATCTCGTACTTTTATTAGTAATATGCTGTCATTCTCAACCTCTACCGTAATTTCAATGCGAACATCACCACCCGATGGAGCTGCGTGATGAATAGCATTTTCAACGATTGGCTGCATGCACATTTTAGGGATTGTATAACGAAGCACTTCTTGTGGGAGCTCTGCAGTCAATACAAAGCTGCTGCCTTCCATAAAGTTGATGAATTGGATATAGCTTTGTATGTTGGCGAGCTCTTCACTAAGTGCTACCGTATCGCTACGCCATTGCATACTGTAGCGCAGCAATGTACCTAGTGATACTAGTGCTTCGGCAATCGCTGGCTGACGTTCAACCTCCGCCCGCATGCGAATTGATTCCAGCGCATTGTATAAAAAGTGAGAATTAATTTGCGAATGCAGTGAATGCAACTGTGCATTTTTAGCAATAAGCTGCTTGTCGACTACCTGCGTCATTAGGCGTTTAATCTCATCAAGCATTTTATTGTAGCTAACAGCCACCTCATCGATTTCATCCCCTGTTTCGTGCTCCTCTAAACCAGTATCAATCTTTGCATCCAGCTGACCCTTTCGTACTTTTCGCATCGAAGAAAGCACACGATCTAAGCGACGGAGCATACGTCTTGTTGTATGCGATACTATGAACAGCATCAGCAGCAACGCTAGGCATGTAACCGCTATCACAAGTCCGTACCAGTTGCGCGGCTCCTTCATCAGCGCTTGATGCGATGCAATATCGACCACATATGCGTTGAGTGGAGCAATGTAACGATACAACGCATAATACGTATAATCTCCGACCTTTACCTTAATTGGACTTTTCTGCTGCAGCATATCTAGCTCTTGATGAATACTGCTAAGTATGTCATCAAGATTGTCCCCGGCATGACTAAAAAACGTATGCTGAGCATTGTAAACATGCTTGGAGGGGTCTGTTTCATCCATAACAACTGAAAAGAAATCTCCTCCCGAATCCTCTAGCAATTCACTAAAAAACACGCTGTGATCCATACGGATTTCCATAATGCTAGGTCGCTTTTGCTGCTGCTCCTGCAATCGTACTAGTCGGTAATAGGAAAGCGTATGCTCACCATCTTTAAAGGCAAATAAGCGATAAGCCGCACCGCCTTGATCACGAAGCGTTACCCAGTAATCCTGTGGCCAAAACCTGTCATAGTGATAGATTTCAGGCCAAATCTCATACAGATTCGGGTTATCTACGTAAAAGCTAAGCTGACTTATCATCTTGTTGCTTTCAATAATATTATGCATTTGCTCAAATTGGTTTTGTCTGAATTTCACTAGGCGCAGACCATCTCCACGCATATTGGAATGAATAAAATCAACAAATGCCTTTTGTGTTAACGCCGTAGAGGAAACGTTTTCAATCATTTCCATTCTGCTGCGCAGCTGTTCGTTAAGCCTCGACACATGGCTGCTACCAGTAACCATAGCTTCCTTGTACAGCTGAGCCTCCTGCGTGCGGATAAAGAGAAAAGATACGACTACGACAGGAATGGCAATCGTCATACTGAAAGCAAAAAACAGCTTTTGAGATATGTGGGCATTGCGGTAAACCTTCCTAATTTTAGACAGCAAATATTCCATAAAAATGCCCTCCCCTACCTCTGTAATATACCATATATTACAATTACGCTGGTAGGCAGCATAATGCTAGTTGTGGGATTGTAATTACAGCAGTGTTAAAGTAGAGAATACCAGCCACCTTAGCGGTGGCTGGCATGTAGGATCAGACAAGTAAGTTTCGATGTTAAACAGTGCTATTTCGTGATCAAAGTTGGATTTTTTGAACTTCCTCTTTTACTCTGCCATTTTTGCTTTTCGTACATCCAGCTCAGCCTGACGGAATTCCATCACCTGATCAAAGCCATAATCTGCGCGACGAGCAAGGAAGCTTTCGAAGATTTTATCGAATGCCGCTTCATCCTTTGCAGTAATTAGCTCAGGCAGCACTTCCTCCCAGTTTTGAGAGATACGAGACCATGCTACTGCTACATCAGAGTCACCAAGTGGATCTAGACCTTTATAAATGCCGCTGTCAATATCTGCTTGACTGTTGGCGAAATCCTCCATTTGCTTAATTACTGGAGCCTTTTCTGGTCTCCACTGGTTGATAATAACAGGGTTGCGCATCATCCAGTACGTATCCATAATTCCGTATTCTTTTTCTAGCTTCTCAATATCATTATCAAGCAATTGTGCCATTTCAGACTTCAATTGCGGCTTGCCGTCAACCATATCCCATGTTTCGCCTTCTTTACCAAGGAATAAATCTCTTTGTCCTTCTTCACTAGCAAGATAGGTTAAGAAGCGAATCGCGCGTTCAGGATTTTTAGTAGACTTGCTAATCATCGTTACCATCCAGCCGTCCATATTACCAGGGAACAGCTTAGCGCTGTCTCCTTTGCTGTTCTGTGGACCATCAACAGCAATATAGTAAGAATCTGGATTCTCACTTGCAGCAAGCATTGGGTTAACAGCTGACATTCCCGTCCACTCGCGAACCATCATGAAATAACGGGCATTGTTCGTTTTTTCTTCTACTTGCGTATCAGAGTCAACTAGAAAATCAACATTAATGAGTCCACGTTCATAAGCAGTACGGAACGTTTTCAACCAAGTAACGTAATCCGGGTCAGTAATGCGATCGTATACTTTACCATCCTGCTCATATGGAACAGCAAGCAGGTTCTGCAAGTACTCCGTCATGCCGTAAGGCACATTACCTTGTGCAAAGAAAGGACTGATTGGCTGCCCTTTATACTGACTATATTGATCCTTTAGCAGCTGTAGTGCAGCTAGGAAGCCATCTGGCGTCGTAAGATCCGGGCTGCCCATCTCCTCATACAAATCTTTACGCACTAGAAAGGTTTGGTTAGCAGCAGTCATCCCTGTTTCATGCATGAGGTTAGGGCTGTAGGAATCATTCGGAACACCATATGTGTTGCCATTTTCTTGACGATACCATTTTAACGTGCCGTCACCTGCTACCTTGAAGAAGTATGGATCATACTGCTCTGCCAGCTCATTCAAAGCATATACATGATCACCTTCCCATAGCTTTTTAACAGCCGTTTCCCATGAACCCATCGAGATCAAGTCTGGCAGCTTGCCAGAGGTCATCATAAGCGTAATATGCTCATTCGCTTCACCTGACGGTACTTCGATTGTTACGTTAACGCCCGTTTTTTCTGTCACATACTTGGATGCCAAGCTTTCCCCCCAGGAGTGAGGATACCAGTTGGCACCGACAAACCATGTTAGATCAATAGGACTCGTATCAAGCTTCCATGCAGGTTCGTCAGGATTCAGCGTTACTTCTGGCTGCTCTTCAGTATTGTTGCTTGTCGGCTGTGTGCTAGGTGTATTTCCACTATTAGATTTGGAGCAAGCGGCCATGCTCAATATTAGAATTGCCGCCAGAACTATGGTCATGCTTAACTTATTAAAAGTACTTTTCATTACATGAACACCCTTTCTTTGCTATCTGTATTGTATTTACCCTTTAATCGCACCAATCATGACGCCCTTGACCAGATAGCGCTGAATAAAGGGGTAGAACAAAAGAATAGGAAGCGTTGCAACCATCATCGAGGCAAATTTGATCGAGTTGCCCGGAAGCCTCGCACCGAATTGTGCCATCGCTTGCTGCTGCATGAACGACATCGAGTTTTCCGCAATAATTTTGTAGAGCATCGTTTGCATCGGAAGCTTATCCTGCGAATGGATGTAGATTACTCCTTGGTAGTAATCATTCCAATGATAAACGGCTGAGAATAGCGCGATCGTCGCAATGACGGCCATACTATTAGGCAATACAATTTTGAAAAGCACGCCATAATCTGAAGCTCCATCTACCTTCGCTGACTCCTCTAAGCTGTCAGGAATCGTACGGAAAAAGCTCATAAAGATAACCATATTAAAAAACGTGTACATTGCTGGAATGATAAACACTAAGAAATTATCGTACAGACCCAGCTTCGTCATAAGAATAAATGTAGGAATCAATCCACCTGAAAACAGCATCGTAATTAAAGCGATCTTCATATATACTTTGCGGCCAATCAGATTCGTCTTGCTCAGTCCGTAAGCGACAATAGCAGTGAACAATACGTGCACCACTGTGCCAATTACTGTACGCAGTGTCGTGATGTAAAACCCGTTCATTAAGCTTTTGTCATTGAACACGACGCTGTAGCTGGCAAACGATATTTCTTTGGGGAACCAATTGACGGTACCAAGCATCGCCTGCTCAGGCGCATTGAGCGAGTTAATGAATACAAACCACATCGGATATAGCGTGATAAAGCATACGGTGAGCATAAGCAGCGTATTGACAACCTCGAATACTCCGATTCTTCGCAATCCTCTACGTCTTTCCATGGATCAGTCCCTCCTCCTTAAAAGATGCTATCGCCCGTAAGCTTTTTAGATGTGAAATTAGCTAAAAACAACAGCCCTAATGCGACAATCGAGCGAACAAAGAGGACGGCCGTCGAGAAGGAATGACGCCCGGATACTAAGCCCATATTGTAAATGTACAAATCTAAGCTTTCCGCCATCTTCAAGTTCATGTTGTTCTGCAGCATAAAGATCTGCTCGAAGTTGCTGCCGAGGATGCCGGCAACCGCAAGAATGAAAAGAATAGCGATCGTTGGGCGAATGCTCTGCACGGTTATATGCCACATGCGCTGCCAGCGATTCGCACCGTCTAGCTCTGCTGCTTCATAGAGCCCTGGATCAATGCCCGCTATTGCAGCGATATAGATGATTGCACTCCAGCCCGTTTCCTTCAGCGTATCAGTGAAATACGTAATCCACCAGAAATATTTGGGATCGCTATTATATAGAATTTCGCGTTCCTGAAGTCCAAGCGTCATCATCAGCTGGTTGACGACACCGCCCTCTCCCAGCCAGTTGAGTGCAATGCCGCCAAATATTGTCCATGCAATAAAGTGCGGCAAATACGAGATCGTTTGTACCGTGCGCTTAAACCGAAGACTCCGAATTTCATTAAGCATTAAGGCAAAAAGAATAGGTATCGGAAAACCGAGCACAAGCTTAATCGTACTCATCCCTAACGTATTGCGGATCGAGCGCCAAAAACGGTCATCCGTCAAAAAGCTTTCAAAATGCTTCCACCCGACAAAAGGAGATTCCAGCATCGGCTTCGCTATGCTGTAGTCCATAAATGCAATAATGAGCCAAAACATGGGGATATAACAAAAGATGAACATCCAGACAATGCCAGGGATGACCATACTTTGCAATTGCCACTGTCTAATAAATGACTTCATTAACCCTGTTTTGTGTTGAAGCATATTCCCTGCCCCCTTTCTATTTCATCGTATGAAAACGCAAACATTAAAAAAAGGCCATCATTTTTGACCCTATCCCATTTTTTTAGATTTGTTTGACCGAGGGCTGGAAATCAGTATGCTGAAACTATACGAAAGGAGTGTGCAAAGGATGAATAAGCTTATATGGCAGCAGGATTTCTTACAGCAGGGTGCTGACTTGAACGAATGGAATATTCGGATTGGCAACGACTTACTGGACAATGAGGGCAATGCGATCGTTCCCGGCTGGGGCAATGGGGAGCAGCAGTTTTATACGGGGAATTCCAACAACCTATATATCGATGAGAACGGCTTGCATCTATGCGCATGTCGTGAATCAGTCGATACAGAGGACGGGCGGAACTTTGCTTATACTTCTGCGCGCTTGGATACAAAGGATCATTTTTCTTATCGCTACGGTAAGCTAGTCGTGCGCGCTAAGCTGCCGGTAGGTCAAGGATTATGGCCTGCGATCTGGCTGCTGCCGCAGCATCAGACATACGGTCCTTGGCCTGCTTCCGGTGAGATCGACATTATGGAAGCAAAGGGTCGCTTGCCCAAGCAAGTATCGGGAACGCTGCATTACGGGAAAGCTTGGGATAATAAAGCAACCGACGAATATTCCTACCAATTACCCGATGGAACAATTAACGAGTTTCATGATTATGGGCTAGAATGGAATGAGCACTCGATCCGTTGGCTAGTCGATGGGCATTGCTACGCTGAGCATTCATTGCAAGCAGACGTTACGCCATTCGTTATGCCTTTCGATCAGCCTTTTTATCTTGTACTCAACCTTGCCGTAGGCGGCTGGTACGACAATGTAGGAGTGGATGATGCAGCACTGCCAGCGGTGATGACGGTTGCGGGAATTTGGTTGTATGAGTAGTTGCAGGCATATGGCGGTATGTGTACTGAAGAGATATGTTGGTTTGTGTACTGGCATTAAAGGCTAATATACGGCCATAGGATGGATTAATGCTTTTACGATAGGATGAACGGATAACACTATGCTGTGCCACACAATTATCCATTCTACGTCTAGTAAATGCTCTACCTCTACTTTTAATTTATGCTAAACTTGCAAGAACAGCTTTGTTTTCAAAATATAGCTAGTCTGTCTTTGCTCGTCATTCATATTATATGTTAATAAATATTGTTGATATTTTGTATTTAAGGGGCACTGAAATTAATTATCAGTGCCTTGATTATTTGATTATTCAGTTCTAAAGTTGTTCTAAGAGTTTTTCAGTTTAAAAATAAATCTTTTTGTAAAAAGTATTAGAAAAACTAAAAATAAGTCTAATAACAAAGTTAAATATAAAGATAAATACAGTCAAAATAGCGGAGTCTTTTAAAGTTTTCAACAACATTACCTCTTTTTCTATTCAATAGGACACACCCTTAATGACTGATAGGTTTCATTAACTGGAAATAGACAACTACAATCATTTTGCTAATAGAAACAATGTCACTTCGATGTTTAACAATATCAAATTCATTTGGTTAAGAGCAGACAATATTTTGTGTCGCCAATAGAATAATAACTGAGCTCTCGTTCTCCGTTAACTCATTAATAATTCTTCTTTTGTGATAACATGCCAATCATTAGCTACAAGTTTGTCTATATAGGCATTGATATTAATTTCCTCCAATTCTATTGCTAGTGGATGCAGAGATACATAGCATTCATTTGTCTCATAATTTAAAGTAACTTTCACAACCTCATATCCATTATGAAATCTTGGGTCAAAACCTGGGTCATCAATAATATCTCCTTTGACAGGACGAATAGTTGATTCAAAAGTTTTCATTACTATTTCTGAACGGTTATTTTCTTTATCTTGCTTTGAAGATGTTAGAAAAATAATCATTTTAATTATCATTACATTACCTCCCTAACGAAAAAATTGGGTTGCAAGAAGCTGTAAGGACATGATGATATCCTTTCAGCTTCTTGATCGTTATGTCAAATGCATCATATTCCATTAGATTTCCGCGGTTACTTAATACTGATTGGTATAGAAACCTCTAGTGTACGTTTTTCCACTTCACCTTCTATCGTATACTCCGCTTTAACTGTAATCGTATATTCACCTCGTGGCAGCATGGACGGCCGCTCAGCATTCTTCAAATAAGCCTGCACATCATCTTTGTTATCTATTCCAATTTTGTCTAAGTTGTATACTAAGAGATCATAATGACCGAGACTCTTATTAAGCTCATCTCCAGACTGAAATGTACTGTATTCCAAAGCCATACCATCTAGTATAGAACTTGTTAATCCATCCTCGTCGGTAATAGAGTATTTGATTAAAGACGGGCCATGGGATATATTCACGGCATTTTCTGTATCGTTAGATATTCTTGTCCAAACTTCAATAGGATCACCATATATATATTCCGATTGGCTAGAGAAAGCATGCAGTGTAAACATATCATCCGTTTTCTTATCATTGACGGTAGACTTTTTATTTGTTGAGTTGGAATGTTCTACATAGATCGTTTGATCATTTTTGTCATAGCCAACATGCCCCCTCATACTTTCAGCAAAAGAGCGTATAGGCACGTAAACACTTCCATTGATATTATAAACTTCCTGCTTTAAATCCACGACTTGATTGTTGATGACTAGCTTCCCTTTGAAAAGATAAGACCGTACGGTATCCGATGCGGCTATAAGAGATGCAGAACATACAAATAAAGCTACTGCAAAAGCAATGATTAATATCTTTTTGAATTTCATGTTTCGTTACACTCCTTTAATTTAGATATTATGTAAGTTCATAATGTATAAAACTCCATCATTTCCTTCTTCCGATATAAAGCAAATGAGACGATATCCCAAGTATAGAAGGGTCTTTAGCAAGCTCCACAAGCAAACTTTTTAGCTGCTGCGACTCACCTTGTTCTTCCCATTGCTGCCACTGTTCCTTGCTTAATATTCCACCAATACTAGATGATGCAATCAGATCAATCGTTTCAAATCCGCGTCCTTCCATAAACGGCTTGATGTCTTCAATGTTGAAGTAATACGCTCCTGTAAATCTCCCTTTGTCTGCATGGTCAAAAATCCCTGTCGAGCGAAACTTATGGATAGCATCGATCGTGTCGTTAGGCTTCCAGTACTGCGGATATTGCAGAGATGTCAGCATCATTCTCATCCTGCTTTGGAATGCGACAAATACGATGCCATCCTTTTTAGTTACGCGAAACAGCTCTTTTACTGCTTGTATCCGTTCTTGTTCCCTTTGCAAATGATACAACGGACCTAACATCAGTGCCGCATCGTACTTCTCAGCTGCGATCCCATCCAAATCTATTGCGTTCAGCACATGAAAGCCATCGAATTGCTTCTCTACCCCTAGTTCATTTGCTTTTTCCTTAGCTAAGTCAACTAATCGAGGTGTTAGATCAGACAGTGTTACATGACATCCTAGCTTCGCTAACTCCATCGAATATTTTCCAGGTCCCGCTCCATTATCTAAAACATTGTACTGCGGAGATATGTAATGTTTGATATAGTGCCAGTTAATAAAAAACTCCAACGGTTCTCGATCCAGCCTACCCCACTCGTCAAATCGAGAGTAGTAATCAACAATATGTTCCATCTGATCATAACACCTACCTTAACTTGTATATTTTTTGGCTGAAAAACAAAAAAACCTATTGCCTACAAAGAGGCGATAGGTTTACCTTCGCGGTACCACTCTTTTTGAATCGCAATCTTCAGAAAATAAACGATAAACGATCATCTTTGAACCTAATTACGGAGGTTAACCGTTAAGACCTACTTAATTCAGTCTTACCGCTCATGGGCGAGTTGGGGAAGCCAATTACTGTCTCGCACCAAACGACAGCTCTCTGAACAATAGTAATCCTTAATACTCCCAATCAAAGCGTTTATCGAATATAGAATTTCATCCAGTATAATTCTTCCATTTATTGCTGTCAACTACAACCATTTCTACTACCTTCCAAATTTATCTATATTTCACTATAATAAATCCACTACCGCAAATTTAGAAGTGAATCAGTAAATTTCTGATTCACTCCAATTAACGCTTCCTCTTCTCAATTAAAAATGGTACACTGTAACTATAAATAGAACGTATGTTCTTTTTTACAGTTTGAAATGGAGGTACTTGTATGTCTATACATACGCTGATGTATCGAACCTATCAAATCAGAATTAAGCCAGGTCATCGATTGTATGCCTACCTTGAGGACTCTTGTCATAATGCCAAAAACCTGTATAACACCACGAACTTCTATATTCGACAACTCTTCACCGCTCTTAAGCAAGAAGAACCTTTACAGCCGTTGCAGCAGCAGGCGCTGGATACCCTTGATATTTATCTAGATGTGATGAATACTTGCTTGCGTAAGAAGAATCGTAACGTTCCCTTCACCCTTCCGACAAAAGAGAAACCCTTCATTTCCTACCGATTTCTAGACGCTTTGTTCAAAGTGATGAAGCAAACGGATTACCGTTCCCTTCCTGCGCAAAGCAGCCAAGCGGTTATGAAGGCGGTGTTTCAAGCTTGGAGCTCTTTTTTCACCAGTATCCGAGAATACAACAAACATCCGCAGAAGTATACCGGTCGACCACGTATTCCCGGATATACAAAGAGCAACGTGAAAGAAGTGTTCTTCTCGAACCAAGATTGCATGATTAAAGCAGGGAAGTTCCTTAAGCTACCTAAGACGAGACTACGACTCAACATTGGGAAACTTGGCTGTACAAATGGAAAGCTTAAACAGGTGCGTGTCGTGCCGAATCACGGTCACTATGTCATAGAACTTGTCTTTAGCTATCCGCAGTTGCAACACAAAACCTCGAAATCACACCTCATGGCGATTGATCTAGGAATTAACAATCTAGCAACCATTGTCACAACAACGGGCTCAAAGCCATTGCTTGTGAAGGGCAAGATTGTCAAGTCAATCAATCAATACTACAACAAGATGAAAGCCCATTACTTCAGTATACTTCGTCAAGGCAAGCAGCCTTATAAAGGCCAGTATACGTCAAAACGACTAGAACGATTGCATATTAAACGCTTTTGTCGAATCAAAGACCTGTTTCATAAGACTAGTTATCATATAGTGAAGCTAGCCGTGGAACAAGACATAGGAAAGATTATTATTGGACATAATATGGGCTGGAAACAAGGTACGAACATGGGTCGACGCAACAATCAAACCTTTTGCCACATTCCCCATCAACGACTAATTGAGATGATCATATACAAAGCAGCCGAGAAAGGCATCAAGGTTGAGCTGACGGAAGAAGCCTACACGTCGAAAGCGAGCTTTCTGGATAATGATCCCGTACCGCAACTTGGCGACAAAGGAGAATGGGGTTTCTCTGGCAATCGTATTCATCGCGGGATGTATCGAAGCATTAAAGGGTTGATTAATGCGGATGTCAATGGAGCAGCCAATATTATGCGAAAAGTATTCCCAAACGTAAGAGCAAGTAGAGCGAATGGGATAGAGGGGTTGGATGATCACTACGTCATCAACGTGTCAACTCCACTGGCAGTCAGTATCTTAAGTAAGAGATGTTCAGCCAGAAACTCCCACTTCATATGAAGCGTAAGCTTAAATTAGTGGAGAGAGTATTCATATTGTAATAAGGTTTTAATTACTTTTGTAAAAAAACTCTTAATTTAGGTCCAGTTAACACTAACAATTTTGTTACTGCTCAAGAATATTATAAAAAAATAGAAGCGATTTTGTGATTAATCGCTTCTACTTTTTCTGATCACCAACTAATATGATAAATATTTATTAATATTAACTATGCACTTCGTTTACTTGCGCTAGCCATGCTTGGACTAACAACTTCTACTTCCTTGCCTTTTTCCGATAATCTCGCTACGATCTTATCCAACGTTTGCTTAGCTGTATGATCCCAGACATGAGCAGAACTTAGATCAAGGCGCACTTTGTCCGCTCCATCTGCAAAATCAATACTATCTAACAATGTATTGCTCGATACAAAAAACAGTTGCCCCTTAACACGATAGGTCGATAGATTTCCATTCGTAACTTTTTCTACATCCAGATGCTTTGCAGATCGGTACGCATACACAGTAACACTCATCAGCACGCCGATGATAACACCAAGTGCAAGATTATGGGTGTAAACCATCACGATAACCGTTACAACCATAATAAACGTATGTGCGAAAGGCTTGCTTTTTATGTTTCTGATATAGCTCCAATCAAACACTTCAATACATACCATAAGCATTACACCGACAAGCGCTGCAATCGGAATAATATTGAGCAGATCGTCTAACACAAACACAAGAAGCAACAGCATGAGTGCTGCAACTAGAGTAGACAGTCTACCTCGTCCACCAACCTTAACATTGATAGCTGATTCAGCGATAAGCGCGCAACCAGCCATACCACCAACAAAGCCAGTAACTGTATTCGCAATACCTTGTCCACGCATTTCTTTATCTTTGTCTGACTTCGTGTCTGTAATCTCATCGATAATCGTTTGTGTAAGCAGCGTTTCAGAATATCCAACGATTGCTAGTGACAAAGCGACGGGCAGCACAATCCAAAGCGTTTCTAGATTGAATGGCACCATCGGAATATGAAACCAGTTCACGCTTGACGTATCAATTGCTGCAATATCTCCAACCGTTTGCCAAGAGCCTGGAACGAGTACAACAAAGAGTGTCATCCCAACGACCGCAAGTAGAGGCGAAGGAATGGCTTTGAAAAACTTAGGGATGACGTAAATCGCGATTAGCGTTACTGCGACCATCATATACATTCCCCATGATTGATTCTCAAAATATCTTAGCTGGGAAATAAAAATTAGAATGGCTAATGAATTAATAAATCCTGTTATAACAGAGTTAGGTACGAAGCTCATCCAGCGCCCCATCTTAAACACACCCATTAAATATTGAATAATTCCTGTAAGTATCGTGGCTGCAAATAAATACTCCACACCATGAGTCGCTACCATCGCTGTCATTAGCACAGCCATAGATCCAGCCGTTGTCGATACCATCGCTGGTCTACCACCAAAAAATGATATTAATATTAATATCGAGATCGAAGATATAATACTAATCATCGGATTAACCCCTGCTATAAATGCAAAGGCCAAAGAATCAGGAATTAATGCTAGAACAGTTGTTATGCCAGCTAGCACATCAGCTCTTATATTTGAAAACCAGTTTTGTTTTATTCGCTGCAACATTTCTTTTTCATTTACTCCTTTTTTAGTTCTATTTTTACACCTATTTACTTTACCATTTCAGCTGATACTTGTGTATCAAAAAGTATAGTAAAAAAGGATCATTCCTGTATATAATTCTAGACAAATACCCCAATGAATGTTAATATCGTCGTGGAAAATACTGTATCTCTAACAAATCTAAAGGAGAATGAAATAAATATGAAAAAGAAAGCAATGACTATGTTTTTGACTTTATTAATTTGTAGTGTAGCTTTTTCAGGTGTTGCGGGTTACGCAATCGGAAAAAACGAAGTCGTTGCCACACTTGCAAAGCAAATTAAAATTACGAACGAAGGTAGAGCAATTGATATCGGTAATGACGTTCCTTTATCTTATAAAAACACAACCTATCTGCCCGTTCGTGCGGTAAGTGAAGCATTAGGCTATAACGTAAAATGGTTTGGTGATTCCAATACAGTGAACCTATCTAAGCCAGATAGCGAATACCCGATCGTTTCCCTTGACGGGATCGAAATCGTTGATGCAGCTCCTTCTCTCAATTTAATGTCAGTTACAGCTATCCATAGCGTTGAAGTCATTATCAACCAGACTAAAGAATTCGATTTTGAGCCTGTACTGATTTTTGAAGTGCTGAAAAATGGAGTCGTAATCGATTCTCAAACAAAAAAGTTGGAAAAAACATCGGGTAGATCTATTATCGAAATAAGCTCTAGCCAATTTAGCCATGAAATTAATAGCAAGCTCACTCATGATGAAAAACTAGCAAAATATAATGAACAATTCTCATATCGCTTAAAAATTAAATAGTATAGCGTATAAGGGACTGTGTGGTATGTCAGTGAAATCTGACTTCCATACAGTCTCTTTCTAGTTTAACTATCGATTAAAGTGGAGATTATTACTAGAATGGCCTATTATATTAGGTATACAACTTACATCAAGAATATAGGAGCATTAACGATGAGCATCTATAATTATTTGGCCAAAAAATCAAATGGTGATATCGTCTCCATGCAAACGTATAAAGGACAAGTTATGCTGATTGTAAATACAGCAAGTAAGTGTGATTTCACTTATCAATATGAGGATTTGCAGCGCATATATCAAAAATACAATGATAAAGGCTTTACCGTACTCGGCTTTCCTTCTAATCAATTTGCCAATCAGAACCCTGAAAATGGTGCAGATACTGCTCGGGCTTGCCAATTAAGCTATGGTGTTCAGTTTCCAATGTATGATGTTGTACAAGTAAATGGTGAAGCGACACATCCACTCTACAATTACTTAAAGCATGAGGTTGATCCTCGTCCTGTTGACTCAACAAACATACAAGAAGCGATCCTGATGAATACAATCAAGGACAATTATCCCGATTATTTATTAGGAAACAATATCCGCTGGAACTTTACGAAGTTTTTAGTAGACGCTTCTGGAAACGTTATTAAGCGTTTTGAACCAAGTGATTCCATCTTGGATATTGAGAGCTTAATCGAAGAACTGTTATCTTCCGTAAAGTCGTAATTTCTTAATTACTATATATGTGGCCGCCCGAGCGTCAGTATCTACTAAACTGACATTTGGGCGGCCGATTTGCGTGAACGACGAGTTTTTACGGAACTGAGAGGCGTTATTAGAGGTAATTTTCCAGTAATGAGATTCTAAGGGAACTGAGAGGCGTTATTTAACAAAACCACTTAAAAATCAAGCAAAAAAGTGACAATAAATGCTCCTAGTTCCGTTAGATCGAAAAAGAAGGCTTATTTCGTTGAATAGCGCCCCTCAGTTCCGTCCCTCGTATTTAAGGGGTTTTTTCACGAATGCTCACTCATTCGCAGGATTTCAGCAACGCAGAAATCAGGTCAGGTGATTACCCCTAGACTGTCGACATTCGATAGACATGTTTGGGCATGCGGGAACAGAAATAGCATCTTCATGCATTTCTACAGGCATACTTTACTGCACGCTCCACCTGTCCCTTGGAGGTTCACCCTCCCATGTCTCAACGGGTCTATGCCCTTACATTCCTTCGTTCTACCTGACCAAGGCGTGGAGACCGATAGCGCTTAAAGTACGGGTCTATGCCCTTACGGAACTGACACTCGGTTCTCT